>Ga0137378_10001493_pt1 | contig 19815 bp, 18 predicted proteins | sample SagtaG_21_FD_104813 | JGI IMG/M metagenome (GOLD analysis project Ga0137378, IMG submission 104813) | Vadose zone soil microbial communities from Sagehorn Ranch, Mendocino, California, USA - Sage2_L_60_16 metaG | ecosystem: Environmental > Terrestrial > Soil > Vadose zone | place: USA... | reverse complement strand
CGAGCAAGATTCGCTCGGCGCGATCTCGCTCGAGAGAGTTAACGCGATCAGTTCCAGGACCCCGCGTCTGAGAGAAAGGCGCGTAGTCAAGTTTTGAGATCCGCGCCTCGATCGGACGTTGTTCGCGGTACGCAGCGTTCAGAGCCAGCAGACCTTTGTCGACTTCGGATTGGTGAAAGAAGACGCGCCACACGCCGATTGCGACGGCAAGGACAACGATCGCACAAGCTGCGATTCGTAACGGAGAGGAAAAGAATACTTGCGTCCACGACCATTGCGAACCCGATGGCTTGAGTTCGCGGACGGAAACTGTGTCCCCTTGCGACGAAAGATATTTATTGAAGGCGCGCCCAAACTTAAGCTTCTGGTGGCGTTCAGGTGCTGCGAGAAAATGTCGTTCGAAACCAGCGCGCTCCTCCGGACCAAGTGTGCCGCCGAGATACTCGTCAATGAGTTCGTCTTCCACCACCAGCAACTCCTCGAACAGTTGGTCATTCGCCAGGAGATCCTGCTCGATCTCCTCCACGGCGCCATCGGTGAGTTGCCCCAACAGATACCGCCTGATCCTCTCTTGAACGTCTGGGGTCGGCGTCATAGGAATAGATTTCTCAGGTCGGAGGCAACCTCTAATGGATATGCTCTAGGGCTGGAAATCATTTCAGTTGGCCGGCTGTTGCTCCAAACAGTCCAGTACGCATCGTTGCAGCAAAAGGCGAATTCGGTGCGCCCGTATTCTCAAAGCGTTAACAGCTATGCCCAGTTCCGTCGCCAGCCGTTTGCGGTGCACAATCTTCGCTTGTCTTTCCAGCTGGTAGTATTCCACCACCAATTTACGGTTATCCGAAGGCAGGTGGTCGAGACAGCGCTCGAGGCATTCATACTCCGGTTCAATGTCGCTATCGAGACTTATCGGCGCCGCATTCAGCGTGGCAGAGTCGACGGCAACATCAGCTTGTTTCTTCTGATACTTTCTCAAATACTCAAGGTGCACCTTCTGCGCCACGCCATAAAAATAAAGGGCTGGGTCGCCGCTGTAATTCTGCGCAACTTCCTCCACTCTCGCTGTGACGCGGTTAATAGTTTCATCGGCGAGGTCCTCAGCTTCAGTGCACCCGCGACACGTGAAGATCTTGATAAGCCGGAGGCGAACCGTCTCGTATTTCCTCCCAGCACGGTCGCGATCAGCGTCGAGCCAATCAAGCAAGCGCTCGAAGGCTTCTTGAGTTAGCACCCACTCTTTTTTCATCGAGATCAATTGATCGAGGTGCCAGCACGCGGCACCGGCGGAAGTCGCACCTCTGAAACCAGCAGCTTATCTGGGACCGCTTCGGAGTCTGAGGTGCGCATTTGTACGGGACTTTCCCTAACCGACTGTGGGAACCGACTGACTTCTTCACCCGCGTGTTTCTGTCACACCGCGTGGCTACCTGGGACGCCCATCTGGTCGGCTTGAGATCGGGCCATTACGCGAGCTAGCAACAGACCTTGCGTGAAACAAGCGCAGAGTAAACGCGTCGTCAAGAGATGTCAACGGAAAAGCGATTAATCTTCTGAACTGGAATGGCAGCCGCGCTCAAGGCCCTTAGCAACGCATTTGTTACCAGCTGGCCTGAAATGTTTCGACGAGTGATTACATCTCTAAATGGATATGCAAGTTTCGTCCGAGACGTCGGAATGTCCGGTTCGGAAGGAACTCAGCGCCGAGTTCGTAGAAGTCCCATCCGCATTCGTTCTCGATTGCTATCCGACTCTGAAAGAAATTCAAACCATGAGGTGTCATATGACTATCAACCAGCGTTTCCTCCACATTGTTCTTGCGCTTTCGATCATTCTTTCACTGGCGGTTAGTAACTCCGCGCTTCCCTCAAAGCATCCCCGCCGTTTCAAACATACGCCCGCGCGAATTGTTTTCGACAGAGCTGACGTGCAGCTTGGCCCGAACCAAACCGTCGAGGTGAAGGCTCAGGTGCTTGACGCGCATGGTAAGCAGATCCCCAACGCCAGGATTGTTTGGAAGCTGCCTCCAGAGGCACAAAACTCGATCGTCATTCGACCTGTTGATAAAGCTGGAACGGACGTCCTGATCAACGCGACGGACGGCGTTACTCGAACTGGAAGCGTCAAAATTCAGGCTGAGTCCGGAGCCGCTTCAGCGGAGCTCAACCTCATCTTGCAAAACCCCGTTCCCGGTGAAATCGTTTTTCCGGATGCTAATTCAACCGACCTTCTGCCAGAGGGGAAAGAAACCGTAAGAGCGTATGTGATGGATACTCACGGAAATCGTATTCGGGGCGCAGAAGTAAAGTGGCGTTTGGCCGATCCTAATCTTGAAGCTTTCGTCTACATCGGTCGAGCGACTAACGGTGAAGACGCGAATTCTGTCGAACTTCTGTGGCGACCTGGTAAAGCCGAAATTGATACCCCTGATGCTGTGCAAGTAATTGCTACAGCGGACTCCGCGCTGGGTGTTTTCACAGTCCATTACAAGCCGGCATCAACCCCCACTTACAAAGTCTCGTTCGACGACGACAAGAAAGAACTGAGAGTCGGACCGGGCGATTCAGACTCAGTCAAAGTCACCGTCAGGGGCGATAAAGAGGCAATAGTTGATGTAAAGCCAGCCGTGGAAATCGCGAGCGAGACTGGCAAGAAGTTCATTACGGCGACGGTAGGATCGGATAAGAAAACGATCACGATCGTTGGTTTGTATGGCGACGACCCCAAATCGGCGCCAACGTCAATTTACACCTCCCTGGTCGTGCGCGCCGGTGGTGGGGTGGCCACGATTCCCGTGATTTATCAACGCGACGCAGCGTCAATCGATTGGACCATAGTGCCGCCAAACATCGTCGGCGACAATTACGGTCGCACAGTCAGGAACGACTACTACTGCATTGAAGTAACAATTCAAAACAATTCGGGCTCCGATCTGGCGCTCGCTGGTCTTCGCTTCGTCACTAAGGAAGGAGAAATGGAGGGCAGACCCAACACCAGCTACGCTATCGTGCACGGCAGTCTCGCAAGACGCAAGCTTACACATCCACGCACCATGACGTTGGCAATCATTGACGGCTTGGGCTCGTTGATGACAGGGTTCAATCCCTTCTTCCATAATACGAATCATGCGAAGAACTTTTCGCAGTTCATTGACATTCTGAGCAATCCTTTGGCAAAAGGGCTCGATAAAGCCTGGAAAGATGCTTATCCGGATGAGCTCACGCGTCTTGAACAAGACGTCCTGCACGACGACAAGATTATTCCGAATGCCGGCACGTTTAAGACAAGGATCTTCGTCCCCAAGCGGTCGCTGTTTACGAATGAGCAAAAGACGGAACGCGAGGATCTCGATAAAGTGAGGTCAAAGCTCGGCAAACTCTGGGTGATGGGTTACAAGTTTCAGAAGGGACCGATTCTGGGCATCGGTAGTCGGCCCTAATCCTAATTTAATGGTCGGTAGCGTGCGTATTCATTGGTCGACGGCAATCGAATTCAGTCTCCATGCACCGTCGGAGCGTCGGCGTGGGGGACGAAGCAGCGGCGGCAGCGGGCTTCGTACATGCCCTCGCCGCCGACCGCGACGCGTTCTTCGGATTCAAAAGTGCGTTGCGTATAGTTTGCCGGCTGGCCACACTTCATGCAGATGGCGTGGGTCTTGGTGATGTATTCGGCGATGGCGAGCAGCTGTGGCATCGGTTCCCAGGGCTGGCCGGTATAGTCCTGATCCAAACCGGCGACGATGACGCGCAAGCCACGGAGTGCCAGCTTATTCACCACGGCCACGAGTTCGTTATCGAAAAACTGTCCTTCATCGATGCCGACAACCTCCGTGTCGGGTTCAACCAGAGTCATAAGTTCGGTGGCGTTGCGGACGGCGGCTGATTCGTGGCGCATCTCGGAATGCGAGACGATGTGGTTTTCTGAAAAGCGCGAATCAATGTCGGGTTTGAAAACCTGCACCTTCTGGCGCGCAATCCTGGCGCGGCGCAGACGGCGGATCAGCTCTTCCGACTTACCGGAAAACATCGATCCGGCAATCACTTCAATCCAGCCGCTATTGGGGCGCAAATGCGGAGTTGGTTCGTGATCGGCTTGTGCGAAACGTTCTTCCATCGATTCTTCAATCAGCCACAGAGGCACAGAGGCACAGAGAATTTCAAGGCAGTGAACAGAAAGAACCCGAGGATGTCTGCGTGCCCTAGTTGCTCGATTCTGCATCCTGCCTTTTGCATTCTATCTTACGTTTTCTCCGTGTCTCAGTGCCTCTGTGGCTCATTCCCTTGAGTATACAACTCGGCATTATAAAACGGAGCGAAGGCGGCGATCAGCGCCAGCTCGAAGCTCAGCGAGCGCGTAATCAGATCGCGAGAAAGAACACCCCAGGCGCCCTGGCGGCTACGTACGTCGCGCGTTCCCGCCACTTCGTCGATCACCAAACCCAGCTCGCGCTTGCCTTCGATCACATTTTTCCTGATTGCCTCGGGCACGCTGATCGAAGGAGTTGCGCCAAAGCAACCTCGCTCTCCATCAGTAACGAACGCCCAGCCGCGCAGAAACGTGTGCCACTCTCCCTCAACCGAGATTGAATGGAAGCCGCCCTCGAGTCCAACGTAGAGATCGGTCTGCAGTTTTTGACCAACTAAAATCTCGAGCACCGCCAAAGCTCTTTCGCGTGCGCCTTGCATCAGCTCCCAATCGGTCAAGGGCATCGCAGGCGCATTGGTCTTCACCGGGCGCGCCACGACTCTGGCCTTGTCCCAAGCCGCATCAATCTCGGCGACACGTGCAATGCTGGCGCGCACTGCCATGATCTTGGCTGCGCGATCAGAGCCTAATGCAATTGTCTTGACTGGTGACGATTGTCTCAAAGCAAATCGAACTGCAAAGACGCGCCAACGCTCGTTACAAAACCGTCAGAGGCTATAACAGACCGTTGTTGCGCGTCAAAGTAGTCACGTAGTCTACACCCGCGTGTGGCTATCTTGACTTTCATTGCTTCCGTTGTTGTAATCAAAATTCTGCTGCTAAGTGCTCTTGCCGGGAACGCGGAGGTGTCGCAGTGCCTAACGAAGAACTCGTTTACGATTGGAACATGGTCGAGCCTTCTTTGCAGACTCCGAACCGCCGGATCGGTTTCGATGACGAAACTTTGCGCGACGGTCTGCAATCGCCTTCGGTGTGCGAGCCGCCGGTCGAAAAGAAGATCGAATTGCTTCATTTGATGGACGCGCTCGGCATCGACACCGCAGACATCGGCTTGCCCGGCGCAGGCGGCACGCACGCAGCCGGAGTCGAGCGCCTGGCGTGCGAGATTGCCCAAAAGAAATTGAGGATTCGGCCCAACTGCGCCGCGCGCACTCTTCGAAACGACATTATTCCCATTGTCGAGATCTCGCAGCGCGCTGGCATTCCGATCGAAGCGTGCACGTTCATCGGCTCGTCTTCCGTACGCTTCTTTGCCGAGGACTGGACCCTCGACAAACTACTGAAGATGACCGAAGAAGCCGTCACGTTTGCGGTCAGCGAAGGCGTGCCGGTGATGTACGTCACTGAAGATACGACGCGAGCAAGACCGGAAACAATCCGCGCGCTTTACACGACCGCGATTCGCTGCGGCGCGCGCGCGGTGTGTGTATGCGACACCGTTGGACACTCGACGCCAGATGGCGCGCGAGCGGTCGTAAGTTTTGTTAAAGGCATCATTGAAGAGCAGGGCGAGAAGGTGCGGCTTGATTGGCACGGTCATCAGGATCGCGGCCTCGGCGTGATCAACTCGATCGCCGCAATTCAGGGCGGCGCAGATCACGTGCATGGGTCGGCGCTCGGAATCGGCGAGCGCGTCGGCAACACGCCGATGGATCAGTTGCTCGTCAATCTAAAACTTATGGGCTGGATCGATAACGATTTGTCGCGGCTGAAGGAGTACTGCGATGTAGCGGCCGATGCCTGCGGCTGGACCATTCCGCTCAACTATCCCGTGTTTGGCCGCGACGCGTTCCGCACGGCCACTGGTGTGCACGCCGCAGCGGTGATTAAGAGTTACAGGAAAGGCGATCGACACCTCGCGGACCTTGTTTACTCCGGCGTTCCTGCTGGCTTGTTTGGTTTAGAGCAGGTAATCGAGATCGGCCCGATGAGCGGGAAGTCGAACGTGATCTATTGGCTCGAGAAACGAGGCATCGAACCCAGCGAAGAGCGCGTCAACCGCGTCTACGAGCACGCCAAACAGGCGTCCGCTGTTCTAGAAGAGAAAGAGATAATGCAGTTGGTTTGAGTGGAAGGTTGACATGACGAAGGAAAGACTCTTCTGGGTGGGACTTTTGTTGGTGACGTTCCTTGCGAGTGCGTCGATCGGACAACGAGGCGGCGGCAAAGCCGAGCCTTTGCGGATCGAGTTCAAACGCGGCGCGTCCAGCGCCACTCTCAATAACGCTGTTCGTGGCAGTGAAGAGGCAGAATATGTTTTTGCCGCACGCCAAGGACAGCGAGTCACGCTGTCACTGACTGCGACACCCGCGAAGTCGGCGCGCTTTGAACTAAAGAGCGCGGATGCCGTTGATTACAAGTTTGAATACGACGGAATGAAGTGGTCGGGCATCGCGCCAGTCACGGGTGATTACTTCCTGAATGTTACGCGCGTCAGCCAAAAGCCGGGACGGACAACTTATTCGCTCAAACTGGCGATCAAATAATGGCCCCCCAACACTGAACATGCCTCCGGTTGCCACTCAAACGACTATGCCGACTGTGCGAGCACTGCTCGAGGACGAAGTTGTACGGCGCGCCCTTTGCTTTTTTGAAGCGCAAGCGGATGAGATTACCAAAGAACACATCCGCATCTGTTCGATTCCCGCACCGCCGTTCGGCGAAGCGAAACGCGCCCGGCACTTGTGCGAGAAGTTTCGTGAAGCGGGTTTGACCGATGCGAAACTCGACGAAGAAGGCAACTGCCTGGCGCTGCGCAAAGGCCATTCATTAACTCCATTGCTCGTTGTTAGTGCTCATCTCGACACTGTGTTTCCCGCCGCAACGGACTTTACCGTCCAACATGCCGGGCAACGCTTGCTCGCCCCGGGTATTTCTGATGACGGCGCAGGCCTGGCGGCGCTGATGGCGATCGCTCAAGCGCTCGGCGCCGGCGGTTTAGAGACCGAAGGGTCGCTGCTTTTCGTCGGCACCGTCGGTGAGGAGGGCGAAGGTAACTTGCGCGGCGTTCGGCATCTATTCACCAGGGGCGAGTGGATCGATCACATTGATGCTTTTATCAGCCTGGACGGACCCGGCATCGATCGCATAACCAATGGTGCGCTTGGTTCTCGACGTTATCGCGTTCGCCTGGTCGGAAAGGGTGGGCATTCGTGGGGCGACTTTGGTATTGCAAATCCTGTGCACGCGCTGGGGCGCGCGATTTCGCGTCTCGTTTCTTACCCCGCGCCGCTGGACCCGCGTACGACGTTCAACGTTGGCAGGATCGACGGTGGCGCGAGCATCAATGTTATTCCGCGCGAGGCAACGATGGACGTCGATCTGCGCTCGGCGTGCGGAGACGAGTTGCTGCGGTTGGACGCTTTCTTCCGCCGCGTAGTGCGCGAAGCTACCGAAGATGAGAATGCCAATCGACGCAGAGGTGATCCGCCGCTCGAGTTGGACTTACAACTCATCGGTGATCGCCCCAGTGGAGAAACTGGACCCGACTCTCAGATCGTGGAGATTGCCGTCGAAGCAACGCGCGCGCTTGGACACACAGCTCGCTTGGACCAGGCATCGACAGATTCAAATATTCCAATCTCTATGGGCATCCCGGCAATCACGCTAGGCGCGGGTGGCACGTCCGGTAACTCACACACACTCGATGAGTGGTATGATCCGGGCGATCGTGATCCTGGCCTGAAGCGAGCGCTGCTGGTAATGCTGGGAATGGTGGGGCTCGGAAAAGAATAAAGGCAAAGGGCAAAGAGCAACAGGCGAAGAGCAACGTTGCCCCTTTGCGCTTAGCCCTTTGCTCTTTGCCTACCTCAGTTGATCGGAATCGTGATCGTTGCAGTGCCCGCTTTGCCCGGCGGAAAGCGTTTCTGACGCGCAATACGGAGGGCGGTCGCATCTGCCCCTGACGCCTGCACCACTCGACCAGATTCGTCGTATGTAACTTGCACGGTAGCTTTCTTCGGCCCCGGTTTGCTTGCGACGTCGCCGCTGGTGGTTTGCGCGGCTGGCGACAAGGCTGGTTTCGGTGATGCATTTCCAGCTGCGGCGTTTGCTCTTTCGTCCCGTGTCTTTGCTGGCTTCTCTTTTTCTCGCTGCCGTTTCGCAGCAACCGTCGCTACATCTGTCGCGCGCGCCTCAGTCCCAGAAGAACCAGACTTTGCCGTTGCTGAATCAGTCGTTACCGCGGGCTGTGATTGGGAAGATGCGGAGCTATCGGGTTGGTTTGAAGCCACTGGCTTGCTTCGGCCGTACCAGCCTGCGGGAACTCCGATCGCGGCCACGCTGAGAATCACTGCGACCGCAACCGCGCCAGCGATTAGCGGCTTGCGATGGCTCATCGACTCGCCGCTCATCATTGAAAGAAAAGCCGGAACGTGCCAGGCGCGGGCTGAACCAGAATCCACATCCAAGTCATCAGTTTCCACAACTGTGTCTTCAGCAACGAAGCTTGGGGGAAATGCCTCGGGAGGGATCATACCTTCATCCAGACGACGAAGACCCTCCAGGACTACCTGGGTCCAGGGTTGATTGATCGTGCGTTCCGTTGCTTCGGCTGAAGCGCTGAATTCGAACGCAGCATTCGGCAGCGTCAAAGCGTAGTAAACCGCATCGATACCACGCAGCACGCCAATCTTCGCGTCGACAACCGAACCGGTTTGCAGGTTGAAGTAGCCCGCCCCTTTCGGGTAGCGCACCTTGAGACGGCCAGTCTTGCGCTGGTTGCAAAAGAATTCGATCAATTCCGAGAGCGAAAGGTCGCTGAGGTGTCCAGTCAATGCCATGGTCTTAGGCTCCTTTGGAAGGAACAAGTATGTCAGTCGGGGAAAGTTGGTGGCGACGCACCGAGTCCTCTGCTGGTGCGTCGCCGTTTTGAAGCGTTACTGAGAAAGCGCAAATTTATAGTTGATTACGCCCGTAACTTTCACAGGCTGGCCCGAAAGCTTGGTCGGAGAGAATCTCGCTTTCCGTGCCGCCTGCACCGCCACGTCACGCAAGGGTTGTGGGCCCTCGGTCGCCTGCGCCGAAATGACCTTTCCGGTCTCATCCAACACAACCTGAACGATGACCAGTCCGGCAATTCCCATTCGCCTTGCAGTCTCGGGATACGCCGGAGAAGGCAAGCTAACTGCGGTTCCGTTGAGCACGCCGCCAGAGACAGGCTTTAGCAATGGCTTCGGCATCGGAGCGGGAGGTGCTTCGGAATCCAGCACCACCAGCGGTGCCTTGCTAGCTCCTCCGCTCTTAACTTCAACGGAATTGGCGGTGATCGATCGGTCGCTTGTAGGCACTGGCAGCGACGGCGCCGATTTATGATTAGTGACGATCGGCTGGTTCTCCAACGGCTTGTTGACGGCGCCGCTGGTAACCGGTTGCGGTTTCGTCTCGACAGGCGCAGTTCTATTAGTAGCTGGCGTCAGGCTGGCTACAGCGGTGGAAGACGGCGAGGTAGGCTGGGCCATCTTCAGCATGTTCTCGTCCAGGTAGTACATGATCGAGCGGTACGTCACTTCGGTGGGTTCGAAAGTCACTTTGCCTCCCTCAATGACGGCCACCGATGTCGTCATTCTGGTCCAGTTGCCCACGGAGTCGTAGTCGTATTTGTAGACCTCTCTGCTGAGTAGCGAGCCATCACCGTTGAGCAGCGTCATCTCGCTGATGTTTCCCTTCTCGTCATACTTGTAGACTTCTTTGCCGGTGAGCGTGGATCCGGCTACCGGGAAGTACTGGTTCTCAGTCTTGCTGCCCTTGATGTCGTAAGCGGCAACCTCGAGTAGCACACGCTTTTCCTCAACAGGCGTGCCGTTAGCATTGGAAAGCTTCGCGACTTCCGTGCGCACGCGACGGACCGGACCGGCCAACCCGTCTCTGACTCGATCACTCTCCGCGATCGTGCTGACCGGTTGTGGCTGAATGCTGTTTGCCTTCGCCGTGAGATTGTTCTGTGCTGAGCCGCTCGAATTGATTGCCAGAACAATACCGAGGGCCAGAATGAAGTTAACAACCTGTTTCGACTTTGACATACGTGATGCTCCTGACTCGAAGTTTCTGGGGCTGGGTTTCCAAAGCTTGCTCGTGAGGCAGCTCGTTTAGCTCACTCGATTGGTAAAGTGAACGACTCGGTTGCCGCAAGACGCGGCAGCCCAATGGTATCGCGTTCAACTTGGTTTGTCCAGAGGAAACAATGCGATCCGGTATGAGAATTTGCTGGGTTTTCTAAGGATTTCTGGCTTTGGGGCTCGGATAATTAGCCAGGATCGTGACGATCTCGTCGATTAGTCGGGTACTGCTGGCTCGGCCTGTCTGGTCGTTGCACATGATGGAGAAGACCAGGGCTGCGCCGTCGCCGTCGATCAAAAAGCCGGAGAGCGAGTTGTCGTAGGTGAGCGACCCGGTCTTTGCCGAGACGCGATCCTTGAAAGCGCGAAGGCGGCCTTTGAGTGTTCCGTCGCGGCCTGCGACGGGCAGCGATTCTTGAAAGACGGAGGCCGAGGTAGTTTTTGAGATTGCGATAAGCAGGCGAGCAGTGGCTTCGGGAGTGACCAAATCGAGACGCGAAAGCCCGGAGCCGTCGTGCAAGGCCAGGTTGTTCGTCGGTATGTTCGCGCGGTTGAGCCATAATTGGATCACTGAGAGACCGGCTTCATCATCACCGCGTTCGTGAGTCTTGTGATCGGTGTCAGGCGCTATCTCGCCGCGTTCCCTTCCGAGCGTGCGCAGTATCAGCTCAGCATTCAGGTTGATGCTATCCTTGTTTGTCGCTCTGACAATCTCGCTGAGCGGTTTGCTCGACACATAAGTGAGTTCGACAGCGCCGGAGGGATCGAATCGTTGGCTCGCTGGAACGCGAAAGTCGCGTGTGTGTGCCGCACCGTCCACTGTGATTCCGCGCGCTTTAAGAGCATTCATGAATAGCCTGGCAGCCCGTAGCGCTGGATCGTGAATTGAGAGCCGGGCGCCAAACGGTCTGCTGCCTAGTGGATAGTTACCCCACACGCGCACTTCGTTGTCGGAAATGCCGCGATGGATTCCGACGGTCGTCTGCTCGCCGCGTTTCACTGTAGCCATGTTGTTGGCGAGATGAACATAGTCTTGGGCGTTGCTCAATTTCACAACGGGAGGATCGTTCGGATTATTCGATGGCTCGATCTGGAGGTCCACTTCGTTGTCATCAATTGACAGCGCGCTCGGTTCGGCGCCGAAGTACCACTGAACGTCGTTCCACTGCCAACCGTCGCCCAGCGGATCGGCGCGAAAATAACTCTCGTCGCCGATCACGTTGCCGCTAATGTGACGCACGCCGCGCTGGTAAAGATCGTCGGCCAGTTTCACCAGCGAGGCTGTTTCATCTTTCTTAGGTCGAGATAATAAATCGGGCGCGCCCCGACCGTAGAGCGTGAGGTCGCCGCTGAGAACGCCGTTCCCGTCCGGCTGAGAAGCGGAGTAAACGGAAGTTCGCCACTGGTAATTCGCGCCGAGCAAATCGAGGGCGACTGCCGTTGTATAGATTTTCATATTCGACGCCGGAGTGAACACTTTGTCGGCATTGCGCGCGTAGACCGTGCGCCCGTCGCCGAGTGAGATGACAATTAGACCCCAGCGAGCCGAACTGAATTCGCTCTGGTCGATTGTCTGATCAATGAGGCGCGCGAGTTCGCCGTCGGCCTGAGAGGCTGTGGCGCTGTTTGCGGGTTTAGATTCGGCCACTGGCGCGGCGGCGCGAGCCGGTTTTTCTTCCGCGTGTGTTGTCTCGTGTTCGTGAATGGCTCGTGTAGTGGCGGCGATCGCAAGAATCAGAGAGAAGAATACCAGCAGAGTCACTGGCGAATGGTCGAATAGTCTTGGCTTCATTTTCAACTCGCAAAGAGTGTCGCCGTGCGGCCCGCAGCCAACAGTGCGCGCGTCTCAGCGTAAACCTCGTCGGCGCTGATCTCCGGGATCGTGCTGCTGTAAATGATGCGGTGATGCTCGCCCAGCGGCAGATAACTTTCAGGGGCGCGCCGATCGAGCAACAACACCACGGGAGTCCCTACTGCTGCTGCGATATGCATGGGCCCAGTGTCGTTGGCCACAAAGACCGCCAGACGCGCCTGCGCCGCAGCCAGTTGCGATATCGTGAGCTTATCAAAGACGAGCGCCGATGGCGGAAACAGCCGTCGCATTTGCGGCACAAGCGCGCGCTCCTCAGGCCCGGCAAAAACAATCACGCGCACACCATCGTTTCGCGTCAGATAGTCGGCGAGCTCGGCAAACCTCTCCAGTGGCCAGCGGCGGCTCGGGTGGCCAGCGCCAGGAAAGAGTCCGATCAAAGGCGCGCCGATTTCCGCTTTTTCTTTCTTAAGCAACTTATCGATCGTCGCAACATCTTCGGCGCGCGTTCGCAGACGCGGCAGACGATCGGCATCCTTAATTCCAACGGGAAGCAACACGTCAAGGTAACGATCAATTAGATGCCTTTTCTTGTGGTCCTCTTCCACAGGTGGAGGCGGATCGAAGTTGGCGAGATAGTCTAACGAACGTCCCGGTCGTCGTGAATAGAGCCGCTTGGGCGCGCCGGAAAGAAAGCCGAGCAGGTTCGTCTCGGAGAGACTGTGCAGATCGATTACGAAATCGAACTTCGCACGCCTGACTTCTTTGACGAATTTCGCGATGCGAATAATCGAAACAAGCTTTGGTCCGTCGCGCAGGGCCACACGGTCCACCACCAGAGTCGCGTGCGCATAGCCGGAAAGATTCACCACCTCCGCGCCCGGCTTGCCCACAGCTACGGTGATGCGCGCTTGCGGAAACCTTTCGCGGATCGCTCGCAGCGCCGGCAGACTGAGCACTACATCGCCCAGTTGGCCGAAATCAATGACCAGGATGTTACGCGGATCGAAAGTCACTTCAAATGCTTATCAAAGAACTCCGCCCCGGCGTGATACGCGCGCAGCCAGTCCTGATGCCGCAGAAAATCGTGGATTTCGTCGGGAAAGATCAGTTGCTCGAATTCCACGTTGTTAGCGCGCAGACGGCGCACGAGATTCACTGTTTGCGAAAACTCGACGTTGCGATCGTCGTCGCCGTGAATCAGCAAGACCGGCGACTTCCACTTCTCCACAGAAGAGATAGGCGAAGACTCGCGCGCCACTCGGTTGCGATCTGCTGTGTCGGTGGGCACAGGCAGGCCAGCAACTCTGGCGCTCCAGTCGTGCACGCCGTGAAAATCCACACCCGCCGCGAAGATGTCGGAGTTACGCGCCAGGCCCAACGCCGTCAGATAACCGCCGTACGATCCACCCCATAGTCCAACACGCTTCTTGTCGACGTCGTCGCGCTCACGCAAGTATTTTGCGCCGGCGATGATGTCCTGATATTCCGAAGCGCCGCGGGCGCCTCTATGCTGCGCCAGGCGAAACGCGCGACCATAACCGATTCCGCTGCGATAATTCACCGACAGCACCATATACCCATGGCTCGCAAGATACTGATTCATCGCGTAAGAGTTGTGGTAGTAATAAAGGTAATGCCAGCTGAGCAACATCTGCCGCATCGGCCCGCCATGCATAAAAACCAGCGCCGGCAATTTACCCGAAGCATTCGCCGGCTTGAACAACTGCCCATGAATCTCAGTGCCGTCAGCGGCTTTGAAGATCACCTGCTCGGGCACAACCAGCCCCGCGGAAGGGAAGTCTTTCGATAAAGCCTGCGGCGCCAGCGGCTTCATGTTTGAGCCATCGATGGAAGCGATGAACGGCAGAAAAGGATCGCGCGCCGTTGAGTGAAAAAAGGCAATCTGCCGCCCATTATTGAAGAGCACGGGGTACATTTCGATTCCGTCGCCCTTCGTGATTTGTTCGGGAGCGCCGCCCGCGACGCTGACACGCCACAAGTGGCGGCGATCGATGTCGCCGTTGTTTGAAGAGAAGACGACGAAAGATTTGTCCGTCGGAAACGTGATGTTTTCCACTTCGTAATTTCCCGGAGTCAACGCTGTCAGCGCGCCGCCGTTTGCCGAAACCGAATAAAGATGAGCCCAGCCATCTTTTTCCGAAGAGAACAACAACCTGTCTCCAGCTACCCACTGCCAGAAAGTATTGCCCTGACCACCGGAATATGAATCGTTATCCGTGTTGCCCGAGCGCCAGATCTCTTTGCCGTTTCCGCTCAGTGCATCGACTACCCAGATAGCCCATGGCTGCACGCGCTCGCGGTCAGCCGCAAATGAATCGGTGATATTGAACAGTCGAATGAAGGCGATGCGTTTTCCGTCAGGCGACCAGCGTGGCGCCACATCGCGATCGATGCTGGGAGACAGGAAGCGGAAGCGATTCGTGCGGGGATCGTAAATCGTGATGAAGCCATGATCGCCGCGCGTCGAAGCGAACACGAGTTGTGAGCCATCCGGCGACCACTGCGGTGCGCTCACGTTACCGCGGATTTCAAACATCTTCCGCTCTTTGCCGCCGATAACCGGCACGGTCCACAGATGCCCTTCGCGAAGATAAGCCACGTTGTCGCCGGCGGGCGAAAAGACCGGTCCGATGCCTTCGCCAATGCCCGTCGTGCGTCCGGTGCGGATGTCTGCAACCCAAACTTCCTGCTTCGCACCGGTTGGGTCGCTCGCCGGATTCGGAACTTCGCCGGCCTGGTTTTTATTTCCTCCACGCACGAAGGCAATCGCGTTCCCGGTGGGCGAGAAAACAAGGTCCGTCAACTCCTGCCCCTCATCACTGTCGTAACGCGTCAACTGCCGCGCGGCAAAGCCGGGAGCCTCCGCGATCCAGACGTTGCGTTTGCCTTCGGCGTCAAAGGCCCAGGCGACCTTGTCGCCGCGTTTGGAGACGGTAAGCTCCGAAGGAAATGGCGAGCTCATGATTTGTTCGAGGGTGAACGTCTGCGCCGTTGTGCGTTGTGAAGACAACAAGGTCAGCAGCAGCACTACGAAAAGAGCGACGATGAAAGATTTGCGATGATGGATCATAGGCTTCTCCTGAAGTTGTTCATGATTTCAGAGCCTCCGATAAGAGCAGGCAATTGACGACTGCCATACAAACTTCGACCTATCGCCATGGACTGACAACCGTGTGCGATCCAGCCACTGATTATACGCCTTCCCGTAAATCGCGCCCTGTCATCTCTGCCGGTTGTTCGACTCCCAGCAGTCCCAGTATCGTTGGCGCCACATCTTCGAGCGCGCCGCCTTCGCGGAGTTTCAACCCGCGAGAGTCTTCATCGATCAGATGAATCGGAACGGGATTCGTAGTGTGCGCAGTGTGTGGCTGGCCCGTCTTCTGATCGATCATCTGCTCTGCGTTGCCGTGGTCGGCAGTGATAATCGTGATCCCGCGCGCCCGGGCGATGCTCTTCGTGATCCAGCCGAGACAGGTGTCAACATACTGGCAAGCTGCAATTGTCTGGTCGAGCTTGCCGGTATGTCCAACCATGTCAGGGCTGGCAAAGTTAACAACGAAAACGTCGGTCTCGCCCGCTTCAATTCCGCGCAAGACTTTGTCAGTAACTTTGAAGGTCGACATCTCCGGTTGCAGATCATAGGTCGCGATCTTTGGCGAGGGAACCAAAAGCCGGCGCTCACACGGATATTCTTCCTCGATGCCGCCGTTGAAGAAGTATGTGATGTGAGCGTACTTCTCCGTTTCCGCGAGTCGATAGTTGCGCAGGCAGGCCCGACCCCAGACCTCCGCGAGAACGTTTTGGTGCTGCCGCGGCGGAAACGCGACAGGCAACGGAAACGTGTTGTCGTACAGCGTGAAACAGACGAAATCGATCTTCGGTCGATCGGGAACAGGAAACTCGTTGAAGTCGGGAACGGCCAGGGCTCTGGTGATCTGCCGCGCGCGATCCGGACGAAAGTTAAAGAAGATTACCGCATCGCTGTCCCGGATCGTTGCCACAGGCTCGCCAGTTTCCCGAACGATCACGATCGGCTCAACAAATTCGTCGGTTACACCTCGGTCGTATGATTTCTTGATTGACTCTACCGGCTCTTTGGACCGTTCGCCTTCCGCGTGAACGAGCAGGTCATAGGCGCGCCTGGTCCGCTCCCAGCGCTTGTCACGGTCCATTGCATAGTAACGCCCGACCACGGAAGCGATTTGCCCACAGCCGATCTCTTCGATCTTGCGCTGTAGCGCGCCGACGTAGTCGGCGGCAGATGATGGCCGTGTATCGCGCCCATCGAGAAAGCAATAGACAAAAACAGACTGCAGCCCGCGTTGCCTGGCCATTCGCAAGAGCGCGTAAAGATGTTCTTGCGAAGAATGAACCTGACCGTCGGATACCAGGCCCATCAGATGAAGCGACTTGTCGCGGCTCTTCGCGCCATCCATCGCGGCGATGAGCACTTCGTTCTCTAGAAACTCTCCGCTGGCGATCTCGTGATCCACCAGTGAAACGTCCATCCGAATTACACGGCCCGCGCCGATGTTCAGGTGGCCGACTTCTGAATTGCCCATCACTCCGGCCGGCAGACCCACGCGCGCGCCGTGTGCTTCGAGCAACGTGTGCGGATAGTTTTCGGTAAGCTGGTCGTAGTAGGGCGTTACTGCTAGCGCAATGGCATTGCCTTCGCGCACCGGGGAATGGCCCCAACCGTCAATGATTACAAGCGCGAGCGGGCCACGTTTTTTATCCAAAGAATTACCTCTGAAGTTTCCGCCGTCAATCAAGGGTTGGCTTGATATTTCGTGCCGCAGGTTGGGCAGTGCAACAGATTTTTTATGCCGCTAATCGGCAGCACCGGGATGATGAAGAAAAGCGTGATGAATTGCATTCCTTGCTTGCGAATGAAATTGCCAACAGTGCCACACTTGCCGCAGCGCATCTGCGCAGGCTCGGTTTGCGAGCCCCACGAAAAAAAGTGCGTGCCGATAATGAAGAAGCAGAAAAGCATTTCGCAACCCCTTTCTTGTCAGCATCCTAATCTGAGAAAACTGCTACAAATTAGGATCTTGTCTCTCCATCCAGCGCGCCGGCTCCTTCAGCTCCGCAAAACCGAACCGGCGATACAACTCATGCGCGTCTTTGGTGGCCAGCACCCAGCGCCGAAATCCCTGCAACCGCTGATGCGAGACGATCACTTCGATCAACCATTTACTGAGACCTCGTCCTCGGTATTCATCAAGAATAAACACATCGGCGAGCCACGCAAAAGTTGCGTAGTCGGTGACGACGCGAGCGAATCCGATCTGCTCGTCACCTTTGTAAACGCCGAAGTTTAGTGAGTGCTCGATCGACTGCTGCACCTTTTCCAGGCTGCGGCTCCTGGCCCAATATGCACTGTCTGACAGAAAGTTGTGAATCAATGATACGTTCAGGCGCTCTCTATCCGTGCTGATGGTGTATTCATCTCGGCGCCACTCACTGGTCATGGGTTCCCTGGCTTCGGATCGAACGTCAACTCCAAAGATTCTCCGGGAGGCACGGCAGCCCAGCGCGCTCGAAGTTCTCGCGCCAGTTTCCGGATCTGGTCCAATTTCTCCTGCGTCAGCGTAGGTGGGGTTGCGAGCCCCTCACTCGAATAGTACAGCGCGATCTTTGCATTGAAGTCCGCGGCCGAGCACCGTTCGCCAGTCGCGCGCTCGCCATCGAGGAACCCGGCGATCAGCTCTGCGGGTTCGGCATCAGCCGGCAGCGGTCCGCGCGGCCAGGGAGTGCCAAAATCCGACAGATCCCACCCCTCAGCAACCAGCCCGTAAAACCCCCGCCGGTAACGGAGCGTCGTTTCCAACGCATAATGCGTGAGGTCGTGGAGCGCGAAGAAACTCGCCTGCGGCGCATTCTTTCGCTGCCATGTAGCCGAGCCGTCCGCTCGCTCGAAGCGCGATATGACGGAACCATCTCGGCGCTTGGTGAATTTGATCGTCAACATAACTCTCAACTCTTCGCGAAGTATGTTGGGTAACAAAAGCAGTGCGCAAGCAACTCCGAGCCGAGGCTCCGATAGCATCTCTTTCATACCTGAGTGATTTAGTTCGCGAATGTTGGTTAAGAGCTGCCTAATCTAGAGCGCTACCGCATCTCAAATAATCTTCTCGCCACTCAGTGCTCTCTCAAAGGTTTGGCGCGGAAGCAGTTCCAATTGGCTGAACAATCCTAAGAAGTCCCAGTGATTATAAGCTTCCATCAGCTTGCCATGCACTATCACGCTTCCAGTGATTGTTACCGGCGCTCCTGATGGTCGGGCTTTCGCTCGGAGAGTACAAACCGCTGAGATCCAATCTCCTGATTCAATGCTCTTATCAATCGTTATTACGAAATCGGACAGCAGCCGACGAAGGGCCGAGTGAAATTGTTTGAACCCATCCGGGCCAATTAAGACATTTGCACCCAGACCTCTAGCCTCGCCGTCCGGAACGAAAAGCTCTTCGATCGCAGCCGAATCCTCTTCGGCCCAAACGCGATGATACCAAGTCTGCATTACTTCGCGAGCTGAACTCATAGTTCCTCCAATTTACCATGATTCAACTTGAGAACCATTCTATCGGGCTATTGATGTTCATTATCTACTCGCTTGTTGTAGGCATCGTGTGCGCCCTGAATTACGCTTTGCCCACTCGTACCCGCCGGCCAGCCTGCATAGTGGGCCACATGAATCATGACTTCGAGCAAATCCTTTTCCTTAATTCCCGCAATAAAGGCTCCGGTTGCATGATCTCTTAACTGATCACTGCGCCCCTGAGCTGCCAGTAGCGCTATTGTAATCAGTCTGCGTTCTCTGAGGCTGATGCCTTGGCATTCGATTGCCTTGTCACGTGATCTGCTCCAGACGTTCGCGAATAAGTGGTTTATGGTGAACTCGCGTACGCCGACGAGTGGAGGGCGGTGCTTTTCATCAAACACAGGTTTTCCGAGCACCTCCAAGTACATTTCTTGACCAACAGAGTCAACCTTCTCATCCTTCTGATCGCTTCTCTCTTGCATCCTTCCTCCTTTCGCAAACTCTCAGGTTTTAGATGTGGGGACTTGGTTGCCGTCACTCCATCGCAGGTGCCGAAGGTCAGGCCGGCTTTGCGTCGGGCTTTGCGATGGGAGGCGGTTTGGGAAGAACGGAACTGTAAATCGCATTGAAGATGAATTTGTAGGTGCCGTGAGATTGGCCGCGCCACTGAGGGCGGAAGCCAAATAGATAAACTCGGCCGTCGCCGTAATGGACTTCCAACGCGGCGGCCTTTCCCTGAATACGCTCCGGATGCAAGAGGTAGCCGCTCGCTAGTGGGTTTCGCTCCTTTGGATAACTCGCCAGTACGTTGCCGCGAAAGCCCTCTTTCGTCTCGAAGGCCGGGCCGAGTTCAAACATCACAATCGGATCGCGCGGCAAGCCCCAAACGGCCGGATGATTCACGTCGTTCAGCTCGACTTGCAGGAGCGAGCCTGAGCAGTAGAACTGATCCTCTTTGAGATCGCCCACAACATTAGTTACCGGCAATCCAAATTGCGCGATGGCGAAAAGGGAAGCGTCGTTGAAAGCGACGAGCGTGCCGCCAGCCTGCACAAATTCGCGCAACGCCGCCGCTCCTGAACCTCCCAAGCCGCCTACGTATTCGCCGGAAATCGTTCCCGAGCCGAAACCGTTCATTATTTCTTCATTGCCGCTGTCGGGAAGAATTATGCAAT
>Ga0137378_10001490_pt1 | contig 19834 bp, 20 predicted proteins | sample SagtaG_21_FD_104813 | JGI IMG/M metagenome (GOLD analysis project Ga0137378, IMG submission 104813) | Vadose zone soil microbial communities from Sagehorn Ranch, Mendocino, California, USA - Sage2_L_60_16 metaG | ecosystem: Environmental > Terrestrial > Soil > Vadose zone | place: USA... | reverse complement strand
TTCCGGAAAACGCCGCAATAGGCCGCAGTGTCGAAGCTGCCGGCGCTCTCGGCCTAATTGTTGTTCCGGATCAAATGGACCGGCCCCAGGGGCGCATAGCGGTCCTTGCGGAGAACTTCAGGGACGACCTGCCGACTCGGCTCACTCCAATGGGAACCGTAGACAGCCCGGATTATCCCAATATTCCTGTCGTCCTTGTTTCCTCTGAGGTTGGCCAGCAACTCATGGCCGACCTCAAGAATTCGCACACTAGTGCAGAGGCCACGATGACCATCGATGTTCTTCGCAAGACGTTTACGACTCAGAATGTCTGTGGAGTCGTGGAGGGCGCGGATCCTGCGATTCGAAGTGAGGTCATGATTATCGGTGCTCACTACGACCACGACGGTGAGGCTTATGGTCAGATCTGGTACGGTGCCGACGACGACGGTTCGGGGACCGCAGCTCTTTTGGAAATGGCGGAGGCGTTTGGAAACGGGGCGCACAAACCGGCTCGCAGCATTCTTCTCTGCGCCTGGGCGGGTGAAGAGAAAGGCCTGCTCGGAAGCCGCTATTACGCGAGTCATCCGCTTTTCCCGCTCGACCACACCGTTGCGATGTTCCAAATGGACATGATCGGCCGCAACGAAGAACATGCAGCCGACGAACCGGAGGGAATTTCCGAGGAGCGAGCCTCCGAAAATAGCAACACCCTTAACGTGCTGGGTTCGGCGTTCAGTCCGGATATGAAGAGTATCATATCGCGTCTCAACAGTCAGACGAACCTCACAGTGCGTTTCCGATATGATTTTGGCGCACAGGATTTGCTTCGCCGCAGCGACCAATGGTCATTCCTTTCCAAAGGCATACCCGCTGTTTTCTTTTTCACCGGTCTCCATCCCGACTACCATACTCCGCGGGACACAGCCCTCAAGATCAACTATCCGAAGTTGGAAAAAATCGCGAAGCTTGTATATCTCTCCGCGTTCGAGATTGCGAATAATGCGACGCGTCCGAGATATTCGAAGCCTGTGAGTACCGCGCAGAAAGCCTATTGACATCGCCGAACGCGCCTTTCTAAAATTAGCACTCAGCCCAGAGGAGTGCTAACAAGCCTTTGTAATCTTATTAAAACAAACGAAAAAGGAGATCAAGACCATGAGAGTACGACCTTTGCATGATCGTGTTCTGATCAAGCGAATCGAAGAACAGGAAACAGTTCGTGGGGGAATCATCATTCCGGATACCGCTAAGGAAAAACCACAGGAGGGTGAGGTTGTGGCGGTGGGAAGCGGAAAGCGACTCGAAGATGGAAAGGTCATTCCCCTGGAAGTGAAGGAAGGCGATCGAGTCCTTTTTGGGAAATATTCCGGGACGGAGATCAAGGTTGACGACAACGAGTACCTGATTTTACGTGAAGACGAAATCCTTGGGATTCTAGCGACCTCCGGCAAAGCCGCCGGAAAGAGATAGGAGGAATCGATGGCGAAACAGATTGTCCACGGTGAAGATTCCCGGCAGGCGATCCTGCGTGGCGTGAATCTACTTGCTGATGCGGTCAAGATCACTCTTGGTCCGAAGGGGCGCAACGTCGTCCTCGACAAGAAATTCGGTTCTCCGGTGATCACGAAGGACGGTGTCACTGTAGCCAAAGAAATTGAACTGAAAGATCCACTCGAAAACATGGGCGCTCAGATGGTAAAAGAAGTCGCCTCCAAAACAAGCGACGTTGCGGGTGACGGCACGACGACGGCTACCGTTTTGGCTCAGGCAATATTCCGCGAAGGTGTGAAGACGGTGGCGGCGGGTGCCAATCCAATGGCAGTGAAGCGCGGGATTGAGCGGGCAGTTGAGGTTGCGGTTGAGGAGATCAAGAAGCTCGCGAAGGATGTGAAGAAAGGTCCAATGATCGCACAAGTCGCGACCGTTTCGGCAAACAACGATACCCACATTGGCAACATCATTGCGGAAGCTATGGACAAGGTTGGCAAGGACGGCGTTATTACGGTCGAGGAGGCGAAGTCCATCGAGACCACGTTGGACGTCGTCGAAGGTATGCAGTTCGATCGCGGGTATCTATCACCTTATTTCGTGACCGATCCAGACCGCATGGAGTGCGTGTTGGAGAATTGCCTTGTCCTGATCCATGAAAAGAAGATCAGCACGATGAAAGATCTGCTTCCCCTATTGGAACAGGTGGCGAAAATGGGACGCCCGCTGCTGATCATCGCAGAGGAGGTCGAAGGAGAGGCATTGGCGACTCTGGTGGTCAACAAACTTCGCGGTACGCTGCAGGCTGCAGCTGTAAAGGCTCCGGGTTTCGGCGATCGCCGGAAGGCGATGCTCGAAGACGTCGCGATCCTTACCGGCGGCAAATCGCTGACCGAAGATCTCGGCATCAAGCTCGAGAATGTTCGCATCGAAGATCTCGGCAAGGCAAAGAAAGTCGTCATCGACAAGGACAATACGACAATTGTTGAAGGGGCAGGCAAAAAGGAGGCGCTGGACGGCAGAGTGAAACAGTTGCGCGTTCAGATTGACGAAACAACCTCAGACTATGACCGCGAGAAACTTCAGGAGCGGCTGGCAAAACTCGTCGGCGGCGTCGCTGTCATCAAAGTCGGTGCGGCGACGGAAACCGAAATGAAAGAAAGGAAAGCTCGCGTCGAAGATGCCATGCATGCGACCCGAGCGGCGGTGGAAGAAGGAATCGTGCCCGGGGGTGGGGTTGCCTTCGTTCGCGCCATTCCGGCTCTGGAAAAACTGAAGCTGGGAGGCGACGAGCAGATCGGCGTTGGCATTGTGAAGCGAGCCCTTGAAGAGCCGCTGCGGATGATCGTATCCAACGCGGGCCATGAGGGCGCTGTTGTTATTGGGAAAGTGAAGGAGTCGAAGGATCCCAACCTTGGCTTCGACGCTGCATCTGAGGACTACACCGACATGATCTCTGCCGGTATTCTCGATCCGGCGAAGGTGACGCGCACGGCTCTGCAGAACGCCGCATCGATTGCCGCTTTGATGTTGACCACGGAAGCCCTCGTGTCCGAAATTCCGGAAGAAGACAAGGCTCCTGCTGGTCCTCCGGGTGGGGCGCCACCAATGTACTAGCCACAAAACGTTGACGTTGAAAAAGGCGGCGAATGCCGCCTTTTTTCCTCGCCACTCCGCTTGTAATTCAAGGCGGATTATTTGGGGCCGCTACAATGAAGCGGTGAATGTCTTAGATGTAGACTCCCTTGCGTGCCCGGCTCTTCAACCACGCGAACGACAGGGATAAGCAGCACAGCCAGCCGATGACCTCCGCCATCCAGGCAACCTCGAGCGGGAGTTGAAAGATCATGGTTGCGCTAAACGCAAAGGCCAGGACGCACGCTGACAGCAAAAGCTCGATGATCAGGACCCCCCAGGTATCCCCCGCACCCGCGACGGCGCTCAAGACCATCTCTCCAGGAATTGCGATCAGGATGGCCAGCCCGACTACTCGGAGCCCGTTCACGGATCCCTGCAAGAGGTTGGTGTCGGAGGTGAACAACGAGAGCGCAATCTCCGGAAAGAGAAGGAGGAGGAGAACGAACGGCGTGAGTACGACTGCCGCGCAGAGTACAGTGCTCCGAATTACCGAATTTATCCTTTCAGCCTGATTCTGGCCGATGAGGTTGCTTACCAGCGTCATGGCTGCTTCTGAAAAACCGTCAATGGTGATGAGAAAGATTACATAACAACTGTAGATCACGTTAGCTTTCGCGAGGGCGTTCTCGCCGATATGTTCAATGATCAGGAAGAACAGGAACCAGCGGGCGTGCTCGACCAGTCTCTCCAGTGCCAGCGGTAATGAGAGGACCAGGAGCCGCCTTTTGTGCGTTTGCTCCCGTAGCCGTAACTGAAAGAGGCCGAACCTGCGCGCGTACCCCTGCTTCAAAACATCGACTGTCATATACGTACAGGCCGCGATCTCAGCAAGTAAAGCCGCAATGGCGGCCCCCTTGATACCGAGTCTGGGATAACCCAGATTTCCAAAGATCAGGAGATAGTCCACAAGCAGGTTTGTGACGGCCATCACCGCAGTGGCCCCGATGAACACCCTGGTTCTACCCATTCCGGAATAGAAGCCGGTGTACGCAAAATTCAAGGCGTCAAAGAAAACCCGGAATGCAACGATTCCCAGAAAGTCGTTCACGGCCCTTGCGACGTTCTCAGAACGGAGAGCCAGTTCCATCAAGCTGGGTGCGACAAACTTGAGGGCGAGAAAAACGATAACCGCGGTTGCCAGGAGTGCCGTCAACCCGTAACGGAACGCCTCGCCGACGGCCTTTTCCTTGGCCTGGCCCACTCGCCGGGCCGTAATGATCTGTATGCCGTCCCTGACTCCGAACATTACGAAGACGCCGGTCTCATAGATGGCGGCGGCCAACGCCACAGCTCCCAGTTCGATGACCCCGAACCTGGCTAGAAATATAGTGTCGGTGACCCCGACGATCGTATCGCCAAGGCCGCAGAGGACGAGAGGAAAGGACATTCTCCACACGGTCCTCGCCGATGCCTGGAGTTTCATTGGTTCACTCTCGATAGTAGGATAGCCGGCTCTTCAGCGCACGTCCTGTGCTGTTCACAGGCACGATTCTGCCTTCCGGCTCCTGTCTGCGGACTTCTCTTAGAGTAGCGTGAAATCGTATGAGCGCCGGTTCAGGTGCATCACCATGCAGGAAAGCAGAGCGCCGGCCTTCATGTACTCGCTGAGATTCAGGAAGGTCAACTCGAAAGCGTGATCGGCGGCGATGTCTTCCAGCCGCCGGTTCTTCTGAATTTCGCTCGCGTAGTCCTCAGTGCCCGCGGACAGTTCGTGAATATGAGAAGCATTTAGGATTGTGTTGGACAGCCGCACCGAATTGCAGATCCCGGAGAAGCAATCGTCCACGGAGACATCTATGATCTCGGTGTGCTTTTCTAGTTTTTCGATCTCCGCGGCCTCGTAGAGCCCCGTGCACACCAGCGTGGTCTCCCGGTTCAGAGGAAATACGGTACAGTCGAGATGGTAGAGATACGGCTCGGTTTCCTGGAGCGGGATCACCGTCATGTCGTACTGCTCCTCCATCCACTGGTAAGCCCGTATGTCCGAACGGATCCCATAGCCGCCCGCATAAACGTTCTTGTGTAGGTGCTTTAGTTCCGCCTCACCCTCAAATTTGTATGGAGGCGTCTCCACGGCGTATCCGAGCGATTCGAAGAAGGAGCGGCCCACCACAGCCTCCTGGACCCGGGGTGGGGACGTGAAGTTCGAAATCACCACCGTGTTCTGTCCCGGCAGGTGATCCAGTACCGCGCCCATGTTGGCGGTGAACACGAGGTCTTGTAGACCGCAGTCTCCGGGCGCCGGAAGGAGATATACGAGGGCCTCGGAAGCCAGGAAGTGATAGAGCTGAAGAAACTGGCACAGGGCCTTGCCGAAGCGCGGCTGGCGCTGCTCCTCGGGCAGTTCCTGCATCCAGGGGTTATTTGCGATTCGTGTGGAGTAGGACAATGGCACATTCAGCAGAAATACCGGCTTGTCGATTTGAGTGGGGTTCACGATGCCGCTGACATCTGCCCTCACAGGCTCCGAGATCGGAATGATCGCGGGTGGAGTCGAAACGCTGGGGATAGTAATCTTCGTACTCATCGTGGAGTCTCCTTCTGGACTCTGTCCTCTGGTTTCTTGGCCTCGATCGTGATGAGCGGATCCACTCCAGCTTTGACGTGGACGCCTGCCTCTAGCGTTGGAGTGAAGCGGAAGCGCTCCGACAACGGAATGATCAGGTCGACTTGGGAACCGTACCGGATCTGTGAGAATCGCGCATTCTGCATGAAGGGCCAGTTCTGCTTCAGTTGAAAAGGCATGATGCAGTTGACGTCATAGTCGGCGATCTGCAGGATGTAGTAGTAGTCCCTTAAGCCGGGGGCGTAGACCCTATTCAGCATTCGCTGGTTGTTGTGAAGGTAGCCGGCTGAGCTCATGTCGAGGCAGAGATCCCTCACAAGGCTCTTTTCAACCCCGAGCATTGGGCAGTTGTAGGTATTCAGTGGCTCCAGTTCTCGATACGAAAGGCGGCCTGGAAACGGTATGCGATTGACGTGAATGTCGAAAAACGTCATGAAAATGCCGACGACGATGCTCTCCCGGTTGTAAGCGGTATCTCGCATGGCATCGCGCAGCGAGTAGCTCTTCCCCTTGATGTCCACAATCGCTTCGTCCGGCTTCACGGTTTGCTGATAAAGAACAATCCCGTCTGCAGGTGCAAAGAAGTGCGTGTCGGCCGAGAACATAGGCCGGAGCGGGTCTCGAAAGAAGTGCTCTTCGGAAAGGCGCCTCAGCGCCGTGTCTCTTATAGAGTGAACGTCGGTATCGACCCATTCCTGCAGGCTCTGGGCCATCTCACGCCTCCATGGGAATTTCCGTCGATTTGTTTTCTGTCTATGTATAGCTTTTGATTACTGAATATGAAAGTCCCCAAATGGCCTAGTGAAAATGGGCTAAGTCACGGGACGACAAAAAAGTCGGACAACGGCCGACGGTAGGGGGAAAACTCGAGTACGGGAAGCTAGATTAGAAACTGAGCACCTGCCAGATACCTTTTCTCGTCCGCAGTCTTTTGAATCCACCGAACTCGACAGAGAATCGGAATCCTGATGGGAAGGTCAAAAAAGTGAATGTCGCAACGGATGAGATCTGAAACTCCAACCCTTCGATCCGTGAGCAAACAACAGCCGCCCGAGCTCACATCCTGAAGCTCCCCCGGAAAGGAATCTTCACGAGACTTCTTCGATCCATGCAAGGACACGTGACGCACGGACATCTCGCACGAAAAGGGGTAGCGTGGGTCAGACCTTCGTTCGGCCAAGAGAGCCATTCCCTCCCAAACCTAGCGTGTAGGAGTCCTTCCGAGACGGCTGGCTGCTATTGCGCCTACGATACAGCGATCCATGCGCCAGTGCTATTCCCTATATGGATTACTCCAAGTGAGAATCGAAAGGGCCATTGCCAATGTCTACGTAGCGGCTATGGCCATCCCAACGATCCCTGATCGGGTAGAAACCCCCACTTTCGTCATGATCATCCTCAGAAAGGCCTTGACAGTGTTCGGGCTGATGTTCATTTGAGTCCCAATCTCTTTGTTGGTGAGCCCCTGCATCACATATTTGAGTATTTGCTTCTCGCGTGGCGTCAGGTGAAAACGGGCAGCCATTTGAGAGGCCTCGAAGTCTATGTGGCTTCGCCGCTCGAAAAGGAGGGCCAGTACTGGACCGTCGAGAGACTTTGCCGGCTGAGGGTTGAGGGAAAACGCCCGGCATAGGTAACGCCTCCTTCCCGAACTGAAATGCGGCACAAAACCAGATTCCGAGCAGGTTCCGTCGACAAGCAGAACCGACCGTATCTTCTGGTCGATCAGCCTATCCGGCGCCATCATGATCTCGGTCTCAGGATAGACCAGAATCTGTAGAGCTTCTGGATTGGCGTAAAGCGGCTTTATGGTGGGTCCCAACAAGAGAAGACCTACTCCAGATCCTTCCTTCCGTGGGAATGCGTTCTTGATCCTTTTACCTACAAAAGGGTTCCGTTGATCAGTAACCATAGCCGTTGGTCCGCTCCCGGACTGGCTGGGAAAGACCCGGTGGCCACACATCCATGCAGCGCTCCCCGCCCAGCCCGAATCTCCTACCGGTCTTTTCGAAAACCCACTGTGTTGGGTATCGAGATGGAGCTGAAAAGGCGCCCGCGTTGTGGCATTTGACAAAAGTCCGAATGAACCAGAACAGAAGCGGCTTTTCGTCAGAGACTATAATCAAACTTCGTTTGAATTTCACGCACTTCTTCTATGAAAAGTAATCGCGAAAAACTGTAACGGCGTCTATGACCGCCGCCACCGTTCTAGCTCAGGCCATATTCCGCAAAAGTGTGAAGACGGTGGCGGCAGGTGCCAATCCAATGGCCGTGGAGCGCGGGATTGAGCGGGCAGTTGAGGTTGCTGTCGAGGAGATCAAGAAGCTCGCGAAAGATGTGAAGAAAGGCCCAATGATCGCACAAGTTGCAACGGTTTCGGCAAACAACGACACCCGCTTCGGCAAAATCATTGCCGAAGCTATCGACAAGGTTGGTAAGAACGGCGTTATTACGGTCGAGAAGGCGAAGTCCATCGAGACCACCCTGAGTCGAAGGATACCAACTTTGGCTTCGACGCTGCATCTGAAGACTACACCGGCATGATCTGTGCCGGTATTCTCGATCCAGCGAAGGTGACGCGCACGGCTCCGCAGAATGCCGCATCGATTGCCGGCCTGACGGACAAGAGAATAATTCCGAGTGCGTCCCAGATCTCGGTTCTTTAGAATATGTCCATGTCTACCGCCACCATGCCGGGCATCTTCAGGCAGGACGCGACCGTGATTTCACTGGTTGGGTTCGCACACGGCACCTCGCATTTCTTTCACCTGATGCTGCCGCCGCTGTTTCCGTGGCTGATGAGTGAATATTCACTGTCGTTCACGCAGATTGGTACCTTGATGACCGTGTTCTACGTCGTCTCGGGTATCGGCCAGGCACTCGCTGGTTTTCTGGTGGATCGATGGGGTGCGCATCGCGTGCTGTGTCTGGGCGTGTCTCTCCTGGCGTGTTCTGGGATTCTCGTCGCAGGGGCGCCGGGTCTATGGGCAGTCTATCTTGCCGCATTCATTGCAGGACTGGGAAACTGCGTGTTTCACCCGGCGGATTACGCTCTGCTGAATCACCGCGTCTCGCAAGCGCGTTTGGGGCATGCCTTCTCGGTGCATGGTCTCTCAGGCAATCTGGGGTGGGTGCTGGCTCCCTTGTTGATGACAGCATCGGCGACGGCGTTCGGCTGGCGCATCGCAGGCTTGGTAGCTGCATTGGCGGGCGGCACCTCTCTGGCAACGCTGTGGTGGAAGCGCGCGGAGTTGTCCAATGCGGTTACCGGTGAACACGCCACCCATGGGGGGCACCGGCAGAGAGGCAGCGGCGTCGGTCTGCGCAGCGTGCTCAAGCTGCGGCTCACTTGGTTTGCCTTCAGCTTTTTCTTTTTCTCCACATTAGGATTTGGTGCGCTGCAGAATTTCGGACCGTCTCTCCTGCGCCATCTATACGGACTCTCCCTTGCTGCCGGAACCTCCGCGCTGACGGCTTATCTCATAGGCAGCGCGGCGGGACTTGCTACCGGCGGCTTTCTGGCCGGCGCCGCGAAAGGACAGGAGAAACTTGTCGGTTTTTCCTTTCTGTGTTCGGCGGCGCTCGCATTCGTGCTTTCGTTGTCGCTGGTTCCGGGTTGGACCGTGATCGGCATCATGGCCCTGATGGGTTTTGGCGTAGGTATCGCTGGCCCATCGCGAGACATGCTGGTGCGCCAATCCACCGCGGCTCGCCTGGGGACAGGCGCGTTCGGACGCATTTACGGGCTGGTGTATTCCGGACTCGATGCCGGACTGGCGACGGCGCCGCTCATTTTCGGGCTGCTCATGGACGCCGGTAAGGCGCGCTTCGTTTTTGTCGGCATGTCCATCGCGCTTCTAGTCGCCATCGTCGCCGCACAGGCCGTTGCTGCCGAAGCCCGCCAATAGCTTCCACGAAAACATTCTGTTAGTCTGGTAGGCATGTCCAGATGGATTGCGGTTGCTCTGGTCGCAGTCGTGCTTGTAGTTGCACTACTATTTATCGTGCGTCCTGGCGCAGAAGATGTTGCTTCCGGTGACCCGGAGACCCGCATTATCGGTTATCTCAAAAAGAACGTCAGACCAGGTCAATCCGTGCTCGTCACCGACCTTTACAACAACGTTTTTACGAGTAACGAAGAACGTGAAGCCCTTCAGCGCCTCTATGACGCCTTCTTCAAGATCCCGGCAACCGCCGCCCAGATTTACATGACTACCGGCAAGATACCCACCCTTCAAGAATTAACAGACCGGTTTCAGTTTAAGGTCCCCGGAGAAATCGACGTTCTGCTCCGAATCATGGAATCCGATCCGCGCGTTCCGAGGTTTTTCGAGCGCGACCCCGCCACAGGCGAAATCACGCAGATCCACGTTGATCGAATCGCATCCGAAGAGCGTTTCCGGCGGCCGCTTCAGAATCACTAAATTAAATGTTATCCAGCAATGAAGAACCGGCGCGATTCAAAGAACTACGCCGCAAATATCCTGTTTTCCGCTATGACAGTTTTGAAGTTGAAAGGAATTCGTCACGCTTGATTGCGCGATTTCGATTTTCCGCGCCTCCGGACATATCGTTCGTTCCGGAGATCTTTTTTGGGTCTATTACAGACGCGTGGGATTCCGCCGGAGACGAATTTCTACACAATGCCGTCTTCCATCTCGGACTCATAGAGCTTTTTAGTTACTGGAAAGCGACATCATCCTCCGTCATTGAAATTCGTGCGGGCGGTATGACCGCGGAGCAGGTTCGCTGGTGGGAAGATCTTTTGATCAACGGCATGGGTGAGTTCTTTTATCGCAACGATATCGATTTCACATCCACGGACTTCGTCAGAATAATACCGAAACCGAATGGATCAACCATCAACCGTTATGCGGCATATCCGAACCAACTGCCCGCACGTAGTTTGCTGACAATAGGAGGAGGTCGAGACTCTGCGCTGGCTGCCGCTCTATTTCGAGACTCGGGACAACCCTTCACCTGCATGATGCTCAACCCCTCGACTGCAGCCCTGAACATTGCAAGCCGCGTGACTCCCGCCGAGCCAGTGATCATCAAACGATCAATTCACCCGAAGCTTTTGGATCTCAACCAGCGTGGCTTCCTGAATGGCCACACTCCATTTTCAGCCTATCTTGCTTTCCTTGGGGCAACATGCCTGTTGTTGTATGGCTATTCCGACATCGTTGTGGCGAACGAACGCAGTTCAGACGAGGGCAATGTCTTTTGCCGCGAGAAGGAAATCAATCATCAGTATTCGAAAAGCTTCCGGTTTGAAACTGACTTTGATGAGTATCTGAGAAAATATCTGGTAAGCGCCGGAAGATATTTCAGCTTCTTACGACCGCTCTACGAATTGCAAATTGGAAAGCTGTTCTCGAATTTCCACGAATTTTTGGGGGTGTTCAGAAGCTGTAACCGGAATCGTTCGGAATCCTGGTGTAGACGGTGCCCTAAGTGTGTTTCGGTTTTCTTAACAATGTATCCGTTTATCTCTGAGGCTGCTCTAACCCAAATTTTCGGCTCAAACCTCTTCTATGACGATCAAACAATACCAATACTACGGCAACTAACCGGATTCGAAATGAAGCCGTTCGAGTGTGTCGCAACAAGTAAAGAAATCATCGCAGCCTTGGCGCTGGCTATTGCAAAAACGAAAGAAGCGGCGGGACCACTTCCGCCGGTGCTGGAATACGCCGCTCGACACATACCAGGCGCGACCGACAGCAGTTTAGCTGCACGTATATTAGGCTCCTATGGAAGACACCGGATCCCTGCGGAATTCGAGAAGATCTTGAAGTCGGCTGGACTCACCAGTATCCAATCAAACGACCGGCAGTGATCGCCGTTAGCCAACACACGAGGGATATTCCACCGGCAACCGCCAATTGCGATCGTTCGTGCGACGAAAGCTCCCGCGTTTTCCGTGCCTTCCAGCCGGACAGAAAATTCCACCCTTATTGCGCGGAGACTTCGCGCGCCGGGCGGTGCAGCACCTTCAGCTTATCGAACAGAACCTGATCAGCCAAAGACTTTTGATGGAGCAAGCCCTAAGAAGTCGGGCGTTGTGACGTGATTCGAAGACTTCGGGAAGGGACAAGTCTGTCTGGGACAAGAGCAGGCACGCAACGAATCACGTGCCTGCCGATCTAGCTACTTAAAAACGACCACGACCGCCGCGGTTACCACCGCGATCGCCGCCGCCGCCAAAGTCGCGCTTAACCATTGGCTTGGCTTCATTGACGGTCAGAGCCCGTCCGGAGAATTCCTTGCCATTGAGCCCAGCGGCCGCCTTGTCGGCGTCCTCTTCGGTCATCGTTACAAAGCCGAAGCCTTTCGACCGGCCTGTATCACGATCCGTGATGATGGTGACCGCTTCCACGGCTCCATACTGTGAGAATGCGTCAGTGAGATCGTTTTCCGTCGTTTGAAACGACAGATTTCCAACAAATAACTTTTTCGACATTTATTTACCTATCTGTAAGGGAACTTCTTGGGCTTTTCGGCGGGATCAAAGAACAATCGACGACCGGTCAGACTTAGGAGCTTCCGAACATTGAATATTTAGCGATTTGATTATCGCCGCTTTCAATTATACCCCAATGACGGCGATAATCCGTCGATCTATTTTTCGGATTTCAGGATGTCAAGATGAAAAGGCGTGGGGCGCGCGATGTACAGCCTGCCTGGCCAAACATTCGCCGGCGTTGTAGCCAAGAACGTCAGAATGGATGGCGCCAGCGTAGCTTGGGAAATCTACCATAGTCGCGATCCGTGGTGATCCATTCACTCCCCGATTCCAAAGCCAAGGCGGCCAGGTACGTATCCGGGACCAGATTCCCCTTGGCGCCCGCTGTCCTGCACAACTCAGTGAAGATTTCCCAGTGCCGGAGTCCGGGTGCAACGTGCACGCAGTGAGGCTGATCGCGGATTTCGGAGCAGAATTTAAGGGCGTCTTCGATAGAACTGGGAGGATTGAAAACAGCCGAATGTGTGACGACCCTCAAAAACCCGCTCAGAACCAAGTCCGACACACCGTAGGCCTGATCGCCATTGACCAGGTCTTCAAGCCACTTACGCATCGAGGCGTGACGCGGCGCGTCGGCTCGGTGAGCGTAAACGAGGATATTGACGTCGATGAGTATCATTTACGCCGGTCCATCAAATCCAACAGGGATGCACTGTCATCCAGATCAACGCCAGCTCTCGGCCCCTTGCCCCGTACCGTTGTCAATCGTACGCGCTGCCGTCTTTCGGGTTTTTTCAACGACAGAGACTGCCGGAGAGCATCTTCAATTACGGCCGTCATGGTTCTGCCAGTTTTCGCGGCCACCTCGCGAACCCGGGCGAGAAGCTGGTCATCCAATTGAATCGTCGTTCTCATGCATCAAAGCATATCACCTCCGCATCAAAATGCATAAGGCGAAGGCTGGAGCGTTCCCATGCCGGTTGCCGTACAGGATGTCCCATCTATCGCCGTTCCCCCTTTCCCGCCGGAAGCTGCCGAAAGCGTCACCGCAGCCGTCGGAGCGCAAGCCGTCAACGCTACGCCTGAGAAACGCGACTATACCTGGGCTCCAACAGACTCCTGAAATTCGTCGAACGGCCGTAGTACTGGTAATGCCCCTGAAGTTTCCTGTTGAGCGCTTTCTATTGTCGGGCGTAGCCTTGCTGGGTTGTCCCTGGTATGTGTACAACTTCGCGCATACCGGATCATGGACTGGCTTGTCTGAAACTGTGCGGGCGAAAACGTCCGTTGTTTCTTCTCTGAGGGTCTTGACCCAGATGGATTGGATGAATGTTGTGACTGATGCGCGCAAGCTTCACATCTGGATCGGCAACTGGTCCTTTCTAAATGTCCGCACCTGGATGTATCAGGCCGTCACCTGGCTCTTTCTTCTGGGTGCAGCAGGACTTCTTGAAGGGTTGCGAAGAAGGCAGAAATGGAGAGTGGCGCCAGTGGTGGCGACCTACGCTGCTTTTTTGGCCGGCGTGGCCTACCACGCGACGCAGATTTTCCAGGCGGACAGAATATCTACGGCGGCAGGTTGGTATTTGACGTCTGCAATTCCGTTGGAAGCTGTCATCTTTGTAGCTGGAGCAGGAATGTGGTCAGGTACGGGAAGTGGACACGCCTTCGACGGTAGCGGGTAGATTTGAGAAAACGAACTGCGTCCCGGCACACCTGAAGGTTGGCAATTCCAGGACCTGTTGCAAAGGTACTGTCAACTTGGGCTGGCCGGAGCCACTTCAGTTCGTCCATGGCGCGTGGCCATGGAGCTCGTTAGGCCTCTGTAACCGTTCGCCACGCCATGAAAGACCGGGCGTCACCCCGCCCCAGGTCGAGCGCATGAAGAAGCTCAACATGTTTGTCGCGGTGAACCCTAGGGAAATCGTCTCGGGCGGATTGCTCCACCGCGTCTGGGCGATCGTGCGTTCTCAATGCCGCCGCTCAAAGGAGATTCAGGACAGCGGCATAATGTGGGGGCTCGGGACCGACGCCTTTGAGGTCAATCAATACCGCCCGTTCCAGACGTTGTATTGGGCGGTGACCGGAGATGGTTGGCGGCAGGGCCGTCAACCCGCACACGGTGAGCCGCGAAGTGGCGCTGATCGCGCACACGCGCAACAACGCGTATCTGTTCTTCCGCGAGAATGATCTCGGATCCATCCAGCCGGGACGCTACGCGGACATGGTGGTGATCGATCGGGACTACCTGACCATCCCGCCGATCAGATCAAGGACATCAAACCGGTGATGACTATTGTCGGCGGACGCGTGGTGTTCGACGCGGCCAAAGAATCCTCACCGTCAACCCGCTAGAGGAATCTGGCTATGGCTGCTTCTAGGGACGCGGCACCAACGGGCGGAAGTGTTAGTAATACACAATTACCCGAAAGTATCCGGTGTTGTCCTGCAGGTAGTCGTCGTTGATACCCAGAAACAGTCGGCCTGCGCTGCGCATTCGAATCGCTCCGCGATCGTCGCCGACGAAGAAGTAATCTTTCGAGTCGCCGACGCGGCCGATAAGCGACGCGCCCGCGCGATTCGGCATCGGACGGCTTGGATTATTCGGTGAATTTTCTTCACCGTTAGGCCCCGCGCGACGATTGGCTCCCCATCGGATTTCGCCGGCGGCCCCGAAATAGACATTCTGTCCCGATTGGACATCGATACCAGTGTCGCTCCACTGGACGTTAGCGACAACCATAATCTGTCGTTCTCGAAGGCCGCGCGGCCGCCCGGCTTGTGTTTGCGGATACGCGGGTTCATTTCTGTCGATGCGGCCGAAGTCAATGCTGGTGACCTCTTCGCGATTGAGCCGCAGCATTCGGCCGGTCTGTACTTCCTGGAAGTCGATGACCCCATTTTGAACCGCATACAATTGTCCCTGCACGCGGCGTCCATCTCGCAGCACGAGCGTATCCGCATCGAGTGTCATTCCTGAAAGGAGCAGCCCGATGATTGGCAAAGCGCGCAGTGTTGAAGAACGTTTCACAAACGCCTCCTTTTCACGTATGGCCATTAGGCCAATTTCACCATCTTACAGCATCGCTGGTCCCAGACACGTTTCGGATAGTTCGATACGCGTTGTCGGCGGACGTTCAGTTTACGAGTAGCAACTTAACGTCCTGAATTCTTTGTTGGTACACACAGTATCCGGCGCTCACCTGGTATATCCTACAATTTCAAAATAGGGAGGGTTTCATGCGAACAGCGATGCGGCTGGTCATCGTTCTGCTACTTGCGATCTGGACCGCGCGCGCAATGGAGGCGCAGGTCATCACCACTAACCCCATTCCGGCACGGATTGTGAAACGCGGGCTTGCGGTCGAGGTGAAGGACCTCGTGCGCCTTCCGGACACGCGCGGGATTCGTCCCGCCGATCAGGACGTGTCGCCTGCAGGTTGGGCGCGCCTCAGCTATGTGCGCGATCTTCCGGATGGCCGCCGCTTCGCCAACGATTCGCGCGGCTTCCTGTACCTGATCGGCTCGAACAACCAGCCTCAGGTTTATGCGAACGTCGCCGCGGTATTTCCGAACGCGGTCTACAACCGGCTGGAGAGCGGATTCATCGGGTTCGTTTTTCATCCGGAGTTCGCGCGAAACGGCCTGTTCTACACGGTGCACGCGGAGCGCGGTCCGGGCAATCCAAAGACGCCCGACTTCATCCCGCCCGGGTTCACTCTGAAAGACGTGACCTACCACAACATCATCACGGAGTGGCATGCCACGAACCCAGCGGCCAACGCTTTCGAGGGAACAAGGCGAGAACTGCTTCGTGAGGCCCACGTTGTCGCCAATCTCACGCACCCGATGGGCGCGGTTGAGTTCAACCCGACGGCGAAGCCCGGCGATCCCGACTACGGACTGCTTTACACCAGCGGCAGCGATCACGGATTCAGCAATGGCGGAGGACCGAACGCGAACACCGCCAGCCAGACGCAGCGCCTCGACTCGATCATGACCGCCATCCTGCGTTTCGATCCACGCAGTCCGAAGGTGACGGGCGGCGTGAAGGGTCTCGGCGACTACACGATTCCGATGGTCAACAAATTCGCCTCCGACGGAGACCCGAAAACGCTTGGCGAAATCTACGCCTACGGATTCCGGAACGCCCACAGGCTCTCATGGGACACAGACGGAACCATGTTCGCCTCCGACATCGGGATGAACAACGTCGAGGAGATCAACATCGTCCGCAATGGCGAGAACTACGGCTGGATGAAACGGGAGGGATACTGGGAGAACGGCCGGTGGCGCGGCGGCGAGCTCGGCCAACTGTTCCCACTCCCTGCGGACGTGCTGAACGGGCGCGAGAAGGACGGCTTGACCTATCCCGTCCTGATCTACGACCACGACGAAGGGCGCTCCGTAACCGACGGGTTCGCATATCACGGCCGGATCGCCGCGCTCCGCGGCAAGTTCGTCTTTGGCGATATCCAAAACGGACGTCTGTTCGCGGCCGATCTCGCCGAGATGAAGAAGGCTGACGACGGAATCCCTCAGACCGTGGCGCCCATCGAAGAAATTCAGCTCTACGTGCGGGACGCGAGCGGCAATCGGAAGGATGTGTCGCTGCAAGAACTCATCGATCGAACGATGGGTGCAAGCATCTCTCGGGCCGATCTGCATATCAGTCGAACCGGCGACGGCGAGCTTCTCCTCACGTCCAGGCAGGATGGGATGATCCGCATGCTTGTTGCGGACCCGAATACCTCTGGGACGGCACCCACCAGGCGATGACGAATGCGTTCGCTTGCATAGCTGAAAAAAGACTCGGCGTAATGGGGCATACGGATATAGTATGTGCCACATCTCAATATGAAAATTTGGGAGGATCAAATATGCGCCGGATTCCACTCATCGCGGCAGCGTTAAGCCTGTTTATTTCGGGACCTGCCTTTGCGCAAGAATGGGTCGAGTACGCCAGTCAGGCAGACTTCTTCACTGTAAACTTCCCGAGTGAACCTAAGGTGCAGGAAATCACCTACACCACGGAATACCGCATCACCTTACCGGCGCGCGTTTATAGCTCTGCGGATGGTCCGAATCGTTATTCCGTCACTGTGGTCGATTACACCGGCGCCGCAAAAATACATGCAGAGCAAAACGCGAAGTGCAAAGCTACTGATGCGTATCCGGACGTCTGCGGCGACCGCTCGAGGGGTGATTTGCGAGGAGCGATCGTCTGGGCGACGTCGCAATTCCTTCAAAGGGACGGCAAGGTTACGTTTTACGCGTACTATAACTTGGACTTAGTTGAAGGGCATCAGCTGCAACTTACAAACAACGATGGATCCCGTACCTTTGCGGCGATCCATATGCACGAAAACCGTCTCTATATCCTGGATGGAACAGTCCCCAAGAGTGCACCGCAGCCGGCGCTGTTCCAGCAATCCCTGGGATTCATCGACAGGGACGGGAAGAGAATTCGCTACAGCACGATCTATTCTAACGCATATCCAGCTCCGCCCCGATCGAGATGACGGTTCGGTGGTGCTCTGATTGTGAAACTTTTGCTCGATTATCCCGTACTAGGAGGGTAAGCATGCCGTTCAAATTAGGTTTGGTTCTTGGTCTAGCGACAATTTGTGGGATCGCTGGCACTTTACCGGCGTGGGCACATCACTCCCACGGGAACTACGTCACCGAGACGTTTCTTGATATCGAGGGTGTGGTTAAGGAACTTCACCTGGTTCTCCCGCATTCCTGGGTCTACCTGGAAGTCAAGGACGCCACGGGCGAGCCGCAAGTGTGGGCTTTGGAAGCCACCGGTCGCGCGCAGCTCCAAAATATTGGAGTCACGCGTGACTATGTGAAACCGGGCGACACGGTCAAAGTGCGGTGCCACCCTCTCAGAGACGGCACGAACGGCTGCCTTCTCGGCTTCCTGAAGGCCAAAGATGGAACCGTGAAAGATTGGGACGGCAATAACGCAAAACTGCCCACCGACTTTTAACGACTCGCTGCGAGTACCAAATTTATTTCGAGAAGTTGATCGAATACTTGGACAAGGCCCCTGATCCCCTGCGCGTTTCTCCTCGGCAGACCGCTTGATGAGTGATGGCGAGATCGACATCGGGACCGAGAACATCTCGTAGAACATTCAACACAGAAAACGGCAGGTAAAAGCATCGCGATCAAATTTTCAACGACCTCGGCAGCGGCAACACCACTATCGCGGAGAGACTACATCAGAAGCGAATGTTCGGCACCGGGCCGCAGTCAAAGGCGCCGCCTGCGGCGAAGCTTTCGTGAAACGTCCGCTGCGGGAAGAAAGCGGGGATGGTGGCGGACGTCTCGGTATCCGAGATCGAGACCGAATAAGGAACCGCGGCCTGGCTGGCCATGAGGGCATCCCACACTGCGCGGTTCGTGACCTTCTGCTCGTGAATGCAGAAACGGCCGGTTTGCGTTCCCTGAAAGACGTAGTCGGGCACCATGTCCACCGTAAAAGTGTAAGTCGTACCGGCCTGATACGTGGCGGCGGCTCTGTAAACGAGCACATCCTGTAGCGATTGAACTCCGACCATCTCCGGCACCGGTGTGATCGTTCCACCTAGTGGCCTCATCTCCACGACACCGCGCCATGCCGCCGGCGGATACACGGGAAACACGAGGGGCACTGCAACGATGGTCTGGCTTGACGAGAACCGCATGGAGTAGCGGAGGCGCACACCGATGGGCGCACCGGACGCGGAGCCAAGCGGTTCGTAAGCAATGCGCGAGACGACGGCGCGCGCGAGCGTAATCAGGCCGCCCGGATGCTCGGCCGTGGCCTGAGCAGCCCGCGTTTTCAGCTGCTGGCGGTAAGCAACCACCATAGCCTGAAGCTGGGCACCCTGATTCGAAGAGATCCCGGCGGGAAGGATCAGCTGTTCGGGAGGTCCGTTCGCTGCCGGCTGGAACACCGTGTCGAGCACGGAGCGGAACGCCGCGCCGGACGTGTTGGTCCCGCTGACCGCGGCGCGAAAAGGTTGGTTGGGGACTGTGACGAAGCCGTAGAATTCCCCATCGGTGGAACCGTCGGATGCCTTCCACATCGTCAGAGTCTGCAGGTTCCGGCCGGCGGCATCAACGATCTCAAAACGGATACTGGATGCGGATTCGATGCCAAAGACGTCGGCTTCGACAAAATATTCGCGGCCTGCAACGGGAGGCGTGGGAAGTGGCGCATCCATGGGCCCTTCGCGGCCGAAAGCGAACGTCAGGAAACGCAGCCGCGAAAACTCGACGGGATCAACGCGTTCGACTACAGGAACCGCCTCGCCGCGATAATTCTGGGCGTTGGTCACAGCACTGGCTAGCACCAAGCAAACAAGGATCAGACCGACACGCAAGCTTCGCTTTGCGACGATATCCATGCGGACCAGTGTGCCACGAGGACGCATTTCTCATCGACGAGTTTCCCTTCGATCGAACCATCCATTCGCGCCTACCTTCCTCGACGAATTGAACGATGAGCAGGTACAACAGCGTAAACGCCGACAAAGGATGAGACGGCTCCGGTATCCGGTTCGCCACTCGAACAAGTATGTTCCGCACATGCTGTGCAGAGCTTAGAAAATCGCCAGCGGATTGACCGGTGATCCCGTGCCGCCCTCAACGGGTAGCGGCGCGAATGTGATCACGAATTCATAGCGTTTCAATCGTCT
>Ga0137378_10001483_pt1 | contig 19868 bp, 17 predicted proteins | sample SagtaG_21_FD_104813 | JGI IMG/M metagenome (GOLD analysis project Ga0137378, IMG submission 104813) | Vadose zone soil microbial communities from Sagehorn Ranch, Mendocino, California, USA - Sage2_L_60_16 metaG | ecosystem: Environmental > Terrestrial > Soil > Vadose zone | place: USA... | reverse complement strand
GGATCACGGTAAAGATGCGGAAGAGGGTCGTCAAGCGGTTGAGCGGACGGTCGGGGTAGTCCACCGAGAACTGCACGGGGTAGCTTGCATCCATCATCTGGTCATACCTCCTCTGTGAGATGCTGTGCTGGCTCCTTGAGACATGCGTTCATAGAAAACGACGGATTTCGAGAACGCATGTCCCAAGGAGCCAGCACAGGGTTCAATTCAGTTTCCTCTCGACGTTCTGTTTCTGAGCAGAACGGGGATGAGAGAGCGTACCGTCTACAACAAGCGCGGCCCTACTGAGGCAGATGAAACGTGCCAATAATACTGGTTGCCCCCAGTACCTTGCCTTGTATAGCGCTCACCACCTCACTGAATGTGAGACCTGGGCTCCCGACCTGCGCTCTATTCGTGGCATAGAGTAAAAAGAGGTAGTGATGGATCTCACCCGTGGGCGGCGGACAAGGCCCACCGTATTCCATGGAGCCGAAGCTGGTTGTTCCTTCGGTGAAAGCATTATTCCCTTCGAGTTCGCGCACATGAGCAGGAATATTGTAGACAATCCAATGGTGGAATCCACCGGCTACCGGGGCATCATAGTCTGACATGAGCATCACAAAACTGTGCGTCCCTGCTGGCACATTCGTCCAGTTCAGCTGCGGGGCGATATTGGAGCCGGTACACCCAAATTGATTCAATTCGTTTTTCGCTGAGAGCGGTCCTCCGTCGCGGAAGTCGGGGCTGGTGATGGTAAATGGATGGAGTGCGTTCCTTGAGGCGATTGCGAGGTGGGATGTGCGTGAGAGTGAGAGCAGGAGAGACAGCGCGAGAAGGCCGAGTATGAGTATGCCTGTGCTCACAACTACTGGGATTTTCCCCGGCAGAGGCTTTGCTAAGTGACGAGTGATGCGCATAACAACATCCTTTCTTCTGCTTACTTTAGATCGGTTGCTCCATGTTTGTGAAGCAGTTGTCTGGAGAAGCCAGTTTCAAACTGCCAGTGAAGCAAAGCCCATAAGGATGACAAGGTGTTGAGTTGTAGGTACTCACGGCCGTTCCATCCTAAGCATAGTTATCTATTGACATGCTGTCAAGGGGGAAGGGTCAGAACTGAGAAAGCGGAGGGTGACAGGAAGATGTTGAGGGACTCTCCCCCTGACCCGCTGGGCTAGGAGGCCTGTGCTGGCTCCTTGGCATATCTGTTCTCACAGAGGCCTTTGAGCCGCAACCAGCAGCACGAACACGCCGTATCGTTTCCTGTGAGACGCCAGAGTCATCTGCAACGTTGCGCAGAGATGCTTTCTTCTCAAGCACACGACGCAACACAGTCGGCCATTCTGAAGAGGGGATCCCATCTGCTGGGTTTCTCGGCCCTGACTGTATGATTTACTTCCATCATCACCTGGTTTCCCATCCTCGTCACCTGGTTGCTCTCGACGGCTTCTCAAAGGCTTGGAGACGAGAGACACGATGATGGGAAACCCTACAGAGGTGTACTGTTTTCCGTCATCATCACCCTGGTTTCCTCTCCCTCGTCACCAAGCGAGCGATGTATGAGGGGTTGCGTCTTGTTTCTGAGGTCCTTCCTTTGGTGTTCTTTCTTTGGGTACACTTGCAGCAGAATGGCTGTGTCTAGAGAAGGAGGATCTCCTATGGAAGCCAACTGGATTGCCCAACGAAGCCTGCTGCGTCACCTCCTCACCTTACATCCCACCTGGTCATCGGCTGAGGTAGCCAAGTGTCTGGGACGTTCGGAAAGCTGGGTCAAGAAATGGCGCAAGCGCTTCAGCGAGGCGGCTCCCGATGATCAGCAGGTGCTGCGGAGCCGCTCGCGCGCCCGTCATACTCCACCTCTCCCGACTGCACCGGAGGTGGTGCAACGCATCCTGGACCTGCGCGATGAGCCCCCAGAGAATCTCCACCGGGTGCCAGGGCCGCGAGCGTTGCTCTATGACTTACCACGCCATAGCCAGGGCCTGCCTGAAAACGTTCATCTGCCGCGCTCGACGAGGACCATCTGGAAGATTTTGCGGCAGCATGACCGTATCGCCGTCGATCGTCGACGCGCCTGCCAGCCTCGGGAGCTGCCCGAACCATTGCAGGAGATTCAAATCGATTTCAAAGATGATTCGACGGTGCCTGCTGATCCCTTGGGCAAGCGACAGCATGTGGTGGAAACCTGTAATTTTATCGATGCAGGGACCTCCATCTGGCTTCATGCCCCGGTTCGTGAGGATTTCACGGCGGAAACAGCTTTCGAGGCGGTGGTGGAGTTCTTGCAGCGCTATGGTCTGCCTACGATGCTCACCTTTGACCGCGATCCGGAGCTTCCGTGGGTAGTGCCAGCGGACGCGACTTTCCCTCCGCCTTTGTGCGCTTCCTGCTCTGTTTGGGCATCTTACCCAATATCTGCCCGCCGCATCGACCAGACAAGAACTGCTACGTGGAACGACTGCATCGCACCTACAAGTACGAGTGCGAGTTTTTGCATCGACCGGCTACGATCGAGCAGGTCTGTGAGGTCACCGACGCGTTCATGCAGCACTACAATGCCGAACGACCGCATCAAGGACGCGCCTGTGACAATGTGCCGCCTCGCGTCGCCTTTCCCACCTTGCCGACCTTCCCTCCTCGCGCCCTTGCAGGTGGATCCAGATCGCTGGCTCGAAAGCCTTCATGGACGCGCTTTTGCTCGCACCGTGCGCTCAGATGGTACCGTCACCGTCGATGACCTGCGCTATTACGTCAAGCAGGAACTGGCCGGTCAGGTGATCAATCTGATCGTCCATGCTCCGGATCAGGTCTTTCACCTCTTCCAGGGAGCCACCCAGATCAAGCAACTCCCGATCAAGGGACTCTATGGTAAGGTGGTGCCGTTCGAGGAGTATGTCTGGCTGATGCGGCAGGAGGCCCGTTCAGACAGGTATCGATCTCCGTTCACGTCCCTGAGCCTTCATCAAGCCAGCTTATGGGCCTGAGAGAGGAACACTCTCACCTGCTTGGCTCCCCTCTCCACCATGAGTCGCTCGTGGTGCGGCCTCCTGTTGCTCTCTTTACGCAAAAAGCTCGCTTTCTTTGCAGGAGACACGTGCTGATGCCTGCTGTTTCTCTGTTCATCTTCTTCTTGTGGTGCTTCCACCATGTGATTACCAGATGAGAGGAGTTGCTCGGGGAAGAGTTGCAGGTCGCTTGGTGACGAGGGGGAGGAAACCATAGTGATGATGACGGAAAACAGTACACATCAGCGGGTGCAAGAATTGGAACGCGTATTTGTTGCGCTATGGGCGTTGTGTGGCCTACTATGAATGGTGGATGCAGCAGCCCAACGGGGCCGCTCTCTTGGAGGCTCGCTTACGACAGACGGCTCCTCCTCTCTGGCGAGCCGTTCGCCAACAGACTCGCCTCTGCCATCGTGAGCAGTTGAACCGTTTTCGCTTTCGCCAACATCCACTCGCCTATTTGGCTTCTCTTGAACAGCGATGGGAGCATGCTCATGGTACGTGACTTTTGCCCACACGGTTTGAATAGCCCCGGTAGAAGGTTTTTTCTGCGTCGTACAGATGAGCTAAGGTCTTTCTAACCGATTTGCTTTCTCTATTGCTAGCTCCTTCGCCTTTTTATCAGCAGGCTCGATAACGTGTTTTTTAAGAGATTGTAGCAAACTTGCCTGATCCATGTAGCGATAAAGAGGGAGAACCCAAGGGAACGTTGTGAAATGTTCAAACATGCCATATTCATGCTGAGAACTGAGCAGGAGAGGTTGAACTGGCACAGATGGAAGGGTGGGTACGATAGACATCAATTCTTGAGGTATACTTTTAGCATTAGTGATATCGGCAATTACAAACCGTGCCAAGTGAGCTAAGGTGGAAATTGTCTCCGTGATATCACGACGCCATCCCGAATTGTGTGTAACCGTCCAGAGCAGAAACATCTGGAAGCCTGATCAGAACAGGTGCTACCATACGCTCACTTCACGCCATTATACACAATTCGGGATGGCATCTAGGAAGAATTGATATAGTTTATTTCACCTCACTAGCGAGAGTGTAGTCTTCATCTTCAGTAGGGGGTTCCCAATCCTTTAGATAATTGTCCAACATTTCTCGACTAATCTTAAACGATTCTTTCGTGAGATTATTGTTTCTTCCCACGACCCTTTCTCGTATCGTTTCTATCGGAGTATCAAGATAGTACATTACCACCTTAGCACCAATGGCATCTGCTCTTCTTCTCATTTCATCTCGTGTTTCTTTTTCCCAAAATCCCTCGTCCATAATGACATCAATACCTTTTTCAGCGAGGTAAAATGCAACATCTCTTGATAAATCGATGATTTTACGATCCCATTCCGCATAGCCATCAATGGTTGGGTCGTTTCCAATCAAACGAATTGACCACTCATCCTTGACGATTCTTACTGCACCAGTTTTTTTCTCTAGCATCTTTGCAAAAGTAGTTTTACCTGCACCAATAAATCCACAGATTAAATAAACGGTAGCTTGTCTTTTCATAAACGTATTATACCAATTTCTAAATCAAAGTAAGAAACTACGCTCAGGCGTTGAGGCTAATTGAGGCTAAAAATATCGAGACCATCCCGATAGTTCTGTACAGGAGAGGTAGTCAAAGAGGCGCTCCAGAACAGATACTACAGGCATAGACTCTTCCTTTGGAAGAGATTGTTCCTTTACATCATACCCCAACAAGGAGAGAACTATGCCAGTAGACAAGCAACAGCATACGACACTGACCCCCATTCCAACAACCGCTGAGTCTTCATCTGCCCAAGGGGTCGTCCAGCAAAGCTTCCATCAGCAGTTGCGTGACCACATCCGTGCTGCCGTGCAGGTGGTGATGGAAGAAATCATGCGCGACGAACTGACGCAGTTTGTGGGAGCCCAATGGGGAGAGAGTACCCCCGCCCGCAAAGGCTACCGCAACGGCAGCTATCGGCGGGATCTGGCGACCACCTCGGGTCAGATCCAGGACCTGAAAGTGCCCCGCGACCGGGAAGGCAAGTTTCACACCCAGCTCTTTGATCGCTATAGTCGGTACGAAGAGCAAGTGGCAGAGGGCGTGACCCAAATGTTTGTCAGTGGGACCAGCACCCACAAAGTCGGAGAAGTGGCTCAAACGCTCCTGGGAGTCGCGCCCAGCGCCAGTGCCGTCAGTCGGCTCAATCACACTTTGACCGAACAATTTGAAGCTTGGCGGTGCCGCCCCTTGCCAGGTCACTGGCGCGTGCTCTACCTCGATGGCATCTACTTTGAAGTGCGTCATGGCGACCAGGTCGACCCCACCATCATTTTAGCGGCCATGGGCGTCGATCTGGAAGGCACCAAGGAGATTCTTGCCATCCGGGCGTGCGCCCAAGAAAGTCAAGAGGGCTGGCTGGCCTTGTTACAAGACCTGCGCAACCGCGGGGTCAGCGACGTGGATCTCATCGTGACCGACGGACATGAGGGGTTGCTGGCGGCAGTGGCTGCCCTCTTTACCGCGACCCCGCGCCAACGGTGCTTGGTGCATAAACAGCGCAATGTGATGAGTGCCATTCCTAAACGCGAACACCAACAGATCGCCGCCGAATTAGCAGGTATCTGGCAGCAACCCACCAAAGAGCAGGCCCTGAGCGAATTGGCGGCCTTCAAAGGCAAGTACTCTGAGCGCTACCCAGAAGCCATTCGGAGTTTATGCGAAGATGAGGGGCATCTCTTGACCTTTTATGCCTTCCCACAGCCGATGCATCACCATATTCGCAGTACCAATGCGATTGAAAGCTTCTTTCGCAATGTGCGTCGACGCACCGATCAAATTGACACCTTCACTACAGAAACCAGTTGTCTGTCGATTGTCTGGGCCGTGATGCAAGGCATTCGCTTGTCAAAAATTTCTGTCTAGTAAGCGGAGTTCAAGGCAAAGCGGGCGAGGATGAGAATAAGCAGCCAGCCAATGAGAGCTGGTTTAGGAGGGATTTTTGTCTGTTCTGGGAGCCGGCGTCTTTTGTCTCGTGTTCCCCTCCTCGTCTTCATTGCTCTGCTGGGCTGCTCCTGCTCTCCCTCTTCTCTTTGAGCCTTTTGTCACTTCCCTCTCCCTCTTGCTTCCTAGAGCCCTCTCATTACACAACTATCGGGATGGTCTCCAATCTGTTTGTGGCAGGTAAAGACTTTTTCACCAAAGGCAACCGCGAAAAAGCCATGGCCAGGATCGCCACCGGAAACTATGACGCGGTCATCATTTCTCATCGTTCTTTTGAGTCTTTGCCGGTGTCTGATGCGACCTTCAACCGCTTTGTGCAAAAAGAGATGAAAAGTCTGGAAGAAGCCATGCGTGAAGTGCAATCTCAAAAAGAGGATACGCGCTCGATTGTCAAGCAACTGGAAAAAGCAAAAAAGCGGCTGGAAGCAAAAATCAAAGACCGCGCTGGACGGGAAAAAAAAGACGATGGCGTGACCTTTGAGCAGCTTGGCATTGATCGCTTGTTCGTAGACGAGGCAGATTTGTTCAAAAATCTCGGATTTCCGACAAAAATGCAGCGGATTGCAGGACTCCCCAACAGCGAGAGCAATAGAGCAATGGATATGTTTATGAAAACCCGCTACGTGAGCGAACGCGACGGAGGCGTTATTTTTGCCACCGGAACACCAATTAGCAATACCATGGCTGAGATGTACACGCTTCAGCGGTATCTCGCGCCGGAATTGTTAGAAAAAGCAGGAGTGGCGCATTTTGACGCGTGGGCGGCAAATTTCGCAGAGCCAGTGACCGCGCTTGAACTTGCGCCGGATGGATCAGGCTACCGCATGCATACAAGGTTTGCAAAATTTGTGAACTTGCCAGAACTTCTTTCCATGTTTCGTACCTTCGCTGACATACAAACTGCTGACATGTTGCAACTTCCACGACCGAAAATAGCAGGAGGAAAATCAAATGTGGTCGTTGTCCCAGCATCGGAGCAATTGAAAGCATATGTCAATACCCTTGTTGAACGCGCACAACGGATTAAAAGCGGCGGGATAGATCCACGAATTGACAATATGCTCAATATCACGACTGATGGGAGGAAAGCAGCGCTTGATATGCGTTTGGTGAAACCAGATGCGGAAGGAAGTGCTGAGACAAAAGTCAGTGCTGCCATTCATCATGTGTTTCAGACATGGAAAGAAGGAGCAGCGCAACGACTCACACAAGTGGCATTCTGTGATATTTCTACACCCTCCCCGAACAAGTTCAATGTGTATGACGAAATCAAAGCGCAGCTTATACAACGGGGTGTCCCTGAAAAAGAAATCGCCTCTATTCATGACGCAGATACTGATGCAAAGAAAAAAATGCTTTTTGACAGTGTCAACGCCGGTCGCGTTCGTATCCTTCTTGGTTCGACGGAAAAAATGGGAGCCGGCACAAACGTTCAGAAAAAATTGTGGGTCCTCCACCATCTAGATGCGCCCTGGCGACCACGCGATATAGAGCAGCGTGATGGTCGTATTTTGCGGCAGGGAAATGATAACGAAACGGTTATTCTCTATCGTTATGTGACCCAAGGCTCATTTGATGCATATATGTGGCAGACCCTTGAGACAAAACAGCGCTTCATTGAGCAAATCATCAGCGGAAAAGTCACGATACGCGAAGCCGAAGATGTAGAGAGTGGCGCACTCAGCTTTGCCGAAATCAAGGCGATTGCATCAGGCAATCCTGTGGTGATGGAAAAGGTCAGGATTGATACCGAAGTCAGAAAGCTTGATATGCTTCGCGCTGCTCACCTCAACCAGCACTATGAAATTGCCAAACAGGTACGGGATTTACCCAAACGCATTGAAAATTCCAGGGAATATCTTACCGGACTGCTGGAAGATATCGCTACCCGCGATGCGAACGAAGGGAATGAATTTTCCATAACGGTTGATGGCCGCGAATTTTCTGGCAAAAACGCGCGAGAAGAAGCAGGAACAGCCTTGATTAAAGCCATTCTGTCGTCGTTATGGGAGGATAAGAGGGAAGAAAAACGCAAGCACCGTGGTCACTACAAAGGCTTTTCACTTCTCAGCAGCGTGAGTGGTCGAGAAGGTGAGAGGCCAAAGCTGTATGTGCGTGGCACACAGACATATGAAGCGTACCTGAACACAGAAAATGCGTTAGGCACGATAGCCAGTATTGAAAACGCCCTGCGCCGCCTTGACCGTTTTGCCGAAGAGGAAAAAGCAGATGGTGAACGCATGGAAAAGGCGCTTGAGGATTATAGGGAACAGCTTCACCGCCCCTTTGAGTATGAAGAACAACTTCGTGACCTTTTTCTCAAGCAGCAGGCAATCAATCATCAGCTTGATTTAGATAAAAGTGATACCCAAGCTGCGCCAGATACTCCTTCCCAGGAAGAAAAAAGCGATGAGACTGTGAATGAAACCCTTCCCACCAGGCGAGGGACAGATGGACAGGGAGGAGAGGAGGAACACCCGACTTTACGGCGCACTGCCGTTGAGTCGTATGGGCGACTTGAAGAACCGTCAATATCCCCCATGCTATAATGCACTCATCTTGCATATGGCCGAGCGAATAGATGTAGCACAATCAAAAGGAAGATTGGTACAAGCAAGTTATCACATCCCATCAACGAGAGAAATAAAAATACACCAGCATCTCGCCTCACTCTTCGGAGTAGTGCCAGGTGATACACTCTCTTTTCAAGTGTCCGAGCCAGGAAGGGTAACACTCACAGGGAGAAAAGATCTCCTGCAATTGGCCCAGGAACAAAATCAAAGAGTATTGACCTCCACGCTTAAAGACGAGCGAACACTCCCCATAGACCAGCAGTTACTTGATACCCTCAGAATACAAGAAGGAGACCGCATTGTATTTTCTGTTTCTGAACAGAATGAAGTAACCGTTACCGGAGTCACGAAAGGTTTACCGCCGGAACTCGCGAGAAAAATAGCGGCAAGTAAAAAAGCGTTTGAAGCCCTCTTTCCCTCCAAGCAAGAAACCCTCTTTTCAAATACACACACAAGCGAACAGCAACCACCAACACCACTACACAAAGAAGAGCTAACCCAAGCCGCACTCTTTGACATGCCTGGTATTCCACTTCCGAGCGGGAGGACGAGAAAACGAAGAACCCAATAAAAAAAATTTAGGACACCTGTTTTATTATTCCCCTCTACACACGTTGTAGCGGCCAAGAAACGGTTTTTTCCCTCTTTCTGATACATTTGTCCTACTGGCAAAAACCAGCCATTCTAGACGCATTTTCAGCAGTTTGAAAAAGAAGCCCTCAAAAGGTTCAGATCGTCAAAATTCCTTTTCACTTTTTCATCTCATTGGTAAAAGTTACCATTTCTCTTGCAAACTCCTTTTTCAGATCGTGACCAGACCCGCACAACGGTTCCTTTTCAGAGAAGGGGAAAGATACTTATTCCTGTTCTTGTGGTCTATATTCCAGCAGATCGGACACCTGGCAATGAAGAGCCTGACAGATTTTTTCTAACGTATCAAATCGAACCCCATCAAGTGTTTCATGGTAAAGCTTCAAAAGCGCATGTTCGCTTACCCCTGTTTGTCTTGAGAGTTCAGCTACTTTCATTTTTCGCTCACCCAGGAGCCGACTTAAATGTACTTGTATCATATAGTTTCATTTTATAGCATATGTCATATTCTTTTGTCAATTAGTAATTCATTTTATGTATATGTACTTACATATTTCTTACTTGACAATAAGTGCATGTACTGATATACTAAATATAGTTAAACATACATAAAGTTTAACCAGAACCACTAGCACGTTAACAAACTACAGAACAAGAACACTTCCTCACTCTACCCGTAGGCTGAAAGCAATTCCAGGCTACCAGTAGGGTACAACCCTAAGATTGGAGGTGAAAGAGAAAAACTATGAAACAAAATGTAGACTGGTTAACACCAACTAAGACAAACGTGCAGAAAGAGGATGAGCAGAACGAGTTAGAAAGTACACTCATCTCACTCAAAAGAGCTTTTGAAAAAGAGATTGCCAAACAAGAGCAAGCAAAAGAGGCAGCCGATAATAAAGGCAAATTTGGGAAATACCGCTATCTGTCAGGTGTGATAGATGGACTCAACCATGCCAGTGCAATGGTTGATGATTATTTGGCATCTCTTTGGGGAATGTAGCTGGTCTACCAACTGGCTAGCAACAATGCTAACCAGGAGTAGGGCAACTAGCCCACAAAGGAGGTGAAAATTATGAATACAAGAAAACCAACACAAGAAGAACAAACACAACTTCTAGAATACCTCCAAGCAAATGGGTATGGAGACTTGAGAGATCAAATTGAGAAATGGTACATGGCAGTGTTTGACAACTATCAAACAGACTACCCAGGATATACAGGAAGACTCCTGGTTATAGTCGCAACCCATGACCCATTTGTTACCGAAGTCTATATCTGGACAGAGGGCAAAATTCAACGAGTTACAGAGGAATGGGTAAACAACCTAAAGCGGTAGCTTCTCTACTCCGTAGCGAGGAAAAATCCTCGCTATCAGTAGGGCAACTAGCCCACAACAAGGAAGCTACAAACTTATGCTAGAATAGCAACCAAGCAGAGTTTTGACAAGCAATGTATCCCGAAGAAAGACCCTCTATTGTCAAGGTCCCAATGCCTAAGTGAAAGAAAGAGAGAAAGCGGAATGAAGCAGCAGGCTCTGAAGAGTGCTTCAACTGAGCATGAAGCAGTGTACCACGCCGCTCACTGCTGTCAAGCCGCTTCGCTTTCCTTGACAGCTTTTCGCTTGCGTGGTCTGAAAAGGACATGCTCACTTGAAAGCCAAAAAACAGCAGGGTTTTTTGCTGGTCACAGGAGCGAGGGTGCTGGACGAGTGCACCGTGTGGACTTAGGCCGCGACCTTTGCATGAGCGCGTTGTGCCGCCTCAAAGGTCGCCGGGTCATAGCAGGTGTGGTTGAGCCACATCGCGTGGATGATACGCACCCACACGTTGGCCAAGGCTCGCACCGCTACCGTGTGGCTTTTGCCTTCTGCTCGCTTGCGCTGGTAGTAGGCCAAGGCCCAGGGTTCTTTCAAGGTCGATTGCCAGGCGAACTGATACAGGGCATTGCGCAAGGGCTTCAAGCAGGCGTAGCGTTTATGCGCTTTGGCATAGTTGCCACTTTGGAAAGCAACGGGAGCTGTCCCAGCCAAGGCTTGCAAGCTCGCTGCATCCGCATAGCGGGTGCGATCCTCGCCAATTTCAGCCAGCAGTCGAGGCGCAAGGTGCTTGCCCGCACGTGGCAGGCTGCTGAAGACCTTCTTGTCTTCATGGCTCGAAAAAAGGTGAGCAATCTCCTTGTCGTAGTGGGCGATTTGCTCAATCAATGGCAAGAGTTGGCTAACCAACACTAGCATCAGACGCGACTTAGCCCGTGTTGTGACGACATCGGCCACCAGATGCGGTTGATGGAGCAATTCGACAATCTGTTGTGCGTGCTCTTTGGGATGAGGATGATGCACTTTGCTCAAGAGCGTTGCAATCTCTGCTGCCGAAGCTGCCATGGCCACCGCTGGGGTGGGATAGGTTTGCAAGAAGACCAGCGTCGAGCGCTGGTGCAGTTTGGAGAACAAGGTGAGCGTGACAGGATAGTACGTTTTCAGGCAGGCCGTGAGCTGGTTGACCAGGCGCGTCTGACTCTGGATCAACCCATCCTGATCACGCGTCAGGAGTTTGAGTTCGGCGACGAGAGGCGCATCTGGTTGCAGTTTGCGCAAGTCCGCCAGATCGGCTCTACCGGTCTTGGCCAACAAATAGGCATCCACCGCATCGGTCTTGACTCCAGCGGCATTGCGCCGCCGATCGACAGTCTTAGGATTGACCGGGTAGACCGTGAACCCAGCTTCAAGCAAGGCCGCGACCAGCAGTCCCTGCGACGTTTCCACGATACAGGCCAGCTGCTCAGGCGTCTTGACAATGCCAAGCAGGAAGCGCTTCAACTCGTTAATGCCTGCTTTCGTATGCGCCACACGCAGCGATCCCGCCTGCTGTCCTGTTTCATCGATGACCAGCGCATCATGGTGGGTATCTGCCCAATCGATACCGGCAAACCACATAGGGTCTCTCTCCTTCCAGCAAGAAGTTCCTGGGGCTCTCGGGTCCTTATATCTTGGTGCTCGCAGCACGACCCTCTAATCGTCGATATCGCCCAGGAAAACTGCCAAGGGAAGCACGATCTTTCTCGGACGGTCGCGCCGTGTGGAGGTGGAAGTCTTTCCCCAGCAGTTCTTACAAGGCAAGGCATATCCTTGCAGGTCCTACGTCGAATGGACCTAGTCAAACTTTAACATATAAGGAGGTGGAAATAGTATGGAAGCAAAACAACAAGAGAAGCCAGCGAAAAAAATACAAGAGTCCTCTCGAATGGTTATTTATTTGCTCAATGGAACTACTGAGGAATGTATGGTAAACCAATGGAAGGACTCAACAGCAAACACCTACCGGATTAATAAGAATAATATGGAAATCCTAATCCCGCATCACGCAGTCCTAAAAATCATGTTTGAGAAAAAGTAGTTTCTTTATTCTGTTGAGTCTTAGTAACTCAGCAGGAGTAAGGAAGTTACTTCATAAGGGTACCGCCGAGAATTGTCCGTAAAGTACTCATAAGGAGTAAATCTCATTGGTAAAAGTTACCAATCTTCCAGATTTCCGCCCCGACCGACCAAAAAAGAGAAGACGAGAGAACCGCACCCTTAGCAACGTGTATATTTTACGTTGATAAGGGGAGTAGGCAGGGTGGAAAAGGGGAAGGGAGACGCCGCGAGTGACGTGTACAAGCCACTTGAGAGAGTACCCGCCCTTGTACTGGAAACCACCCCCAAATGCAGCGGAAACAAAGCCCAAATCACGCTATTTTTCAATAAGTGGTATCCGCGAGGGTGACACAATTGACGACCAGGACGGAGAGAAGAATAACTTGTCAGGGGTCAGGCTGTCCAGATCAAGAGCAGCGAACAAGAATAATTCCCTATATGCTTCAGGTAACACATCAGCCGCCCAATTTTTAAGCGTTTTTACACGCAGATCACCGCCCTCGACCACACAAAAAACAACGCACATACATGCACAGTGAGACGCGAGGGTTTTGTAATTGTTCAGCTTAGAGACTATTTTGTCTTTTTGAAATTCCGTGTTGCGATCAACTTCATAGTACAAAGCATACTCGTAGTCTTGCGAGACAATTTTCGCGATCCCATCAGGAACTACGATATTCCCATCAGCTAATTTTATGGGTGAGGTCTTGATATTGTGGTCTGATATAAGGTCTAGGAGCGTGAGATCACTTGATACCGTAGGCAGTAACGCCGTCTGTACCAATATTTCTGATGTAGCGAGACAATGATCTAGAAACTCATGCTTACGAATACCTTTCTTTAGACTATAGACAAGGGGTGTCTTTCCGCTAGGGCTAGTTCTAGGCAAACTTTGCGTTTCAAGGATACCAGCAGTAACCAATTTGTTCAGTTTATTTCTTGCCGTGTTCTCAGACTTTTGTAAAATTCGTGCCACCTGGCTTACCGTGAGATAGCCGTATTGTGAGAAGAGAGCATGTAACTCTGCCTCAGTACCAGACGTGCCAACAAATGTTTGAAACGGTATCGCAGGAGACGGCGAGGTGACAGGAACGCGCCGTTTCGCAATATTCCCAGGAGCAGCACCGCCCGAAGTATCAGCACCAGAGATCACCGAAGGCGAAGCAATCTGAGAAATAGCTGTCAGTAACCGCGTTGTATATTCCTGCTTGACCCGTTCAATCACGTTTCCTGGTACATCCACCTTTGGGAGTGTTGGAAATCGTATTTGTTGTGTTTGTCCATGCAGAGTGATCAATGCCTCACTTCTTTCTTGATTTTCATACTGCTTTCTTGCTTGCTCCCCCCGCTCTATTTCACTAAACGCAGTCGTTTCTTGCGGGAAAAACAGTTGTGAGAAAAAATCCCTGGTATCAGGTTCTTCTTTTCTGTAGAAATATGAAGTTATCGTACTACTATCCCGATAGCCTGTTTTCATCATAATAGGGATAGCGTTCTGCAGCGCCCCCCCAATACCACGAGGCAATTGCTCTAGGTGCTGATTTATGAGTACAAGCGACCCTTTGTATTTTCTTATCTGTTCCATTATATTGTTAAATGCTTCCCCTGATTGTTCTGCAAATACAGGGAATTCATCAATCAATATATGATATGGGTAGCGTTCTATTTCTGGCATATCCGCCCGACTCATAAACGCTTGCTCTATTTGGACAGTTAACAGACACCCAAGCAACTTTTTATCTTCTTCTGAAAGTCCACCAAGATTAAAAAAAACGCTTGTTTGTCGTCGCATTAAAGATCGAAAGTCAAGCTTATTTTCTTTTTGCGAGAGCATATTTTTTAAGACAGGGGAAAAACTCAACAAGAACAATCTTCGTAAAGTCGAGTCAACGACCTGGCTTGAAACCTTATTTCCAGGGAACTTATACGCAAAAAACGCATTAATTTGCTCATTGTCACAATTTTTGAGTAACATTTCCCTGTAGGAGTCTGAAAACACCAAGTCATAGAGCCGCGTGATGGGTTCATGATTGAGGCAGAGCAGGTGACTTGCCCCAAGGAGCAAGTTATCGAGCGCCGTCGTTGCGCCGCTACTTGAGGGAAATGCTCTATGCACCGCGTTCATAAAGTTAGAGGATATATCAAAAGGTGTATAGGGCTGATTGAGAATATTATATGCGATTGCCGCCTCAGTCTTTGCTTTGCGACACTCAATATACCACAATTTCTCAAATGCTTTTTCACTTTTGTAAAATCCACTTGCTATCAAGTATTTCAGTACCAACTCTGCTAAATCTCCGTGCGGGTCAATAGCAATAAAATTTCTCTTATTTCTTAAAAGTGTGAGAATAATCCAACAGACTGCCCAACTCTTCCCTGATCCGCTCGTACCCTGGCACCAAATATGTTTTTCGGCGTCCGTATCAGTTAACGAAAACACTTTATTCTCTTTAGTGTAGCCAAGTGGTAGAGATAAATACGGCTGTTTTTGCTTTTTTCCAAACATGGTTCACCTCACAAAAAAACGTGCAACGGAAGGAATACCAACCGTTGCACCTGAAACTATTTACGCGGCAATCTGATTATCTGCTAACTCTAAAGGTTCATCTTCCCCCGCCCACCAGGAACTATGCAGGACTTGATTAACCAGGCTTGATTTTTCAGGGAGCAGGGTATCACGGTGTTTTAGGTCTATGACCTGGCAGGTTATCAGCAGTACCGCGAACCCGACATACACGAGGTTGAGAAACACGGCATTGTTGAAAAGGTAGCTCAAGACACCCGCAGCCACAGACAGCGCGACAAAGACCGCTAACGCTATCCACAAACTCTTGTGTTTATAATATTTTATGTACGAGTTGACAATGAAAATTATCGCTTTCACCGCGAGAAAGACGAGCAGGAGGCAAAGAACGATACCCATTGAAAGAACATCAGACCCCATGCTACGCATAACGTACATAGATTTTCTCCTTACTTTTTCACCTGGCTATTTTTCCGACCAACGCGCCGCGCAGGAGCAGCTTTTTTACTTCGAGGTGTCGCGTTCACTGCCTTTTTTTCAGACGTAGGAACAGGACTATTGCTACTCACTGGCTCAAGCGCAGTCGTGACAGGATACAAAGGTGTTATCTTGACTGTTTTTGCCCCTTGCATTCGTGGGAAAGATGCAGGTTGTACCGGATAGAAACACGTTGCTTGCACCTTGTACCGCCCGCCCAGGTGATAGGGCAACGCACAGCCATTGCCGCGAACAGTGATACAAGTTGCAAAGGGAAAATTTGCACCAGCCCACAGGTTGATATCCCGCGCAAACTCGTTAAATCTTCGGTCAGACAGTTGAATAGGAACATTGACCACAACAAAACACGGTGTCTCAGTATTCACCTCTGCATTAAAGGCGCGGGTTTCTTCATCCGTCAGTACCCGTTTTACACATTCCCTTGCCTGGCTCAGAATGTCTGAATAGTCGCCAAGACCAACTTTACCCGCGATCCCAGGAAGCAGTTTGTACTTTTTCGGCAGATCACCGACAGCAACCGGAGCAGAGGCAAAGGAACACGTAGTAAACGGGGAAATGGTATGCAACTCTTGAAGCAGACTGGTACACGACCTGTTACTACTTGGGTTATGTTTGTGCGAGAGGATAAGACTTACAAGAAACTCTGCAAAAAATTGCCGTTGTGTTTCTTCCCCATAACGCGCCGCAAAATCAGAGCGAGGATTGAGAACAATCACCGTTTCTATAATGTCCTCTGCATCGAGACTTTGCAGGTCAACAATACCCGTATGGATAATAGGATTGTTTACGTCACTCTCAGAAATGGACGTGACCACAACCAGGGAATGAAACGGAAGCCGCCGCTTCATAGACACAATGGAAGGAACAACATCGACAATGTTCCGAGCATCAACAATAATGAAGAGAGCCCCAGGAGACGCATTGCTTTCCAGGTGTACTGCAACCTTCTTATCAGCTTGACGGTCTGAAAGGGCTGTATATGTTTCCCCCTCAGTCGCGCCGTGTATCATCGTTGTTTTGCGTTCGGCATAGGTTGGCGAAACGTCAACAGTTCCAGGGATAGCAAGCTGTTGCTGTGGACTTCCCAGGTCAAGCCAGCCAGAGGTGAGAATAGTATCTATAGCGCGGAGGTCTTCGACTTTTTGCGCTACAGGTTTCACCATACGAGAACCAAATTCACCAATAAAATCAATTGATGAGGTTTTTTCAGGATGAGCCATGCTAAATTTCTCCAATTCTGGTGTTTCAATAGGTACAATTTCATCAGTTTGAGCGACTTTTGACGCTGCACGTTCCGGCAGCAACACGACAGAGGTTTGACCGTGAGGCTGGAACGCAACAGGCGGCAAGTCAACACGGACAGGTTCACTATATTTTTGTGTCACATCCATACCGCTAACGTGAATACTCACCACGTTTAACAGGTTAATAGGAAGTGACACAAGAGCGGCAATAATTGTACACACTACCTCAGCAATCAGCAGCAGGAGCGAGACCACGCCCGCGCCACCAACCACTAAGGCGTAGAGTGCCAGGACAGCAGAGGACGCCGTTAAAATCCCAAGACCTGAAAACAGGTACAGCGTCATATCTTGCGCTGATTGCGGATCGGTAAGCAGTTCACGGCGATACACATAGAAGTATCCATACAGCAAAATTGCTGCAACAGTCATCAGAAGCGAAAGCACACCAAGTACCCACCGTTTCAGAGTATCCAGGCGCGGGAACAGACCACACCCATGTATCACCCCCAAACATTCAAGGGTAAGTGAACCCCATAACGCAGGTGTCGAAACTATCACCGCCGCTAAACTCAGTTCTGTGATCCCAGGTATGGCAAAGTGGTTTGCTGATTGGAACAGTGAGGGGACAACTTCTAAAGTACCAAAAATTTCACCACCCAGGCAACACGACGCAACAACGAAAAAGACATTTTTTGAGAGGACAATCACCCCTTGCCAGTAGTCACCGTCCGTTATTCCAGGGGGAAAACGCAACGAAGCAGTACACGCATTCTTACAAAAGACGGCTGATTTTTCCATGTACTCTTTTATGCTCACAAACACGTTTGCAAGAAAAGCACAGAGAAAGCCAATTGCTGAACCTACAGGCTCAGAGGTACGCGATACATGAAACAAAACTCCGAGAACAGCCAAGACAGCCAAGATAGCCAGGGAAGTCAAAAAGACATTCATGGTTCCATCTCCTGAGAACTAGAGGGACAACTTTTCAATGGCTGATTGTTGTTGATCCAGAATTGACACACTGGATGCACCGAAACTACGAAATTTTTGTATCCATGCAGACTTAGAGGCGATACAATCATCTGCACTTGCAAGCTGGCAATTCCACATAATGACCTGGACATTTACGCCAGCCAGGTTAATACCGTTCGTTGTATCGGAAATCATACGCACTAATGGACTGGCTATGATGAGGGTCTTTCTGCCATGAAACCCAGGAGCTTGAAGCCTCTCAGACGCGGATTGAAGGCAACCCGCCACATTTTCAAGTCCAGAGTCATGCAAGTTTCGCAGTGACCTTAGACGGCGAATATTTTGAGTGAGTACAGCGCGGGCAGCAGCCAATTTATCATGGTTGATTTTTAGCTCCAATTGCCACGTAGCAAGTAGCGCAGCATTTTTTTTGTCTACTGCATTTTTCGCAGTAGCATAGTCGTATGGACTACTAAATTTTGCCGGATCGGGGAGTGGTTCGAGTGTTGGCCGCGCTCTATCGGCTGCAATGGCCTCAACATTAAAAGAAAATGCATCTTTGAGGTATGAGCTTGAGGTTATGTAAGAGATATACACGGAATACGCAGAACTATTAACGTTCACGGTGAACAAGTCAGCTATGCGGTTGATCGCAGCCCGAAAAAGCGACTCAGAAACAAGCGGGTACGTGTCATAACAGACCTGCACTAACCTTGGAGGCTGAAAATCTGCAAGGATAGGTGTTATTGTCGGTGTTGGTGTGCCACTGGTAACAGGCTTATGACTGCAACCAGGAAGAGTACATGCGAGAAGTGACGCAATAAACAGACAAAGAGCCAGGCTTAAGACGAGACGTTGTTTCATGAAATTGACACTCCTTTACTTTAGAAATGACTACCATTGGTAGAGGATAGACCCAGGTTTGACAATGTGATACTATTCAAAGCGGGTCTATCCGATGCAAACACGCGAAGGCTACTCAGGAGTACAGCGTGTTATCAAGTAGCACACTTTAGCCGCGCTGTACGCCACCCTTTAATAACTCTCTAAGACTCCTTACTAAAGTTTCAAAACTACAATGGACGCACTACGAACTATCGCATAATCGTAGGCTTGGCAAGAACCACGCCAACGACTAAACCGGCAATAAATGCACAAAGAAGAAGGATGACAATAACTTCTGTACTCATGGACGACCTCCGTTCTTAAAAACTTGTCTACTTTGATCTTTCCTGGTAGACTTCTACCATTGGTAGTCTTATACATTAGGTACAAAGCGTAAATGAACGACATTTTAGTCATGGAGTTAGACATCTTGACCAGCCACAGAGAACTTGACTAGAAAGACAGGAGTACCTAACGGATGAAACCGGCTTCTGAGGGAACATTAAATATTCTTTTAATAAAAGCCCGCGAAGAGCAAAATTTGACTCAGCAAGCGGTTGCTAATCATATTGGTTGTGATCTCAACAACGTAAGCCGATGGGAGCGGGGGATTGTGTTTCCCAGTCCTTATTTTCGTCGAAAGCTCTGTGAGCTTTACGGGAAGAATGAGGAGGAGTTAGGATTTTTCAAGCAAAATAGAGTAAAAAAACCACCACGAGAAAAACCATCACGTACTCCAATAATCTCAACTGTACCCTCGGCTGACCGCGAAATGTTATTAACCCCTATACTTGGTAGAGAGCGGGAAATAGTAACCATTCTCAATTTTTTGCAAGAAGATAAGAAACGTTTAGTCACAATCACTGGTACTGGTGGCGTCGGAAAAACTCGTTTAGCAAGAGAGGTAGAAGCGCGTCTTATTAAGGACAGTCAATATAAAACTATATATGTTTCTCTTGCATCTCTTGCAAATAACACACAAGTGCTCCCACTCATAGGTAAGCATCTTGGATTAGAAAATTCAATAACGTCGGAAAGGGTGATAGCAGCATTAAAGGGAATACCAGCAAGGCACCTCTTAGTGCTGCATTCCTCAAAGGCGATAGGAAAAGAGGCGACGACGATAGCGAGGCGTCTTGGGAGGCCTGCCCCACACCCAGGGTTTGGCCCGCAGGTTGAGTTGAGCAGTCGCGACACGGGTG
>Ga0137378_10001482_pt1 | contig 19874 bp, 16 predicted proteins | sample SagtaG_21_FD_104813 | JGI IMG/M metagenome (GOLD analysis project Ga0137378, IMG submission 104813) | Vadose zone soil microbial communities from Sagehorn Ranch, Mendocino, California, USA - Sage2_L_60_16 metaG | ecosystem: Environmental > Terrestrial > Soil > Vadose zone | place: USA... | reverse complement strand
CGACGCCGCCGCCGCGCTGCTCAACCGTCCCGATGCGCAGACCTCGAGTCTGGCCGTTCCGCGGCTGATGTTGTCGGCGGAGATCGCGCTCGAGGAGGGACAGCCGCAGGAAGCGCTACGCCTGCTGCAGCTGTTGCGCAAGGAGGCGGGCATGCACACCGCGGCGCTTCGTCTCGAGTTGCGCGCGCTGCAGGCCGCGAGTCGCTGGAACGAAATTCCCACGCTGCTCGAGCAGCTCGTCCGGCGCAAGGTGTACGACGCGAAACAGGCCGAGCACGTGCGCATAAGCGCACAGAGCGAAGAGCTCAAGGCGCTCTCGCAGGACGCCGCGGGCCTGCGCGACTACTGGAGCCGCCTTCCTGACGCCGCCAGGACGCACCCCAGGATCGCGCGCGCGGCGGCGCAAAGCTTCGTTCAGCTCGGCGGCGATCGCGAGGCTGCCGAGATCCTCGCCAACGCGCTTGCTCGCGAATGGGATTCGGATCTCGTCGCGATGTATGGCGAATGCCGCATCGCGGACACGACGCGCCAGCTCGAGCAGGCGGAGCGCTGGCTACAGACGCACAATCACGATGCCGTCCTGCTGCGCGTGCTGGGAACCCTATGCCAGCGCCAACAGCTCTGGGGCAAGGCGCAGACCTATCTCGAGGCAAGCCTCGCGCTCGACAACACATGGCGTGCGCACCTCGCGCTCGGCGAGATGCTCGGCCGCCTCGGCCACGACACCGAGGCCAATGCGCACTTCGTCGCCGCGCTCAAGCTTGCCACCGGAGAGCTGCGGCGCGTTTAGCTGTTGCTGGCAAGACGCATGGATCACCCGGTTTGTAGGCCCGAATTGCGGCCGCCGTACGCGCGCGGTGCGGGCGCCGTGGTAATTGGAGCAGCCAGCACGGCGGAACTCGCACCTACAGGCCGCGGCGCTTGAGCAACTGCGCGAGCTCGGTCGTGAGCAGGGGCACGTCGATCGCGTCGACGTGCGAAGTGTCGGGAAGCGTGAACGCCGACAACGCGGGCACGTCGCGAAAATCGATCATCGCCGCGGGGGACTCCCGGGCATATGCGTCCCAGTACCGGTCGCGCGGAAAGTTCGCCTCGTCCAGCTGCAGCGATTCGCCGGACACGGGTTCGCGGAAGAATACGACGCGTCCGCCGCGGTCTTCGATGCGCTTTACCCATTGCGATACCGTTGCGAGGTCGGCGAGCCAGGCTGCCGCGGGCTGCGGGGGGTTGTCGCGGTAGTACGCTTCGAGATCCAGGACGCGCTTGGCGTGCGTCCATGCGAGGTCGGAATGATGGTAGTCGATGAAGCCCGCGCGGTCGGCGCGTACGAAGACGTGCTCGTTACGCGGGAGACCATCGCCGGCAATCAGGCGCTGCACCACGTTGACCAGGGAAAACGACGAGCGCATGAGCACGAGCCGCTCCTGCAGCCACGTGAGCAGCTCGCGGTGGATTCGCCGCGCGAGCGTCCAACGTTTGTGAAAGTGGTCGATCTCGGACTGCTGCATGTCCCAGTGCTTGCGCTGCATGCCGCGTGAGTCGATGCCGACGATGACCAGACCCGCATAACGCGGGTCTTCCGCAAGCGCGCGCAGCATCGCTAGAGGATACTTGCCGTTGACTGCGAGCATCGCGACCGGCTTCCCGAGCTCACGCGACAGCAGCGCCGGGTCGATGCCGAACTCGATGCGCGACGCGCCGAGCAAGGCGACCGCGTCGGGTGACGCCATGAGGCGGTCGTATTGCAGCGACCAAAGATCGGCATCGTCCTGAACCGAGGGAGCGTAGCCTCTTTCGCGCAGGAACCACTCGCAGGCTCCCGCAAGGAGCGCGCACGCGAGGATCGCGGTGCACCACGCGGTGAGCCATGTACGGTCCACGGCTGCTTCGCCTAGAACTGAAAGTAGATGAACGCCGGATTGAATCCCGGCGAAAACACGACCGTGGCCAGCGCTAGCGCGAGGCTCGCAGTGCGCGGCGTGAAGCTCCAGCGATCGAGCCAATCCCAGCCGCGAAGGTCACCGTAGCGGATCTGCGCCGCGATCATCACCACGCCTGCGACGACCGCGACCACGGCCGCATTGAACGCCACGAGCGACGAAACTTTCCACGGTGCAAACATCGCCGCGATCATCGCGGCCGCGCGGCCGATCGACGATGCGCGGAAAAACACGACCGCGATCGTGAACAAGCCGAAAGTCACGACCGCGATCGCGGCCCTCGCGGCGCCGCTGCGAGCCTTGCCGAAATCCCAGATGTGCTGCCGGAAAAGCCGCTCTGCGATCAGAAACAACCCGTGCAGAGCGCCCCACGCGACGAAGGTCCATGCCGCGCCGTGCCACAATCCGACTGCGAAGAAAGTGATCATGAGATTGAGGTGCCCTCGCGCGCGGCCCTTTCGATAGCCTCCCAGCGGGGTGAACACGTAATCGCGCATCCAGCTCGCGAGCGACATGTGCCAGCGCGTCCACAGGTCGGCGATGCCCACCGACCCGAACGGGCTCTCGAAATTCATCGGAAACCGGAAACCGAAAAGCATCGCCACGCCGATCGCGCACAGCGAGTAGCCGGCGAAATCGCAATAGACCTGCAGCGAAAATGCGGACGCGCCCAGCCAGCTATCGGCAAAACCGGCTTCGGCGGTGTGAGCGAATACCTCGTTGGCCACCGGGGCGAAGACGAGGTCGGCGAGGCAGACCTTGAGCGCCAGTCCATAGACAAGCAGCGCGAGACCCTTCCCCGCGGACGTCGATTGCCACGACTTGGCCACGTCGCACTGCGGCGCAAAGTCGCCGTAGCGCAGGATCGGCCCGGCCACGAGATGCGGAAAGAACGTCACGTAGAGGCTGTAGTCGAGGAGACTTTTCGATATTGCGATCTTCCTGCGATAGACGTCGATGACATAGGAGAGGCTCTCAAAGGTGTAGAAGGAGATGCCGACGGGCAACAGAATTCCGAGCGATAGCGGCTTGAAATGGATTCCGAAGACTTGCAGCAGATCGATCGCCGAGTCGGAAAAGAATTGCGCGTACTTGAAGAAGCCTAGCGCGGAGAGGTTGATGGCGATCGACGCGGAGAGGATGAGCTTGCGTCGCGATGGCTCGCGAGTGCGATCCATCCAGCGCGCAGCGAACCAGTCGAAACCGGTGGTCGCCACGATGAGCACCACGAAAAACGGATTCCACGTCGCGTAGAAGACGTAGCTCGTGGCGAGCAGAAACGCCTTGCGCGCGGTCCACGAGCGCACGGCCCAGTGCCCCGCGTACACCAGCGCGAGAAAGACGACAAAGGTCAGCGAGTCGAAGGTCATCGGGCTTGGCGGTCAGACCTTCTTTCCAGGTTCGACCGCGAAGGTAAACGAGTCGGCGAAAAATTCCTCGGGTGGAAGCTTGCGCGCCCCGGTAAACTCGCTTCTCGCCACGTCGATCATCGCCGGGCCGCCGCAGGCGTACACCTGATAGCCGGATAGGTCGTTGAAGTCGGCCATCACCGCTTTGTGCACAAAACCCGTCCGGCCCGGCCAGTCATCTCCCGGCAGCGGATCGGAAAGCACGGGAATGAAGCTGAAGTTGCGATGCTCGCTCTGCCAGCGCCCAGGCAGCTCGGGAAGATAGAGATCGCGCAAGCTGCGCACGCCCCAGTAGAGCACCATCGGTCGCTCGACCTGATGATGGAACGCGTGCTCGATCACTGCCTTGATCGGCGCGAAGCCTGTGCCTCCCGCGACGAAGATCATCGGCTTGTTGGAGGCGTCACGCAGATAGAACGCGCCGAACGGACCTTCGAAGCGCAGAATCTCGCGGCCCTTGTATTGGTTGAACAATGCATCGCTGAAAAACCCGCCGGGTATGTGGCGGACATGCAACTCGAGCAGCGCGTCATCCTCGGGCGCCGTGGCGATGGAAAAGCTGCGGTGCTGCCCCTCCTTGAGCAGCAGATCGATGTACTGCCCGGCGAGATACTGCAGCCGCTCGCCGGCGGGAAGCTTGAGCGAGACAATCGCAACGTCGGGCGCGGCCTTGTGAATCTTCTCGACGCGGCACGGCAGCTTGCGGATCTGAATGTCGCCCGCGCGCCGCACTTCACGGATCTCGATGGTGAGATCGGTCGTCGGAGTCGCCACGCACAGGAGAGCGAAGCCCTGTTGCTTTTCGACCCCGGTCAGCGTGCTCGCCTGATGCGCGCCGTAGTCGACCGCGCCTTCGAGAATGCGGCTCTTGCACGTGCCGCACGCGCCATTGCGGCAACCGTACGGGATCATCAGGTCGGCGCGCATCGCCGCCGCGAGCACTGTTTCATTCTCGTCGCAGACGAACGAGTGATCGCTGGGTTTTATGGTAATCTGGTGCGGCATCGGCGGCGTCGGCACATGCTAAGAGGCGACGGTGATAAGGATCTTGTTGATCGGTTGCGGCGACGTCGCCTTGCGCACCGCCGATTTGCTGCGAGGCAAGGTGCGCCTGTACGGCCTTACTCGCCGCCCCGAGGACATTCCGAGATTACGCAACCGCGGCGTCGTTCCGATCGTGGGCGATCTCGACCGCCTGAAAACCCTCGACCGGCTGCGCGCTGCGCCTTTCGCGGTACTGGATTTTGCGCCGCCGCCGGGCGACGGTCGCGGCGACGCGCGCACCGTGCGGCTCATTGCCGCGCTGACAAAAGCGCGAATTATACCGCAGCGCTTTGTCTACATCAGCACAAGTGGCGTCTACGGCGACTGCGCCGGCTCGCGTGTCTCCGAGTCGCGCCCGCGAAACGCGCAGACGCCGCGGGCGCGGCGTCGCGCCGTGGCCGAGGACGCCTTGCGGCGCTGGGCTCGCCGCTACGGCGTGCGATTGTCCATCCTGCGCGCGCCCGGAATTTACGCCCAGACTCGGCTGCCGCTCGAGCGACTGAAGCAGGGCACGCCGGTGTTGCGTGCCGACGATGACGTCTTCACGAATCATATCCACGCCGATGATCTCGCGCGCGCCACGGTCGCCGCGGTGTTTCGCGGCAAGCCCAACCGCGTGTACAACGTCAACGACGACGCCGAGCTCAAGATGGGCGGCTGGTTCGACGCGGTTGCCGACGCGTATCAACTGCCGCGGCCGCCGCGGGTGTCCTGGGAGGAAGCCGAGACGCGCATCGCGCCGATGCTGCTTTCCTTCATGAGCGAGTCGCGGCGGCTCTCCAATACGCGCATGAAACGCGAGCTGCGAGTGCGACTCAAATACCCGACGCCGCAGACGCTTCTTGCACAGGTCGCGCCGCGCGAGCTCAGGAAGCAAATGGCGCTGCCGCTGGACTGATCGCGCGTCAATGGTCGACGTACCCTCGCGCACGACAAGTCACGACCGCTGGCAGAAGATCGCCGCGCGCATCGACGCCTACGAGCGGCTGATTCGTCTCGACAAGCCGATCGGGACGCTGCTGCTCCTGTGGCCGACGCTGACCGCCCTCTGGCTTGCGACATTCGGGACGCCGTCGTTGGCCGCAGTGGGCATTTTTGTGTTCGGCACATTGCTGATGCGCTCCGCCGGATGCGCGGTCAACGACTACGCCGATCGCGATTACGACGCTCATGTCGAGCGCACGGCCAACCGCCCGCTGGCGCGGCGCGAAATCGCGCCGTGGGAGGCGCTCGCGCTCGCGGCGGCGTTAGCGCTTTGCGCTTTCCTTCTGATTGTGCCGCTCAATCGGGAGACGAAACTGCTGTCGGTGCCGGCGTTGGTGATCGCCGTCGCGTATCCTTTTTTCAAGCGTTTCTTCGCACTGCCGCAGGCATTTCTCGGCATCGCGTTTTCGTTCGGCATTCCGATGGCGTTTGCGTCCGCGTACCATCGCGTGCCGCCGCTCGGCTGGGCGCTGTTCGCGGCGAACCTGTTCTGGGTGATGGCGTACGATACCGAATACGCGATGGTTGATCGCGACGACGACATCAAGCTCGGGTTGAAGACTTCGGCGATCGCGTTCGGCAAATACGATGTCCTGGTCGTGATGCTGTGCTACGCGATCTATCTGGGCGCGCTGACCTGGATCGGCCGCGAAATGGAGCTCGGGCCGTGGTTCTACGCGGGGATATGCGTCGCCTCGGTGATCGCACTGTGGCACTACGTGCTGATCCGGAACCGGGACCGCGCGCGTTGCTTTCGTGCGTTCCTGGGCAACCACTGGCTGGGATTGGCGGTGTTTGCAGGCGTGGTCGCCGACTATTGCCTGCGGCTGGGCCGGCTGCCGCAATGGCCGTGATGAAACCGCAGCGGGCGGGCAAGATGCACCGCGCGTATGCGATGCTCGGCGTCGCGTCGGCGGCGTTCGGCCTGTGGATGACCGCCGCAATGGCGATCGAGCCGGAGCGGGTCACGTTTCCCAGCTTCGACATCGATGTCCGGACGGGAGAACCCATCGTCATCAGCGCGCTTTATTTCTCGCCCGATCCCTCGAGCGGCGGCTATCCCGCGGTGATCGGCCTGCACGGTTGCGGCGGCATGTACAGCAGCGCGCCCGGCAGGCGCACCCACCCCCATCCCGGCCTTCCCCCTGAGAGGGAAGGAGGGCGTCTTTCGGTACGCCACCAGGCGATGGCGGAGCTGCTGCTCGCGGAAGGCTATGCAGTGCTGTTTCCGGACAGCTTCACGTCGCGCGGCCGGCGGAACGTCTGCAGCTTTCCGATCGGTCAAAGTCCGATCGTTCAGGACAATCGCCGGCTCGACGTCCTGGGCGCGCTGACGTATTTGCGCTCGCGTCCGGACATCGATGCCGAGCGTATCGCGCTCCTCGGCTGGTCGCACGGCGGAAGCGCGGTGCTCGCGTCCGTCAATCTCAGGCATCCCGTCGTCGCGCAGTATCTTGCGGCAGCGCCGTCCGCATCGTTCTTCCGCACTGCGGTCGCCTTCTATCCGGGTTGCTTCGAATCGCTGCGCACGCCCTACGGCTTCGCTCCTGCGACGCGCGTGGACATCTTCATCGGAGAGTCGGACGACTGGACGTCGCCGCGGTCTTGCGTTGCGCTGGCAAGCGCGATGGCAGTGATGAGCATGCCGCTGTCCGTCACGACGTATCCCGACGCTTACCACGGGTTCGACGCGCCGAACATGGCGCGACCTTTACATCTCGACGTGCCTAACGGCGTCAATGCCGGCCGGGGAGTTACGATCGCGCCCAATCGCGCCGCGCGCGACGATGCGTACGCACGGATGAAGGCGCGATTGCGCGATGCCTTCGCACCATAGCCACCGGAACACAAAGGACTCGGCATGGATCTCGAACTCGCGGACAGGCGGGTCGTCGTCACGGGTGCCAGCAAAGGCATCGGCTACGCATGCGCCGCGGCATTCGCCGCCGAAGGGGCGCAGGTCGTCCTGGTCTCGCGCAGCCTGGCGAATCTCGACGCTGCGATCGCAGGGTTTCCCGCGAGCGCGCTTGCACCGGTCGCCATCGTCGCCGACCTGGCTCGCGCGGACGAAGCGCAACGCATGGTCGACCAGGTGGAAAGCGATCTCGGTCCCATCGACGTGCTGGTGAATTCGGCCGGCGCGGCGCGGCGATACGCGCCCGACGACCTCGATGCGCAGGCGTGGCACGACGCGATGAATGCGAAATTCTTCAGCTACATCCATCCCACCGATGCGGCGTTGAAGCGCATGGCGCAGCGTGGGCGGGGCGTGATCGTCAACATCATCGGCGCGGGCGGCAAGGTCGCAAATCCGGTGCACTTGCCGGGCGGCGCGGCCAATGCCGCGCTGATGCTGGTGACGGTCGGATTGGCGAGCGCCTTCGGCGGCAAAGGCATTCGGATCAACGGCATCAACCCCGGCGCGACGCTGACCGGCCGCGTCCACGAGGGATTGAAGGTGGAGGCCAAGATGACCGGGCTTGCCGAGACCGAGCTTCTTTCGCGCAATCAGAAGAAAATTCCGCTCCAGCGCTACGCCTCGCCGGAGGAAATCGCTCGCGTCGCGGTGTTTCTCGCGTCGCCGCAGGCGAGCTATGTGACGGGAGCGATAGTCCCTATGGACGGCGGTTCGAACGCCGTAATCTGAACTCCGGCGGACGACGCAAGATCGCAGCGCCCAGAACCGCAAACGTCGCGCTCATTGCAACAAGCGCCGCGTCGCTCAGCGTGGGAACAGGCGCTTGAGCGCCCGGAGCATTCGCGGAAACATTGAGCACGACACCCGTCGTGCAGTCGTAGGTGAGCGAGCTCACGTATGTTGCCGTTCCGGTGAGCCCATGTCCGGAGAAAGTGGTGATCGTGACCTTGATCGGTGTATTGGGAGGAAGCCCACCGCCGGAAGCAAGTATGTGGAACGTCGAATACGTTCCCCTGAACGGACCGATGTTGATTCCCGTTTCATCGATGAACTGTTCGATCGTGCCGGCGTCGGAAATGGACAGCTTCACATCGGCGGACGCCTGCGCGTCGACGTTGATGAACGTGTTAATGTCGAACGCCCCTCCGCCGCACGTGCCGGCGAGATGGCTTTGATTGGCGAGTATTTCGATGGAGGGCACCGCCGCCGCCTGTGGCGTGGCGGTCGCATCGGGAATGGGTGTGCCAGCCGTGCCGGCTGCGGCGGCCGTGGCGGCACCCGCCCAGATCAAGGCGTACGCTCCCAGCACTACGGCGATGCGGTCAATGCTCCTCAAATCCAAATCTCCGGGCGACGCGGGCCCCACCGGAGCCCGTACAAAGAGCATAGCGGGCGCCATTGAAATCGGTCCAGCGCGGAAGCCCGAACATACACCGGCTCGGCGCGATTGTGGCGCCGATGAGACGTCGAGTGTCGCCGTCTCCCGACAGTTCCGGCGCAAATCGGGCAAAACAAGGTCCGCAGCGCCACACCCGAGACGCGGGCGCAGACTCAGAAGTGTGCTGCGGACTTGGAGGACTTTAGAAAAGTAGGTAGCGCGAAGTCGTGAAATGTTTCCGGGCTGGTGGATCGTCGAGCCTATTTGTGCCCGTCAACGCACGTCGCAACGCCGTCCGGACCGTAGCCCTCCGTGACGTATCCGCGGAGCCCCATCTCATCGCGAATCGCGGTTTGCGTCGTGTACCGGTGAGACGAGCCGCGTGGATTCCACAATCGATAGACGGGTGCCTGATCGATAAGACAGGCGCCGATTTCAAGATTCGGCAGCGTCGCGAAGCTGTGCCGGAAAGCCCGCGCATTTCGCTTTCGAAACGGAATGGCGGTCCGAGTAACGATCGAACCATGTCAATCGTCCGTCGCCAAGGATCATCTGACGAGATTGAAAAACTCGTGACAAAACCGAGAAAAAGCCGACAAGTTCGAGGCTTCGCCGGAATAGCTAGCTCGGCAGTGATTCAAAAACGCGCTGACCTTTGTCGCAACCACGCGGAGTCGGCATGGCAGCAGCCCTGTCGCGGCAATGACTAGTTCCGATCGATAGGCGATTGACGAAACTACCGGCCTTCGGGTTCTACTTTCGAGCGAACCCGCGTTGGCGCCAGGTTCAGAAGGTTATTAATCGCCCGGCCTCACAACTGGCCGACGATCTGTCGGATGTCGCGCTTTTCTTGGCCTCGTCGGCGTTTTTTCGTCTTCGTCGGATCGTCCTTGTCATCTGTTGCGCGCGATGTTTCGATGCGCTCATTTCTCCGCCGGCAGCCTTGAGAGCCCTATGGCAGCGAGCGCCTCCCCGGAGGGCTAACATGTTCAAGCACAACATCACAGCAATTGTTGCGCTCGTATCCGGTCTGCTTCTAAGCAGCGCTGCCAGTTCGCAATGCATTCCTGGCGCAGATTGGGGGCTTGAGGAGATTTACTCCAACGCCGACGGCTCGGTTCAATTCCTTGTGATGGTCTCCGTCTCAGGGCCTGGGCTTGGAGTCGACGCGTCGCCGCTCGCTGGGACAACGCTCATTGCCAGCGACGGAGCGATGGAAAAGGCCTACACGTTTCCGAGTGACTTACCCAGCCGGAAGAACGGGCAACGGGTCCTTGTCGGTACCCAGGGGTTCGCCGCTCTCAATCTGGTCAAGCCCGATTTCGTGGTGCCGAACGGCTTCGTGTTTGTCCTGAATGGTTCGGTCAGACTCGGGGACAGGCCGTGGTGTGCAGGCCCGATCCAGTATGCCGTGCTTCCCACCGATGGCGTGAACGCGTATTGGCCTGATGCATTTGGCGACGGCGGCGTGCTTATCACCGTCGCGAATGCAATCAACTTCGCAGGCGAATACTTTATCCTCACGGCGAACCATGGTGGCCTGTGGTGGAAATCGCCTGCCGGATCCGAATCGGGCTGGGGGATCGCCATCGAGCACCAGCGCGACGTCGTCTTCGCGGCCTGGGCGACCTACGATACGGACGGCGCACCGGTGTGGTTCGTGATGCCGAGGGCAGAGTTAGTCGCACTCTTTGAACCGAACAGGTTTCGCGGCGCGATCTACCGGACGACGGGTCCGGCATTAGACCAGCGACCCTTCGATCCGTCGGCAGTCGTTGCGACCCAAGTGGGATTCGGCGAGTTCAACTTCAGCAGCGATGGCGACAGCACCTTCTCCTACTCGACTGGCGCTGCGTCGGCGTTGAAGACGATCGCGAGGCAGATCTTTGCCGATCCGGTTCCGGTTTGCCAGATTGTCGCAACACCAGGGCCAGTGCCCAACTATCAGGGGCTGTGGTGGAACGCGCCGGCAGGCTCCGAATCCGGGTGGGGCCTGCATCTGACCCACCAAGGCGACGTCATCTTCGCGATCTGGTTCACCTACGACGGTGTGGGCAAGGCGACGTGGCTTGCAATGACCGCGGGCAAGATCGCGCCGAATTCCTACGCCGGGGCGATCTATCGGACGAATGGCCCCGCGTTCAGCGCGGCATTATTCGATCCGTCTGCTGTAACGGGAACTCAGGTCGGCACAGGAAGGTTGACGTTCGGGGACCGCGACAGCGGCGCCTTCTCGTTTGTATGTGGTGGATGTGGTGTGGACGGCGTCGTGCAGACGAAGCAGATTACGCGACAGATCTTCGCCACTCCACCGGCGGTGTGCAACTAGCGTCGCTCCACGGCTCAAGGTCACCAAAGGGAACAGAGGAGGCAACGATGTTCAAACACATTACGAAAATCGCCATTGCGGTTGCCTTAGGCCTCGTTCTTCACGGCATTGCTTATTGCCAGAGTAAATGGGAGTTCGGAGAGATCTACTCCACCCCCGACGGCTCGGTTCAATTCATCATGCTCGTATTCAATGACTACACCGCGGAGCTGCCAGTTCTAGCCGGCCAAACACTGATTGCCAGCGACGGCAAGACTGAGCAAACGTTCACGTTTGCGAACAATGTAATGCACTATTTCTCCGATCATGGCTTCGACACCGGGCCCTGCAACGGCTTCATGGAGGACGGTTGCTGGTCATACGTCCTCGTGGCGACGCAGCGATTCGCCGATCTCCACCTTGTGAAGCCCGATTTTGTCGTGCCGAACGGGTTTCTGTTCGTGTCGAACGGCTCCGTGCGGCTAGGCGGCAGCGAGTCCCGTTACGAATCACTTCCGGCCGATGGCGAGAACGCGCGCTGGTGGGACACAGGGCAAGTACTTGAGGCAGTAGCGATCAACAACGCCGGCGAGTCCTACGTGTTCATGCCTGCGGGCATCAATCCGATCGTCGAGTATTACAACGGCCTGGACGATTACTTCCTTACGGCGTACCCACCGGAAATCACATTCCTGGATTCGGGCTTTTACCGAGACTGGCAGCGCACTGGCTACACGCTCCCTGCGTGGACCAGCCCTTTTTCGGTGGGCGCAGCCACGCCTTCAAACTTGACCTCGGTCTGTCGTCTTTGGCTCGGCGATTCCCACTTCTATTCCATCTTGGAAGGCGAATGCGCCAACGTGGCACAGTATCCTGGGTCTTTTTTCGAATCGCACAGCGCCTTTTTTGCCACGCTGCCGAACACCGACACCGGAGCCTGTCCTGAAGACCAGGCGCGCGTGTACCGATTATGGAACCCGCATGGTTCGGGCCACCGTTACATGATTGAAACTGTCGTTCGTGACGAGATGTTGATGCGCGGATGGATCGCGGAGGGCTATGGCCCAGACGGCGTTGCGATGTGCGCGGGTGGAAAGGCGCAATGACGCTCGCTCGATTTCGCAGCACGGCACTTGGAAACGAGAATCTGGAACTTCGTGATGCTTCCGAATCCGTATTGGCCCGAGCAGCGGATGTATCACCGCTGGAAACTGGCGAACGATGCGTGATCGGCAAGACGCGCGGTTACGTGGCACTGCAATTTGGCGCCCGGACTCGTCGCCCTTTTTTTGGCATCGTCGACTCTCTTTCGCCCTCGTCAGATCGTTCTAGGTGGGCGTTGGGCAGAGTGCTCACCAATATCGTGTCGTTGGCCATCGATCCCTCCGCTTCCTCCATGCTATTCGTAGGTACGGATGTGGGCGTCTTCAAGAGCACCGATGGCGCGCAAAGCTGTGAAAGGAGACGACGTGCGTAACAATCTTCGGCATATCGTTTCGGCCGGTGCGGTGTGCCTTTGCGGTCTCGCCACGGCGCTACCCATCACGACCCTGGCCGCAGGCAATTCATTCCGCATCTATCAAATCGCTTCGAGCCAGGATGGGACCGCTCAGATCGTCGAGCTGAAGGAGATGGATGGCCAGAACGGTGAGGACCAGTTCTTCTCCTCTCTCGAGCTCTACGTCACCAATCGCCACGGCATAACCAAGGGATTCTATTTTCCGTCCGACCTGCCCAACGCCGAGACCGCGAACAAGCACGTGACGATTTCTACCGGGGCTGGTGGCTCTTTCCAGGGCTCGCCGTTTAGCCCGGATTTTGTCCTCCCGAGTGAGTTTCTGCCCACCGACGGCGGCACGATCGATCTAGTTCAGTGCAGTGAATGCGTCGGGGGCGCGACCATCGACAGTTGGTCGTTCGACGCGATTCCGACCGACGGTCGTCTGCTTCAGCGCAGCGGCGAAGCAAGACGAGGGACGGTGCAAACCTTTACCGGCAGAGTCTTCAACTGCTGCGCAGTTTTTATCGGTGGGAACGCGTTCGGCATCGACCTTACAGGCGTCGGTGTCGTCGAGTACTACAACGTCCGCCTCGATCATTATTTTATCTCGGGTTCGCAACCCGATATCGATGCACTCGACTCGGGGCGCATTGCCGGTTGGCAGCGCACTTCGCCGAACGGAGGGTTCGCGGCATCGAGCGCGCCAGCCGGATTCCCAGATGCGCTGCCGGTATGTCGGTACTTCATCCCGCCGGGGTCGCATTTCTTTTCAGCGTCGGCTGACGAATGTAGCGCGGTTGCGCAGCGGTATCCAGAGTTCGTGCTGGAAACACCCGCCGCGTTCTACGCCGCACTTCCAGATCCTACGACGGGTGAGTGTCCGGCCTACATTTTCTACGGCCCAGTACTGTTGGTTTATCAGCCCGTGTATCGCCTATGGAACAACCGCGTCGATACCAATCATCGGTTCACGGGATCGGTGATGGATCGTGCCGAGATGATCGCCAAGGGCTGGGTATCCGAAGGCTATGGTCCGCTGGGCGTTGCCATGTGTTCCATAGACTGGGAATAGTGTCGAGCGCGGACGCCTCGGAGAGTCGTGCGCTCAAGAACCAAATTCACCGCAATAATGGTGTCCGACCTACGGGAAAATTCATGAGCGCACATTTGGATTGCCGCCTAGACAAAGGCAGGCCGACTCGAAGAGGTCGTGCGCCGACAGTTGCTCACGCGCAGGCCCTAGTAGCGGCGCTCGCCGCGCCCGAGCGGGACTATTAGCCATTTACCAGTTTCGCGATCGACGCTGTAATCGTGGCGAACGATAAGTAATCGGCATATCCTGATCCCCCTGTGATTGGCGCCGGTCAGGCCTTGGCCATGCGGCCGGTTATCCATGACGAGGTCCCATGTACGGACTACGTGCGATTACCGCTGCCCACCTTCCACCTGTCTTGCGTGCGGCGTGGTGGCATAGCGCCGGCGCTATGCGCTTCTCGCCCGCGGCCGGCTATTTGCGTGGCTTGACCCCTGGTCGCGTAGGGCTGGTTCTGCTGATCTCTGTCGCCTTCACCGTAAGACAGCTCAGCGCATGCGTGTTCCAGCTCAGCTGCGGCATCCCGAACGGCCAGACGTTGGCCGGGTTCGCCCAATTCCTGGGACGGCAGTTCCTGTTCTCGCTCCCGATGCTCTTTATGGTGACCATTGCCGACAACCTGACAGCACGCTCCGATGCGCGCGCGCGGATTTTGTCGCTCTCTGCGGCTGTCATGCTCGGAGCCATTGCCTATGCCTTCGCGTTCCTGCACACCCAGCCCCCGAACGTGCTCAAGGCGGCAGAGGGCCGCCATGGCGTATTCATCCTCACCTATTTCTCGCGCGCGCTGCTTTACGGTGGATTAGCGACGGCTGCGCTCTATTTCTTCGCACGCGAGCGCGAGGAGACTCGCCGCCTGCACGAGGCCAAGTTGGTGAAAGTGTCGCTGGATCGGCAGATGATCGAAGCACGCCTGCAAGCGCTGCAGGCGCAGATCGAGCCCCATTTCCTGTTCAACACTCTCGCAAACATTCGGCTCCTCTACGAGACGGAGTCCTCGCGGGCCAAGCCGTTGATTCACGACCTGGCCGCGTATCTGCGTGCCGCCCTACCTCAGATGCGCGAAGCGAGGTCGACGCTCGCGCGAGAGCTGGCCCTCGCGCAAGCCTACTTGCGGGTGCTACAGGTGCGTATGGGCGAGCGTCTCAAGGTCGAGATCGATGTTGCAGCCGACCTCGGAGAAGCCGCCCTGCCTCCGATGATACTGTCGACGCTGGTGGAGAACGCGATCAAACACGGGTTGAGTCCATTGCCGCAGGGCGGAAGCATCGTCCTCGGCGCGCAGCGCTTGGGCGACCAACTTCGCGTGACCGTTGTCGACGACGGGGTCGGCTTTCGAACGGGTTTCGGTTCCGGCGTCGGCTTGGCTAACACACGCGCCCGACTCGCGACGCTCTACGGCAACGCGGGACGCTTGATCCTGGATGCGAATCCTCGGGGTGGCGTCATCGCTGGATTCGAACTTCCATTTGAAACCGTCGCTGCGCAAACAGCGGCAGCGTGATCGGTTCTGACCTTTTCATTACGGCTATGCCGACTCTGTGTCGAAATTGCGTGCGCTTCGCGCTCGACGTGCTGCGGGCATGGCGTGGGATTACGTTTCGGAAATGGGCATGGACAACCGGCATTGCGCTGGTCTTGATTCTTGCGTACACCCTCGGAGTCTTGCCCCCCATGCTGTCCATGGTGCCTAACGTGCGTGGGCCCCAAACTCCCGTGTTGGCAGTGGGGCAATCCATAGGGATGGTGATAAGCGGTCTTGTCGCGGCTTATTGTTTTCTCTTGGCCCTCAGCGTTGCCGAGCGCGGTCGCGCGCGATCGCGCAGCCGAGCGTGGCTGTACGTCGTCGCCGGCGGTGCCGCAATCGGGGTTGCGGTTTTGCTTGAGAACGCAATGTATCTACTCGTACCGAGTTTTGTATGGAGTACTGCAGGGTGGAGCGCGGAGCCGAAGCACATGATTGGCGGTGCCGTTTGGTCGGCCGCGAATTTGGCGTTAAGCGGCGGCCTGGTGCTCGCCGTGTACGCACGTTTCCAGTCGGCCCGATTCGCCCGCGAAGCGTTCAATTCGGCAGAGCTTGAGCGCCTTAGCGCGACACGCGAGGTACTCGCATCCCGGCTGGCGGCAATGCAAGCCCAGATTGAACCTCAATTTCTGCTCGGCACGCTGGCCCATGTCGAAGCGTTATATGAACGTGACCCTCAGGCCGGTAACCAAATGCTGGACGGCCTGATTTCTTATCTCCGCGCTGCGCTTCCTCAGCTTCGCAGCGCACGATCGACGCTGGCTCAGGAGACGCGACTTGCGGAAAGCTACCTGCGAATCGTGCAGCTGCGGATGGGAAGCCGGCTCGCATACACGGTCGACGTCAGACCCGGCCTCAGTGAAAACGACTTCCCTCCGATGCTGTTGTTGCCGCTTATCGACGATGCGCTTCGCAGCGGTCTCGAACCGTTGCCGCACGGCGGAACCATCAGGATCACCACGGGCGCGGACGGGGACCGCGCGCATGTTCTCGTCGCCGACGATGGTCTGTCACGGATTGCGGAGGCGCAACGAGGCGCCAGTTTGGCCACGCTGCAAGAGCGACTAAGGGGCCTTTATGGAGACGCCGCGCACCTGGAACTGACTACCAATACACCGCAGGGCGTGATTGCCACGATCGAGGTTCCTCTTGCCACCGCGTGCAATCATCGCTGAGGACGAGCCGGTCCTCCGCACCGGCTTGAAAAAGCTGCTGACCGCTGTTTGGCCGGAGGTAGAGATCGTCGCGGTCGCGAAGGATGGCTCGCAGGCATTGCAGCTTCTGGGAGAGCACCATCCGGATGTGCTGTTCCTCGATATCCAGATGCCGGGGCTCTCCGGACTGGAAGTGGCTAAAGCCGCGAGCAACCGGTGTCACGTCGTGTTCGTAACGGGATATGACCAATACGCGGTTGCGGCGTTCGAGCATGGCGCAGTCGACTATTTGATGAAACCCGTCACTGCGGAGCGCCTGTCAACAGCGTGCGAGCGAATCCGAGAGCGGTTGACAACGAGACCAGCGAATCTTGATGCTTTGGTTCATCAACTGGCGGAGGCGGCCGCGAACAAGCGCGAATACCTCCGCTGGATCAATGTCGAATCCGGCGCGAACGTTCGGTTAGTTACAGTCGAAGAAATCTGTTATTTGCAGGCCGACACAAAATATACGCGCCTAGTGACCGCGGACCGCGAGGCGCTTATCCGAATTCCACTCAAGGAACTGCTCGACAAGCTCGATCCTGCCGAGTTCTGGCAGATCCATCGGGCCACGATCGTGAACGTGAACGCCGTGGCAGAGGTGTCCAGGGATTCTAGAGGTCACCCCATTCTGCATCTCAAGAAACGACGAGAGACTCTTGTGGTCAGCCAGCCCTTCGCGTACCTATTCCGGCAGATGTGATTTAGTTGGCCCGCGACGAAATTGCCACGAACCGCTTGCCGGCGAGCGTGGGTTTGGGCATGCGGCTAGTATAAGAAACGTACTGCGCGTAGGCATCAGAGGCGACCTGAGTTGCCTTCGTTGAGCCGCGTTTAGTTGAACGCGACAGTGAGCTGCGCGTATAACAATCGTCCGCGCGGATCGGCGTACCGGGGATCGAACATCACCAGCCCCAACGCAGTCTGGTTGCTGAACGGCGGCGCGCGATCGAACAGGTTCTTGATGCCCAGTGTCACCGTCGTGTTCTTGAGCCCGTTGTAGGTTCCTTGCAGATTCCAGACATCATAGGCACCCACCCTGCGTTCATTATTGGGAGGGGTGGGATTGACTTCCGTATAGCCGGTAGAGAAGATCTGCGCCAGCGTTGCGCCCCACGGACCATAATTCCAGTTCAATGTGGCGTAGTGCCGCCAGCGTGGAATGGCGCCAACCACGCTGCGCCCGACGGCCGCGATGTAATGCACGCCGTCGAGCTGCTGCTGCCATTCGGCGACATACGTTCCGTCGAGACTGAAGCCCAACCGTCCGATCGACGTGACCGGGCCGCGATAGGTCAAGTTGATGTCTACACCCGATGTCCGCAGCTCGCCGAGGTTCTGGTTCTTCTCGATCACGCCGTCGATGGGTCCCGGCAGCGCAGGGAACGCCGGTTCCACCGGGCCGCGCACGATATGCAAGCCCTCGAACAGATCGAAATAGTTGAAGATCTGGTCGTCGGTAAGCGCGCCAATCGTCCGCGTCTTGTTGATCTTCCAGTAATCGACACTCACCGAAAAGCCGTTGACCGGCTCCCAGGCTGCGCCGACGTTCCATTGCTTCGATTGCTCAGCTTGGAGATGGGGATCGCCCCCGTAAACCACGCGAAACGTCCCACGGCAATCGGAGGGAAGCCCGGTCAACGGACATCGCCGCGGATCGTTCTGACCTCTTGTGTTGCGCAGCGACGCGGGCGTGAACAGGTCGGGAAGCGTGGGGGCGCGAAATCCAGACCCGTAGGAGGCGCGAACGAGCCAGGCCTTGTCAGGCTGCCAGCGCACCGCTGCCTTCGGGTTCGTCGTGCCGCCGAAGTCGCTGTAATGATCGTAGCGGGCGGCCACTTGCGCTTCGACGCCTTTGGCGATCGGGACGTTAAGCTCGGCGAAAGCGGCCTCAACCGACCGGCTGCCGGTCGTCGACTGAGCCTGTGCTGAACCAAGGATGTCCGCCGAAGTCAGCTCCGGCGACCAAAGGATGTCAAGTTGCTCGCGTCGCGCTTCGACGCCCAGCGCGAGTGCCAGTGGGCCCGCGGGGAGGTCGTAAATTTCCTTCGACGCCTTGGCCTCGAGTGAGCTAGTAATTGCCTTGTTATGGAAAGCCTCTCCCGAGACGCTCGTGCTCGCCAGCAACGCATCGCCCTCCGGACCGGAAGGGCCGAACGGATTGACGAGCCCGGTGCCCATGGCGTCGATCAATCGTTGCTCGGAGACAGTGCCGCTTACGAAGAAGTATTTCTGCCGGTTTTCGCTGTAGATCCACGCGACATCGTAGTTCCATCCTGCGACCAAGCCTTCGGCGCCCGCGACCACGTGCTGCGCGTCGGTCTGCAATCCGTCCCTGATCGGCCCCAGTGGCTGCGTCCGATAGAAAAGGTCGAGATTCCCAGTGATCCCGTGCGCTGCAGCGAATTCGGTCGGATAGAACGGACCGCCGGCTGGATAGACGATGGGGCGGCCATCGGGATTGGAGGATTCGGAGGCCGGTGTCACATTCCTGATCAAGACATAGCGATCATAGGAATAGAGGTACTGCGCAAACAACTGGTGGTCCATGTTGACCTGCCAGATTGCGCCGCCGAGCACACTGGTGCGCTCGACCGGTGGAAGGAGGTTAATGACGGCGAGCTGATCGTATCCGCACATCTGGGTACCGGGTAGCGGGATGGTAACCGGCGGCATGCAGCCGGCCGCGAGCGCGGGATTCAGCCAGGTCGATGGACCGGTGCGGATGTTCGCGGGAAAGGTGGCTTGGAATTGAGGGCCCCCGCTGATGTACTCATCAGGACGGTACGCCGTCCGCGAGAACGATCGGTCGCGCGCATGTAGGGCGTCGTTATTCTGATAGTTGGCGGTCACAAAGACGTTGAAGCGGTCGGTCGTCAGATCGCCGTACCCGGCCGTCGCCGTCGCTTGCTCCTGCTTGCCGCCGCCGTGTTGCGTACCGGCTCCGTACGCCGAAAGCTGCACGCCGCGAAAGTCCTTGCGCAGTATGAAATTGATCACGCCGGCCATCGCATCGGCGCCGTAGATTGCCGAGGCGCCGTCTTTCAGGATCTCGATACGTTCGATGGCTGCAACGGGGATGAAATTCAGGTTCACCGTGCCTCCGTTGGCCGCGTAATTGGCAGCGCGGCGCCCGTTCAGCAGTACCAGGGTGGACCCTTCGCCCAAGCCACGCAAATTCGCGCTCGAGAGACCGGATTGCGGATTGCCGATGAATATGACGTCGGTCCTGCCGATGAGATTCGCGGAGACCTGGCTCAGCAATGCCGCCGCGTTAATTGCTCCGCTACGCTCGATGTCCTCACGGCTGATGATCTGCACCGGCAGCGCCGTTTCTATATCCGTGCGCTTGATATTGGAACCGGTGACTTCGATCTTGTCGATTTTGTGCACGTCGACGGGCTCCTGCGCCGACGCGGACAGCGCAATGCCGACCAGAAATCCGCTGCATGCCATCGGCCACGCGCGCGGATCGGGGACGACTCTTTTTTTGTTCGAGCCCCTCATGCCGGAACGCTCTCCCTATCGGCGCCCTCGCCATCGGTGACAACCCTTTTGAGCAGCGGCGTTTCCGCCGG
>Ga0137378_10001481_pt1 | contig 19883 bp, 13 predicted proteins | sample SagtaG_21_FD_104813 | JGI IMG/M metagenome (GOLD analysis project Ga0137378, IMG submission 104813) | Vadose zone soil microbial communities from Sagehorn Ranch, Mendocino, California, USA - Sage2_L_60_16 metaG | ecosystem: Environmental > Terrestrial > Soil > Vadose zone | place: USA... | reverse complement strand
GGGACAGCGCACATCACGGCATCGGCAACCGAGGGAATCAACGCCGTCAAAAGCAGTCAGTCCACGCTGACCGTTAATGGTCCATCGCTGAGCGTCAATGACGTTATTTTGAGCGAAGGCAACTCCGGCACGACGACCTTCACCTTCTTCGTCAGTCTGTCCGGAGCGGTGCCAACCGGCGACGTTACTTTCGACATCGCGACGGCTGAAGGGAGCGCCACTGCGGCCAGTGGCGATTACGTCGCGCGCAGCCTGACCGCTCAGACGATTCCTCCCAACCAGACGACTTATAGATTTGACGTAGTTGTCAACGGGGACACGTTAGTCGAATCAAACGAAACTTTCTTCGTAAACATATCGAATGTCTTTGGTGCAAGCGTTAACGATAGTCACGGCCTGGGAAGAATTCAGAACGATGATGCACCGCTTATTGTGATTAGTCAGATTTATGGCGGTGGGGGAAACTCTGGCGCGACATTTAGGAACGACTATATTGAACTTTTCAATCGCGGCGCCACAACAGTCGATCTCGCTGGATGGTCCGTACAGCAGGCTTCCGCAACCGGCACCAGCTGGTCCGTCACCGCGCTATGCCCATCCGGCAGTTGCCTTTTCGTCCCGGGAAGGTATTTTCTAGTCAAAGAAGCATCCAGCGGATCCTTCGGGGCCGATCTGCCGATAGCGGATGTAACTGGGAGCTCAAATCTGGCAGCGACTGCAGGCAAGATCGCTTTGGTTAATGACGCAACCTCATTAACAGGCAGCGGTTGTCCATTCGGCGCGTCTGTCGTGGATTTCGTCGGCTACGGAACGACGACTGACTGCTCGGAAAATGCGACGCGCGCGGCCGCGCCGAGCAACTCCACCGCCGCCTTCAGAAAAGCCGGCGGCTGCCTCGATACGAACGATAACGCGGCTGACTTTCTGGTTGCATCGCCGAATCCGCGCAACAGCAGTTCACCCGTGAATGATTGCGCCAACCCGAAACCGGATATCACGATCAATGATGTAACTGTCACTGAAGGCAACACGGGAACCAGGAACGTCGAGTTCACCGTCAGGCTTTCCGCACCCGGCACTGAAACCGTTAGTGTCGACTACAGCACCGCAGATGGCACGGCAACGGCAGGATCTGATTATCAATTCGCGGCGGGCACCGTTAGTTTTGCTCCGGGCCAAATCAGCAACCCAATCACAATAACAATCATGGGCGACACTGTGGACGAGCCGCCCGAAACGTTCTTCATTAATCTCTCGAACGCTGTTAATGGACTAATTCTCGACAATCAGGCAAAAGGCACAATCACAGACAACGATCCGACCCCGGCGCTTTCGATCAACGACGCGTCTATTGCCGAAGGCGACAGTGGAAGCACGGCGGCGACATTCATGGTTAATCTATCCGCCGCCAGCGGCTTTACTGTGACGGCGAATTATGCGACTGCCGATAACACAGCAGCAGCCGGCATAGATTATCAATCGACCAGCGGCACGATCGCTTTCAATCCCGGCCAAAGATCAAAGGCTGTAACAGTGCTCGTGAATGGTGACACTGATTTCGAACAGAACGAAACTTTCTTCGTCAATCTCAGCACGGCCACGAACGCAACGATCTCAGATGATCAAGGCCTGGGAACGATCACAAACGACGACGCGGCACCGCCGATCCCAACTCTCTCGATCAACGACGTAAGTTTCGCGGAAGGCAACACTGGTACACCCATAGCCACATTTACGGTCACCCTAAGCTCCTCGAGCGCAGGCATCGTTACGGTGGATTACGCTACGGCTAACGGGACGGCGACCACTGCCGGAAACGATTACCAGTCCGCCACTGGCACGCTCATCTTCAATCCTGGCGATACTAGCAAACCAATAGAGGTAACCATCAATGGCGATACGCTGGTCGAACCGGACGAAACATTCTTCGTTAATCTGACGAACGCTTCGGCCGGGGCGAGCATTGGCGACAGCCAGGGCCTCGGAATGATTCAGAACGATGACGACGCGAGTCTGTTAATTAGTCAGGTTTACGGAGGCGGAAATAATTCAGGCGCGCCGTTCCGTAATGACTTTGTCGAACTCTTTAATCGCGGCACAACCACCGTCGATTTCTCGACAACTCCTTTTTCTGTTCAGTACGCCAGTATCGGCTCCAATTTCGGATCCAACAAGACCAACCTGACTTCCGGCACGATTAAACCTGGTCAATATTTCCTTATCCAGGAATCTGGAGGTACGACTAACGGCGTCACGCTGCCTGCTCCTGACGCCGCGGGCACGATCGCCATGGCCGCCGCTTCGGGTAAAGTGGCACTCGTTGTCGGAACCTCGGCGCTATCGGCGGCCAACTGTCCGGATGATGATGGGTCGGCGCCTTTTAGTCCAAACAGCGCACTCATCGCCGACTTCGTTGGGTACGGAGGGTCGGCTAGCACGTCGGGTCATTGCTACGAAGGCACGGGTCCAGCAGCTGCGCCCTCGAACACGACTTCCGATTTCAGGAAGTCTGGCGGCTGCGCCGACGCGAACGACAACGTGACGGACTTTGGGGTCGCTGGACCATTCCCGCGCAACACGAGCTCGCCAATCAATATCTGCGTTGCCGCCACGCCATCAAACCTCACGATCACAGACGTAAGCGCCGTGGAAGGAAATAGTGGGCCGACGACCGCAACCTTTACGGTCAGCTTGTCGGCGCCGGCGCCTTCAACCGATGTGACCTTCGATATTTCAACGCAGGACGGCACAGCGACCACTGCCAACAGCGATTATGTCGCGAAGACTCTGACGAACCAGATCATCCCCGCCGGTCAAATGACCTATACGTTCACAGTTATAATCAACGGCGATGCCGCCGTTGAACCAGATGAGACTTTCTTCGTGAAGGTAACAAACATTAACGGAGCTACAATAGCGGACGGGCAGGGCTTTGGAACAATTCAAAACGACGATTTGCCAACGCTGTGGATCGATGACATCAGCGCGAATGAAGGCAATAGCGGCACGAAGACCTTCACGTTCCATGTGACCTTGTCAGCGCCGGCGCCTGCGCCAGTCACCTTCGACATCGCTACCCAAGACAATACTGCCACTATTGCCGACAACGATTACGTCGCTCACGCTCTGATCGGGCAGACAATTGCGGCGGGCGAGCAAACTTACAACTTTGATGTGACGGTCAACGGCGACACTAACATCGAAACGAACGAGACGTTCTTCGTTAATCTAACCAATGTCTCGGAAGCCATTATCCTGGATGGGGAAGGACTAGGCACGATTGAGAACGACGACAGTCCGGCGTTGACTATCGATGACATTTCAGCGACCGAAGGCAACAGCGGACTCACGATCTATACTTTCCACGTAAGCCTGTCATTGCCTGCCGGCCCGGGTGGCGTCACCTTCGACATCGCCACCGCGGATGGAACCGCCACCTCGGCCAGTGAAGACTATATCCCGCATAATCTCAACTTCCAGGCTATTCCGGCCGGATCAAGTTCTTATACATTTGACGTTACTGTTAATGGCGACGTTCTAGTGGAAGCTGACCAGACTTTCTTCGTCAATGTCACCAACGTTTCGGGAGCCACAGTCTTGGATAATCAGGGTCAAGGGACAATTCAGAATGACGACATGCCGTTGTTAGTTATTAGCCAGGTATACGGTGGTGGCGGCAACTCAAGCGCCACGTATGCAAATGACTTTATCGAGATCTTCAATCGCGGCACAACCATGGTTGATTTCTCCATAACGCCTTATTCAGTGCAGTACGCTGGTGCAACCAGTAATTTTGGGGCCGCGAATACGAAGACCGACATCAACAGCGGCATTATCGGCCCAGGTGATTTCTTCCTAACTCAGGAAGCCTCAGGCGGCGGCACCGGTGCACCTCTGCCGACGCCGGACGCAAGCGGTAATATCAACCTCGCTGCTACTGCCGGCAAAGTGGCCCTGGTCATCGGCCCAGCTGCTCTTAATCCGGTCACTTGCCCGGGTGATGATGGCATAAGTCCCTTTAATCCCAATGTTGCCGGCATCTCCGACTTCCTGGGCTATGGCAGCACCGCTAACTGTTACGAGGGTAGCGCAGCTCCATCTGTATCCGGTACGAACTCAAATGCCCGCTCAGTGATTAGAACATCGAGCTGTACCGATACAAATGCAAATTCCGCTGACTTCAGCAATCCAGCGACAGCTCCCACAGCCCGCAATACGGCTACGGCTACGGTATTCTGCCCCTAGCAATTTCATTTGTCCGGATTTTTCGCGAGGATTGTTAGCGCACGACTCCGGCCATCGGACTCGACGCGCTGGCGTAAAGACGCTTTGGCATTCGGCCCGATCGATAGGCCAGGCGTCCAGCTTCAATTGCAAGCTTCATCGCCGTCGCCATTCCAGTCGGATCTTTTGCCTCGGCAATTGCCGTATTCATCAGCACGGCATCCGCGCCAAGTTCCATCGCGATGGTGGCGTCGCTCGCCGTGCCTACGCCTGCGTCGACGATGATCGTTGCCTCAGGAAGTTGCTCGCGCATGATGCGCAAATTCGTGGGGTTCTGCACGCCCAGACCCGAACCAATCGGGGCGGCCAGAGGCATCACGGCGGGACAACCTGCGTCGAGTAGCTTTTTGGCTACGATCAAATCGTCAGTGAAGTAAGGCAAGACGATAAAACCTTCCTTTATCAGGGTGCGTGCGGCTGCGAGAGTCTGTTCATTATCGGGAAAGAGTGTCGCCTGATCGCCGATTACTTCCAGCTTGATCCATTCAGTAACGAGCGCTTCACGCGCGAGACGCGCAGTGCGCACGGCCTCTTCGGCCGAATAGCAGCCGGCTGTGTTCGGCAAAATTTGTAAAGACGGATCGAGATGATCCAGGAATGATTCGCTACTGCGATCGAGCGGCACGCGCCGGACTGCGACGGTTACCATCTCAGCTTGCGAGGCGCGATGCGCCGCCTTCATTTCGTCGTAAGTTCGATACTTGCCGGTACCGATAATTAAGCGCGAACGAAATGTGCGACCGGCAATTTCAAAAGGATCGGTTAATGCAGCTGCTGCGGTAGACATGAATGCCACTTCCCTTTTAGATCTAAGTTTGACATCACTTTACACCGTGACAACCAGAAAACAAAAATCCCCGGCAAACGGGCGTGGGTGAGGTAAGTCTTGACAAGAAGTGACGAGCGTATATTTTTCTGCCTGGTGCCTACTGCCTACTGCGCCCTGTTCCGCCGCCAACGAAGTGGACAATCTCGAGGCGATCGCCGTCTCTAATGATCGTCTCCGGCCAGTCCTTGCGCCGCACGACTTGATGATTGAGTTCGATTGCAATTCGGTCCGCCGGCAAGGAAAGTTTACGCACCAGCTCGGGCAGCGGCAATTGATCACTAAACTCACGGGCTTCGCCGTTGATGTGAACCTTCACTGTCTTACGCAGGCTGAAGAATCCGGCGCAGCTCTGCGGTCTCCCCGTTCGCTTCCGCGCGCACCAGGATCGCCCCGCGGCCGGTCTTGAACTGGGGCAACGAAAGAGAAATCTCAGCCACTCCATCGTTGTCGGTTGTTGAAGTAGCTTTTATTGGTCGAAAAGTGCTTCCGAGGGTGTTAATAGTAACGCGTGCTTTTTTGACGGGCTCTTGATTGTCCGGTGACACTCGCGTAACTAACAGTCGCAACGTCACCGACTCTCCTGACCTGAGTTCTTTCTCTTCAAGCAGCGTTACCTTTAAAGAATCATGCGCTTTACCTAACGTGGAAACTGAAAATTGTTCTTCTCCCGCCGCAGTCCTTCCACGACGGGCCCGCCTCGCCGGTGCCGCCGGGTCGGCTGAAACTGAAGCCGACGGGGAATTCTCCCTTTTCTTTTCAACAGATCCTTTCGCGGCAGAGTCACGCTCGCTCATTTGTTTCAACTCATCGATCCGACCTGCATGAACGGCCGCGCAGATAAGTCGGTGTTGGCGTTGAAGTCTCTCTGCCAGAACGTCCTCATCGAAGCCTTTCTGGATCAAATCATCGTACGGTGACCGCTTGCTGGCGAGGATCGCGCCACCGGAATAGACCAGGGAAAGAATAATCGGCGTGGCCAGACCTTTGTCTTCGGTCTGCACGTGATAAACGACGCCGTTGTATTCAACATCTGTGTTGTAACCGGTGAGCATGTTGCTGAGAAGTGTTCAGATTTAATGAAGAAGCAAACTCAGGCGCAATCCGAAAGTTAACACACCGATTTTTCTGCGGTCAATCGCAATTACTTTTTGAGTAGCATCTTAATTTCCCTTTTGCGCCTTTTGACCGTCTTCGCGCCTCTGCGTAAGATACTTTTCACTCCGCAACATTACAAGCAACTCCGCAAAGTGACTACTGAAGTCGCAAAAGAAAACACCGCACATTAAGCTACTACTTCCTTTTTAGTCTCGTCTTAATATCGATTGTTCAGATCGTCGGTTGCTGCTGAGCCGATCGCTGCTCTATTTCCTATGACGAGAGCTGGTTCCTTATCGGAAAGATGCCGATAAACCAGCTGGTAAATACCTCGACAAGAGGTTCCGGTTCAAAGAAACGTGAGGTGCCCTCATCCGCAGTGGGCGCGAAGTGTGAAAACGACAGTGTTGTTCGTGTTTGAAAAAGCCTTTTGCGACCGCGTCGCAGCGAAAGCGCCCGCGTTCGCAGTAGTTCCAGTTTGACTACTGAAACTGCATCACCACCAAGATTGGACTCGCTTGACACCCCATGATCGTTGCAATACGATGAGCTTGTACAATGATTCTCAAGCTGAGTTGATGGACACTGAGCGAACGTCCGCCGTTGCAGGTGTTTGTCTGACGGAGAGTTTATGAGCTTCGCTCTGACTGATTACATGCCGGTGCTGTTGATGTTTGTGGTTGCGGCTGGATTCGCGATTACTTTCATTAGCCTCTCGCAGCTCGTTGGTCAACGCAAACGCACTCGCACAAAACTGATGCCATATGAATGCGGAAAGGATCCGGTTGGGTCGGCGCGCGAGCGTTTTTCCGTCAAATTTTACTTGATCGCGATGATTTTCATTCTGTTCGATATTGAGGTCATTTTTCTTGTGCCGTGGGCGGTCGTTTTCAAGCTACTCGCCAGCCCCGCGCATGGTATGCGTAATCTTGTTTATTTCGAGATGCTATTGTTCATTGCTCTGCTGGCAGCGGGTTTGATTTATGTAATCAAGAAAGGGGCGTTTGATTGGTCTGAAAGCGCTCGCCACGAAGCGGAAGCCGAAGCCCGCCTGCTGGAACAAACTAGAGTTTCAAGTTCGAAGAGCTAAATAGAACCTGAAACTTGAAATCTGAAACTTGGAATGAAAAAGCCATGGGACTCGAGAACATCATTGCAGAAGCGCTACCTGAAGTTTTGACGACCAGGCTTGATTCGCTTATTAACTGGGCCCGCAAGTCGTCCTTATGGCCGGCGACGTTCGGTCTGGCCTGCTGCGCGATTGAGATGATGAACGCAACCAGCGGACGAAACGATCTCGCACGGTTTGGTTCCGAAGTGTTTCGCGCTTCGCCTCGTCAAGCCGACCTAATGATTGTATCCGGGCGCGTCGCACGAAAGATGGCGCCGGTGCTGCGACGCATTTACGATCAAATGCCCGAACCGAAGTGGGTGATCTCGATGGGGGCGTGCGCCACGTCAGGCGGCGTCTTCGACAATTACGCGATTGTGCAGGGTGTAGATAAGATTGTTCCGGTCGACGTTTACATTCCTGGATGTCCACCACGGCCGGAGATGCTAATTCACGCGGTCATGATGTTGCAGGACAAAGTGATGAAAGAATCCATACGCGATCGTAAGGACGTTCGGGAGGAAGCGGCGCGCGAGGCATTGACGCCCGGAACCCTGCCCATCACCGACGGCTCGACTTTACGACAACCTGAAACTACAGAGCCACGGCCATACACAATCGCCTCGACGCATGAGAAACGGCGATCGTTCTGACTTCATATTTTGGTCTGCTCGCGGAGTTAATAAGAAAGACGAGCAGCAAAGGACAGAAAAGGGATCGATGGCGGAACAGAGCGAGCAAGAGGGGCGGGCCATTACTGAGTCCTACAATCCGCAACAATACTCGACGCCGTCGCAGATCGCGGCGGCGTTACAGCGTGGGCATGCGGAATGGGTCAGCGAAATCGTGGAGGCGCTCGGCGAAACCACGGTCATTGTTCCGCGCGAGCACATTGTCGACGCTTGTACGTTTCTGAAATCAACGCCGGACCTGGAGTTCAACTTTCTTGCCGATCTCTGCGGCTTCGACCGAGGACCTGAAGAGGAACCGCGGTTCGAAGTTAACTATCATCTGTTTTCGACGGCCAAGCACCACCGACTTCGGCTCAAGGTCTTGCTCACCGAAGACGATGTGCATGTTTCGACGGTTACCACTGTCTGGCGCACGGCAAACTGGCACGAACGCGAGACCTATGACTTGTTCGGAGTGATCTTCGATGGTCATCCGGATCTGCGTCGAATTCTTTTGCCTGATGATTGGCAAGGTCACGCGCTGCGGAAGGATTTTCCCTTGCGTGGATACGAGCCCTACAGCCTTGAATAGTTTAGGGTTTCGGGTTTCGAGTTAACACGAACCCGGAACTCGAAACTCGAAACTCGAAACTCGAAACTGATGAGTACCTCAACCGCAAACATTCCGCCGCAATTCGAGATAGTCGATCGACCGCTCGACACTCAGATGACGATCTCGATGGGCCCGCAGCATCCATCAACGCACGGCGTGCTGCGTCTCGAGCTGGTGCTTGACGGTGAGATGGTCGTGAAATCCACTCCCGACATTGGCTATCTCCACACCGGGATGGAGAAACTGTTCGAGTACCGAAAGTATCAGCAGGGCATCGTCATCACTGACCGAATGGATTACCTCAATCCGTTAGGGAACAATCTTGCTTACGTGATGGCGGTAGAGAAGCTTTTGCAAATTGAGATTCCTGAACGGGCCCAAACGATTCGAGTGTTGACTTGCGAGCTGCAACGCATAGCATCGCATCTGGTTTGGTTAGGCACGCACGCGCTCGACCTCGGCGCGATGACCGTTTTCTTTTATTGTTTCCGCGAGCGCGAGAAGATTATGAATCTGATCGAAGCCGCGTCAGGCGGGCGCTTGACCCCTTCGTATTTTCGCATCGGTGGTCTGATGATGGATCTGCCGGCGGGCTTCGAGCGACGCGTCCAACAATTCCAGGATGCGTTTCCAAAGGCGCTGGAGGACTTCGATAGGCTGATTACCGGGAACAGAATCTTTCAGAAGCGAACGCAGGGTGTCGGTTACATCTCCGCCGAGGACGCCATTGATTGGGGATTATCGGGTCCGACGCTCCGTGGCAGTGGCGTCTCACTCGATATTCGCCGCGCGAATCCTTATACAGGCTACGAGCAGTATGACTTTGAGATTCCGACTGAACCGGATTGCGACGTCTGGGCCCGTTACCTGGTTCGCATGCGCGAGATGAAGGAATCGCAAAAGATCGTCCGACAGGCGCTGGCGCGTCTCAAGCCGGGTCCCGTAAAAGCTGACGCACCGAAAGTTGTCCTGCCCGATCGCGAAGCAATGAAGACGCACATGGACGCATTGATTCATCACTTCCTGATTGTGGCCGAAGGATTCGATGTGCCGGCGGGCGAAGTCTATCAACCGATTGAAGCTTCGAAAGGCGAGTTGGGCGTTTACATCAAGTCCACTGGCGGTCCAAAGCCCGCGCGCGTGCACTTTCGCGGGCCAAGCTTCGTGAATCTCTCGGCGCTGCCAGACTTGGCCCGCGGCGCGATGGTCGCCGATATCGTCGCCATAATTGGATCGCTGGATATTGTGCTGGGGGAAATAGACCGATAGTCAGTAGTCGGTAGTTGTCAGTAGTCAGTTGTCTGGTCAGTGGTCAGCGGCAGTCGTAAGGGGTCCGTCGTAATTAGCGAAACAACTGACTATTGACCACTGACAACTGACAATCACAGGATGAGCACTCAACTAACTCAGATTCAGCCATTGTCGCAACCGGTAACGATGCCGGCGGAGATTGCGACATTCACGCCTGAGGTCGAAACGGAAATCGACCGCCACCTGGCGAAGTATCCCCTAAGGCGTTCGGCGATTCTGCCGCTTATGTTCATCGTGCAGCGCGAGCGTGGCTATCTTGATCCGCCGGGTGTTGCCTATCTGGCCAAGCGTTTGAATCTGAGGATCACTGACATCTGGGAAGTCGCAACCTTCTACTCAATGATCCATCTGAAGCCGATTGGCAAGTATCATATCCAAGTTTGCAAAACGCTTTCGTGCAAGTTACTTGGCTCTGACAAGATCACTGAACATTGTTCCGATAAGCTCGGCATCAAGATAGGAGAGACAACCGCCGACGGACGATTCTCTTTATCAGAGGTTGAATGTCTCGGCTCGTGCGGGACGGCCCCTATGTTCCAGATTAATTTTGCTTATCACGAGAGTCTGACGCCGGAGAAGGTCGATCAGATTCTGGATGCTTTACCCTGATCGATTCGTTTAGAGCGCGGACTTGTCCGCGCCGGCCGCACAAGTGCCGCCTCTAAACGGGTCGAACTATTCACGATTGACGATTCACTATTTACCACCAATGTTCATAGGCGCCATCGGATGTGAACCACTTCAGCTCAGGCGAGTTCATCTCGCGAACTCTCGCACCCTCCACGTGTATCGCCAAAATGGCGGCTATCAGGCGATCGAGAAGGTGCTTAAGTCGATGTCACCCGACGACGTTATCAACGAGGTTAAGAAATCCGCATTGCGTGGACGGGGCGGCGCGGGGTTTCCGACGGGAATGAAATGGAGCTTTGTGCCGAAAGATTCGCCGAAGCCAAAGTACGTTGTCTGTAACGCGGACGAATCCGAGCCCGGCACCTTCAAGGATCGCTATTTGATGGAGCGCGATCCGCACATGCTCATCGAGGGCATCTTGATTGCAGCATACGCGCTCGGAGCCAAAACCAATTACATCTACACGCGTGGCGAATACAGATACTTGATCGATATTATGGATCGCGCGCTTGACGAAGCTCGCGCCGCCGGACTAATCGGCGAAAAGATTCTGGGCACAGATTTCTCTTGCGAGATTCACACGCACACCGGCGCCGGCGCGTACATCTGCGGTGAAGAGACTGCCTTACTCAGCTCGCTCGAAGGTCTGCGCGGCCATCCACGAATGAAGCCTCCCTTTCCTGCCGTCTCAGGTCTCTACGCTTCGCCGACTGTCGTTAATAATGTCGAGACGCTTACCGCTGTGCCTGACATCATCAAGATGGGCGGAGAGGCTTATCAGAAATTAGGCACGGAAAAGAGTGGCGGCACGAAACTTTGGTCAGTCTCAGGTCACGTGAATCGTCCCGGCGTGTATGAACTACCGATGGGTTATGACGACATGGAGAAATTTATTTTTGAAGATTGCCAGGATATTGCGAACGGCAAGAAGTTGAAAGCGGTGATTCCCGGTGGTTCCTCCGTATACATCATGAGTGCAGACCAGATCACTGGCAAAGATGTGCGCATGGATTACGAGGGATTGGTTGCCGGCGGATCGATGGTTGGTTCCGGCGGCTTTATCGTTATGGACGATACAGTGGACGTCTTCGAATCAACGAAGAACTTGACTGAGTTTTATAAGCACGAGTCCTGTGGCTGGTGCACTCCTTGTCGAGAAGGTACTGATTGGCTGGTAAAGATTTTCAAGCGAATCGAAAACGGAGGCGGGCGTCGGGACGACGCGCAGTTATTGCTTGATCTGTGTGACAACATCGAAGGCAAATCATTTTGTCCGTTGGGCGATGCCGCAGCGTGGCCGATTCAGTCGGCGATCAAACGGTTTCCAGAAGACTTCGAGAAGCACTTATTGGCAGCGAACGGACGGCCGTCCTCGAATGGAAATGTTTAGAGGCGGGACTTGTCCCGCCAGCCTCGGCGCACAAAGTGCGCCGTCTAAACGATGCGTTAATTTGAGATGTCAACTGAACTAATCAAAGTCACGATCAATGGCAAAGAGTTTCAGGTGCCGAAGGGCGCGCGCCTGATCGATGTGTGCCGCGAAAAGGGGTTCGATATTCCCTCGTTTTGTTACTATGCGGATCTCGCTTTGCAGGCATCGTGTCGCATGTGTCTGGTGCGTATCGAGAAGATGCCGAAGCTCCAAACCTCCTGCACGATTATTTGCACTGACGGAATGGTTGTGACGACCCAGAGCGAAGAAATAGAAAAAGCTCAACGCTCGATGCTCGAGTTTCTGCTGGCGAATCATCCGCTGGATTGTCCCGTCTGCGACCGCGGTGGTGAATGCGAATTACAGGAGCTGACATTTGACTGGGGCAACCTCGAAGAACGCTTCATTGAAAAGAAAAATGCGCAGCCGGAAAAGTACTTGTCACCGATGGTCGCCAATGATCCACAGCGATGCATTCTGTGCAAGCGCTGCACCAGGGTCTGCGATGAATGGATGGGTGAAGAAGCCATCGAGGCCGGCAATCGTGGCGCCAACACCGTCATTGGAACTTATGGTGGTTGGCTGAATTGTTCCGAGTGCGGCAACTGTATCGAGGTTTGTCCTACGGGAACACTGCTCGATGGTACTTATCGCCATCAGGCGAGACCCTGGGAGCTCACGCAGACAGTTTCGACGTGCACGTACTGTTCTGATGGCTGCCAGATGTCGCTCGGGTCGCGGGGCAGCGAATTGATGCGTATTGTCGCGCGCGACCGCTACGTAAGCGGACTGAATGGCGAGTTTCTTTGTATCAAGGGCCGTTTCGGTCATCCGTTTGTGAACCATGAAAAGCGAATTCGCACGCCGCTGATTCGTTATAAGAAAGGCGGCAGGCTGATCCCGGCGACCTGGGACGAAGCCATTCGGTTCGCGGCACAGAAACTCAGCGCCGTAGCCGAAGCTCATAGCGGTAATTCAATAGCCGTTGTCGGCAGTCCTCGTCTTACGAATGAATCCTTGTATTGCCTCCGTAAGTTTGCTACCGAAGTCATCCCGACCGAGAACTTCGTGGTTGCCGACACGTTTAGTCTCAAGCCATTCTTTGAAAATCTCGGTGGTCAGTTGGCAACGCATAGAGACATTCGGTACGCCAAAACAATCCTGCTGATTGGCGGTGAGCCCGAAGAGTTGCAACCACTGACCGGCAAGCAAATCCGCCAAGCCGTGCGCAACGGGGACGCGAAATTCATTCTGATTAATAGCGTGCGAATTCGTTTGCGCGAACAGGCTTCGCAGTTCATCCACATTCGACCAGGGACTGAGGACGCAGCCTTGCTGGCGCTGGCCGATACTGCGAACCACGCGCTAGCCGCACGCAAAATAGGAGTTGAGGCGAGCGAGTTGGAAACGTTGCGCCGCACGATCAACGAGACGCAGGGCGATGTAGTCGTAATGTTCGGGGGAGAGTTGAGCGCCGACGCGCAATCAGTCGTTGCTCAACTGCCATATATTTTTGCCGGCGAGGGTCGACGCATTCTGCTTCACCCTCTGCCGCTCTTCAACAACAGCATTGGCGCCCAGGATATGGGAATGAACAGCGGTAAGAATGTATCTCAATTGCTTAACGACGCGGGCGGCGCAGTCCACGCCATGTACCTGGCCGGAAGTTTTTTGCCGGCGCATTTGCGTAACGATGAGCAGGCGCTCGGCAAATTAGATTTTCTCGTCGTGCAGGAACTCTTTGAAACTGAAACGACTACCTTCGCCGACGTCGTTTTTCCAGCTGCCTCGTTTGCCGAAATTGATGGCACCTTCACTAACAATGATGGCTTTGTCCAGCGTGTGCGCAAGTCGATTGAGCCGGTGCATCAGTCGAAGCCAGACTGGATAATTACTGCACAACTCGCGAAAGAACTAGGCCGCGATTTTGGATTCGAGATGTCGGCCAGCGCAGTCTTCCGCGAAATTGCCAAGCGAATAGCAGCGTACGCTAATCTTCGATATCCGCTATTGAAAGATGAAAGCAAACCGGTACGGGTGAAGCATGCGATTGCGCCGCGGCGGGATCTCTCAAATAAGATCGAAACGGTTCGTCGGGCGGTAGAACACTTTGCTGAAACTGCTTCGAAAACTGAAGGCACTCCGCCTGTAGGCCACGAGTTATTCAAGCTTGGGACACTAACTGACAAGGTACCGCAATTTCATTTGTTGGCGGCGGGAAATCCGAAGCCGGAAACGTTTCGAATCTCGCCTCTATATCAGATTACGATTGATGAAGATCTCAAACGCGAACCGGAGGTGGCGTAGACGCAAAGAAGCCGTCGAAGACGGCAATAGAAGATAGCCAGGTGCAAGCGCGAAGCGCGCCGCGCCTGGTAAATTGGAATATGACAATAGAGCCCTGAAAGGGCGACAGAGCTAACTCAAGAGCGAGTTGGTAGTTCATCGCGCACTTTCAGCGCGCGCGGGTCTTAACGGATCAATACCAGGCGCGGCGCGCTTCGCGCTTGCACCTGGCTACTATCTTTCGCGCTTTCAGCGCTGCGAGAGAAATGGAAGATCTCAAACACGCTGGTTTTGTCCTCGCCGGTATTCTGGTCGCTTTCTTCGTCGTCATGACGATGGTGGCGTACACAGTTCTGGCTGAGCGTCGCGTGCTGGGATTTATCCAGGGCCGGCTTGGTCCAAATCGCGTCGGTCCCGGTGGATTTCTGCAGCCGCTTGCCGACCTCATCAAGTTCATCTTTAAGGAAGACATCGTGCCCGACAAATCGACTCGCTTTGTTTATTTTCTCGCGCCCGTAATTGCTACAACCGCGGCGCTTATGACGATTGTCGTCTATCCGTTTGGCCCTGAGGTCCATTTGCCGGTTCTGGGCACGATTCGTTTGGTGATAGCGCGTTTTGACGTGGCGCTGCTTTACGTTTTGGGCATTACTTCGGTCGGCGTGTACGGCGTCGCGCTCGCCGGTTGGTCATCAAACAATAAATATAGCCTGATGGGTGGCCTTCGTTCAGCAGCCCAGATGATCTCCTACGAGCTGGCGTTGGGCCTGGCACTAATCGGAGTGATTCTGCAATCAGGCACGTTGGATCTCTACAGCATTGTCGAACAGCAAGCAGGTCATTTGGGGATCACGGGCTGGAACATTATCTGGGCACAGGAACTGGGTTTTCTGATCTATCTGATTGCGGCAATTGCCGAGACTAACCGCGTGCCGTTTGACCTGCCTGAAGCCGAAACGGAACTGGTGGCCGGCTTTCACACCGAATACAGTGCGATGAAGTTTGCGCTGTTCTTTCTCGCTGAGTACGTCAACATGTTCACCGTTTCGATGCTGGCGACGACTCTTTTCCTTGGCGGCTGGAACGGTCCTTTCGTTCATCAACTACCCTGGTTGGGCGTGTTCTATTTTCTCGGCAAGGTGATCCTGTTTCTTTTTCTTTACATCTGGCTGCGCGGCACGCTGCCTCGCTTTCGCTTCGATCAATTAATGAGCTTTGGCTGGAAGTTCCTGGTGCCGACGGCGATCATCAACATCGTGATCACGGCCACGCTCCAGTGGTCGCCGGTGTTTGATTATGTTAGCAAGTTTCTGAAGACCTCGACGGGCTGGTGGGGATGACGGCGCTGCTTTTCATACTGTTTGCTGGATTGGCGATTGGCTGCGCGATTTCAATGGTAGCGCAACGCAATCCGCTTTATGGCGCGATATCTTTGATTGGTGTGTTCATTTCGCTGGCTTGTTTATATGTCATGCTGGCCGCGCCATTCATTGCTGCGGTGCAAGTCATCGTTTACGCGGGCGCAATTATGGTGCTGGTTGTGTTCGTTATAATGCTGCTGAATGTCGAACAGGAAGAACGCTCGCCGACGCGTTTGCGTTCGCTGATTCCGATCGCGGTCGGCTTGTCGGCGATTCTGTTTGCTGAAGCAGCCTTCATAATTTTTTTCGTCCACACTTCACCCGGCACCCCGACCACCAATACTTCGGACATCGGTTTGACCTCCTCGATTGGCGCCGGACTTTTTACCAGTTATCTGCTTCCGTTTGAGATCACCTCGCTGCTTTTATTGATGGCGATTGTGGGCGCGATGACGTTGGCGCGGCGCGGCGGGCTGCTGCCGCCGGGCGCCGCAATAGTGCCTAGAGACCAGGTATTTTCAAAGGAACTACTTGATCGACGCGAGATTGGAGATTTGATGCCGGTAACTGCACATACGACTGAGGAAGCGGAGCGATTGCTTGGAGTAAGCAGGGAGCATCATCTTTCTGATCATGAGTGAAGAAGAGAGCGTTGTACAAAGTACCAAGCACTAAGTACCAAGCACTAAGTACCAAGCACGTTTTTATGGTTCCACAGCTTTCATGGTATCTGGCGCTTTCCGCCGTGCTGTTCACGATTGGAGTAGTCGGCGTGATTATCAAGCGCAATGTGATCTCGATGTTCATGTGCATTGAGCTGATGCTGAATGCTGTGAATCTGACGTTCGTAGCTTTCTCGAGTTTCTTCCGAGATGTTTCAGGTCAGCTCTTTGTCTTTATCGTGATGACTGTGGCTGCCGCGGAAGCATCGGTTGGTCTGGGAATCATCATCGCTATCTTTCGGAATCGCGAGTCGCTGGATGTTGATGAGGCGAGTGTTTTGAAACTTTGATTACGCTTGCGGCTTTGCCGCCCTGATGTGCGGAAAGGCTTTGCCTTTCCGGCACGAAGAATTGATCAACAGGCTACGCCTCTCTTGTGAGGCGCAGCCTCGCAGAGGAACCGGAGCAGCAGCGGAAAGCCGCAGGCTTTCCGCCAATCGGGGTGGCAAAGCCACTAAGGATTAACTCGAATTAATGCAAAGCAATCTCCTCAGCCTAATAATCTTTGCTCCACTCGCCGGGGCGGCTATTAATTGGCTCGTAGGCCGCCGTTTGCGAAACGAAAGTTTCATTGGCTTAGTCGCCTGCGCCTCGGTGGGCTTGTCGACCATCGTCGCTTTCTTTCTTGCTTTCAAATCCGACGGCGCGCTCCGTACAACGCAGCCGATCATGGATCACCTTTGGACCTGGATTCAGGTCGGCTCGTTTCGCGGCGATTTCGGTCTGGCGATGGATCGTTTGAGCGGCATCTATGCGCTCTTCGTTACGTCTGTCGGATTGCTGATTCACATCTTCGCCACCGGTTACATGCACGGTGACCGCGGTTACTATCGTTTCTTCGCTTACTTGAACCTATTCATGTTCGCGATGCTGATCCTGGTGCTGGCGGACAACTTTCTGTTGATGTTTGTCGGCTGGGAAGGTGTCGGGCTTTGTTCTTACCTGCTGATCGGATTCTATCTCGACCGGGAAGAGGCTGCGCCGGCGGCCAAGAAAGCTTTCATTGCGAACCGCGTTGGTGATTGGGGATTTGTGCTGGGCATCATGCTGGTTTTTGTCACCACCGGTTCAATCAGCTTTTTCGACAAGCCTGGCGTGACCAGCGCGCTCGCAGCCATTGGCAGCCTTCCTGTTGACAGCTTCACGTGGCACGCAATCTTTGCCGGCGGTATTACATCAATCGCGATTCTGCTTTTCATCGGCGCAACCGGCAAGAGCGCGCAAATACCTTTGTTCGTCTGGCTGCCGGATGCGATGGCTGGCCCGACTCCGGTGTCTGCTTTGATTCACGCGGCCACGATGGTAACTGCCGGCGTGTACATGGTGGTACGTTGCTCGGCAATTTACACGCACGCGCCTTTTGCCATGTTCATTGTCGCGATCATTGGCGCGGCTACGGCCCTTTTCGCCGCAACGATTGGACTCGCGCAAAACGACATCAAGAAGGTCCTTGCTTACTCGACCATTTCTCAGTTGGGCTACATGTTTTTGGCATGCGGCGTCGGAGCTTTTGTCGCGGCCATCTTTCACGTGATGACGCATGCGTTCTTCAAAGCGCAACTGTTCCTCGGCTCGGGCTCGGTCATTCATGGAATGCGTCAAGAGCAAGACATGCGCCGCATGGGCGGTTTGCGAAAGTACATGCCAATCACCTGGATAACGATGTGCGCGGGCTGGTTGGCGATTTGCGGTGTCCCAATCTTTGCCGGCTTCTTTTCGAAGGATGAGATTCTCTGGAAAACCTGGAGCGCCACCGGAGCTGGCATTCCCCCTGGCGCCGGCAAAGCTCTTTGGTTCATCGGTGCAGTTACTGCCCTGCTGACTGCTGTTTACATGACGCGCTTAATGGTCATGACGTTTTGGGGCAGTGAGCGATTTGGAGCGCAAGTTGATAATTTGCGGGACGAGAATCACCACGCTCAAGCGCACGCGCAAGTTAACAACCTGCACCACAAGCCGCATGAGTCACCACTTTCAATGACTATTCCGCTAATCGTGCTGGCGATCCTTTCCACAGTCGGCGGTTTAGTAGGGGTTCCTTATGCGATTAGCTCACTCACCGGTGGTCATCCGGAAAATTATTTCGAGCGGACGCTGGAACCTGCGGTTAGCCCAGTCCCTGGTCAAGCGGAAAGCTCAAGGGCTTCAACTACGGAGCTCCATTGGCTGTCGCCTCCTCCACAGGAAGTTGATGGTAAACCAGCAGTCGAGCCTCTTAGAGAATCAGGTACTGGCGAAGCCATCCCGAACGCCTCCGAAATTTCGCAAGAGCGTCTATTCACGGTGATCTCGGTCGTCATCGCAATCACGGGCATCAGCATTGGTTGGTTCATGTTCCAGCGGCAACCGCTGCGTCACCTGCTGCGCTTGCTCGAAAACAAATACTACGTTGACGAAATTTACGACGCCGCGGTCATCAACCCCATTCACACAGTGTCGCGCGAAGGTCTGTGGCGCACCTTCGACCTTGGGGTCATCGACGGCCTCATTCACAGGCTCGGTCAAACGGTCGTGGATTTCGGCAGGACGATTCGCTATATGCAGATCGGTTTTGTACGCAGTTACGCAGCGATCATTTTGGCGGGCGCATTGATCATCATCGGTTATTTCGCCTACAGCGGTGCCCATGTGTTGAGGTTTTTGATGCGATAGTTTTCTCTGCTCTCTGTGGTGATCTTTTCGAATCGTAATTCACCACAGAGGACACAGAGGAACACAGAGGAACACAGAGATTAATGCAGAATCATCTGCTCACAATCCTAATTCTCTTGCCTGTAATCGGTGCCGTTACGACCGTCACTTACAGTTTCACGCCGGGAGCGCGAGAGTCGCACCACCGCTGGATAGCGTTCGGATTTACGACTGTCACCTTCGTCGTCTCATTGTTTTTGATAAAAGCGGCCGGCAGCGCCGGCGCCGCATTCCGACTGGAAGAAAACTATTGGTGGGTTACTTCGATCGGCGCCCGCTATCATCTCGGTGTTGACGGCATCAGCCTTTGGCTCGTCCTATTGACAACGCTGTTGATGCCAATAGCGATTCTCTCCAGCTGGACCGCAATCACGAAGCGGCAACTCACCTATTACGTCTTAATGTTACTGCTTGAGTCGGCGATGATTGGCGTCTTTGTCTCGCTGGATCTGCTGCTTTTCTATCTTTTCTTTGAAGCTTCCCTCGTGCCAATGTTTTTCCTGATTGGCATCTGGGGTGGCGAACAACGGATTTATGCCGCGGTCAAGTTCTTCATCTACACGTCGGTAGGCTCTTTGCTGATGTTGGTCGGGATTATTGCGCTTTACTTCATTCACCAGCGGGCGACCGGCATTCCTAGTTTTGATTACACTGTCCTGACTGAGGGACTGCGAAGCGGTTTGATGTCGATTTCGCCGCGCACCGAGTTCTGGCTCTTTCTCGCGTTCGCATTTGCTTTCTGTATCAAAGTCCCATTGTGGCCCTTACACACGTGGCTGCCGGACGCACACACCGAAGCCCCGACGGCTGGCTCAGTAATTCTTGCCGGTGTATTGCTAAAGATGGG
>Ga0137378_10001475_pt1 | contig 19908 bp, 20 predicted proteins | sample SagtaG_21_FD_104813 | JGI IMG/M metagenome (GOLD analysis project Ga0137378, IMG submission 104813) | Vadose zone soil microbial communities from Sagehorn Ranch, Mendocino, California, USA - Sage2_L_60_16 metaG | ecosystem: Environmental > Terrestrial > Soil > Vadose zone | place: USA... | reverse complement strand
TGTCATTTTACAGAGTTTCCCAACTGAGCAGCGGCCGTGTGGGCACACGAGTCCGACTGCATAGACTGCAAACGACTCCAAAGGTTAGCAATTCCGAGTAGGCAGCGCTTTGCCAGCTATGACGCCCATCTGCGAAACTGGAGCTCTGTGAATACAAAGCTCGCAACCGGCAACTTCGCATATCTACCCACAATGGAAGTCATTTCGCGCGAAGCGGGCGCGCTCCTGATGGAATTTTTCGACAAGCACATCAAGATCGAGTACAAAGGCGAAGCCGACCTGGTCACCGCCGCGGATCGCAAATCCGAGGCGCTGATTCGCGAGCGCATTCGGGCGCAGTGGCCCGGTCACGACGGTCTGGGCGAGGAAGAGGGGTTACGCGACACCGGGAGCGAGTATCGCTGGTATGTGGATCCTCTCGATGGGACTACCAACTTCGCGCATGGATTTCCGGTGTTTTGCGTTTCGATGGCGCTGCAGCATCACAATGAAACCATTGCCGGAGTTTGCTACGATCCGACGCGGGATGAGTTGTTTGCGGCGGAGCGGGGCAAGGGAGCGTATTTAAACGACCGGCCGATACGCGTTTCGAGAATCGCAAGTCTTGCGGAATCGCTAGTAGGCACCGGCTTCCCCAGCCACAAGCGTCACAAGAATCCGAATATTTATTTTTATCACCAGATTACATTGCGCTCGCAGGGAGTGCGGCGGGCGGGATCGGCCGCGCTGGATTTGTGCTATGTGGCCAGCGGCCGGTTGGATGGATTTTGGGAGTTCAATCTGAATCCGTGGGACACGGCGGCGGGAGTGCTGTTGGTAGAAGAAGCCGGGGGGCGGGTGACGGACTTTCATGGCGGGCCGTTTGAGTTGAATAGCCGCGAGACGGTGGCTTCGAATGGATTGATTCATGACGCGCTGCTGTATGAGTTTGAGCAGATTTTTGCTGGACGAGGGCTGGAGCCGCTGGCTGATCCGCGGGAGTATCTGAAGAAGTGAAATGCTTGTTCCCAATCTGGCGTTGTGCCCTCGCCCTAGCGCTCCTGTAAACTGATCGCCCGTGAACGTATCGCCTGTGAATCTGGACATACTGGCCATTGCGGCGCACCGTGACGATGTTGAGCAGACGTGTGGCGGGACGCTGCTCAAGATGGCGGAACGCGGGCATCGCACCGGAATTCTCGACTTGACGCAAGGCGAGATGGGGACACGCGGAACCGCCGAAGACCGGGCGCGGGAGGCAAATGAGGCGGCGAAAATTCTGCGGGTGTCGTGGCGGGAGGCGCTGGATATTCCTGACGGCCGCGTGGAAAACAACTGGGAGAACCGGCTGAAGGTTGCGCGCGTGATCCGCGAGCAGCGGCCGCGGGTGGTGATTCTCCCTTACTGGGAGGGGCGGCATCCGGACCACTACACGGCGTCGAAGCTGGGATACGAAGCGTGCTTTCTGGCGGGGCTGGCGAAGCTAGCTATCGGCCGTAAGCCGTCAGCCGTCAGCGAAAGCGGTGGGGCGCGAGCGGCGTCTGAGGAATCAGCATTCCGTAGAGTCGCGTCGGCGGTGGCTTCGGTGGTGGCGGGGGAAGAGCAGAAGCCAACCTCAGCGGCTGAAGCCGCGAGCAGCGAGCACGCGATCGGCACGACTGGAAGTCGTGCCCTTCCCGTTCGTACTGATCCCGAGAGGCTTCCAGGTTCAAAGGCTGAGCGCTTAGCGCCGCATCGCCCGTTCAAAATCATTTACGCGACGATCTATTACGATATCCGCCCGACGTTCGTGGTGGACATCAGCGAGCAGTTTGAGGCGCGATTTGAGTCGCTAATGGCGTACAAGTCGCAATTCAGCGATCAAGAAGCGGGCAAGGACATTTTTCCTGCTCGCGAGGAAATCCGCGGGCGCATTGAGGCGATGGCGAAGTTCTACGGAATGCTGGCGGGGGTCACGTATGCCGAGGCGTTTCTGCAGAAGGAAGTGGGGTTGGTTGAGGATGTGACGGCCATTCCGGTGAAGTCCATCTGAAATCTACGTGGGGAAATCCTGGACGGGTACCCCGCCTGGTCACAAAGAACGTGACATGGGACGGGGCACCCGATTGCAGATGTCAGTCATCAGCCATCATCATCAGTGGCAGCTCTTGCCGCGGCAAAACGGCGGCGTCAAGCCGGTATAGTCTCCTACGACCTTAGCGTCATACGGAGCGTTTAGCATGTTGAAGCCGGTGCCAGAGACACCGATTGTTCCCTGACTCCATACGATGTTTTGCGCGGGGTCAATCTCAATGACCTGGTGATTGAACTGGTCGCTGATCAGGGTGTTACCGTTCTTCAGCCGCACGGCGCGCGTCGGCAGAGGCATGGAAATGCTGCCTGGCCGTGTGTTGGTGACATACGTTGACACCACGTTGCCCGCTGCATCGACTTCCAGAATGCGGTTGTTGTTGGAGTCGGTGATAAGCGTATTGCCGCTGGGCAGGTGGCTCGCGAACGCGGCTCCGCTGAGCTGGTTGCCGGTGCAAGAGCCATAGCTCCGCACGATCTGCTGCTGCCGGGTGACCTCGATCACGCGATTGTTGTTTTCGTCGGAAATTAGAATGTCGCCATTAGCCAGAAGCTCGGCGCTGTTGGGATTGTTGAGCTGGTTGAAACCGCAACCCGAAGCTCCAGTCATGCCGTACTGCCACACGATTTGCTTTTTCAGTGTGACTTCAATGATGCGCTCATTGGCCTGATCAGTAATCAGCACGTGGCCATTGGGTAGCCAGGTATTTTGCACGGGCGTATTCAGTTGGTTGGGTCCCGAGCCGGCGACGCCGGTTTGACCGTACTGCCACATGATGTGGCCGGCGGGATTGATTAAGATCACGCGGTTGTCCTGGCAGCCGTTTGGGCAGTCTGGAGTGCCGTTAGCGGGAATGCCGGTGCCTGCTATCAGAGTAAAGACACCGACGCGCTGGGCGTCATTCGTGCCCACGATGGACTTCGGTCCGGCAACGCTCGATCCGTTGCCGAATTGCCACACAATCTGGTGATTCAAAGGATTAACTTCAATCACTCGATTGTTGAACTGGTCGGCAATCAGGACATTGCCTTTGGTGTTGAATCCGGGTCCTTGCGCAGAAAGGGAGAAGTTGCAAGCCAGCAAGAAATACATCACGAATGCAGATCTTGTTAATACGGCTCTGAGTTTCACGGCGTTCCTCCAGGTAGTCCAGAATGGCTGGACCTAGGGACAATGAGTCACCTGTAGGATTCGGTTCCCGGGCGACTGGTCATCAAGGATTTGTCAAAACATTGTCATCTGTTGGTAAAGGCGGGTGGCAGACGGGTGCATGGTTCTTTACCGGCAGAGCTAAGGGCCGTTCAGGCAAAATTGGACACTAGCGCTTAACCGCCACCGCTACTCCGTCCCTGATGGGCAGGACTGTGGTGAACAGGTCGGGAGATGCATAGAGTAAGCGGTTGAATTCGACGATGGCCTTGGTCGAAGGTTCAGAGGGATTCTTCTCGGCCACCTTGCCGCTCCACAAGACGTTGTCGGCGACTAAGAGTCCACCTTTGCGCAATCGCGGAAGGGTGAGCCGGAAAGCGCGCGGGTAGTCTTCTTTATCCAGGTCGCAGAAGATGATGTCGAATTCCTGTTTTTGTTCGGAGAGTAATTCGAGGGCATCGCCTACATGGATGGTGATGCGGTTGGCGACTCCGGCGCGATCGAAGTACCCGCGAGCTTCGTCGGCGTTCTTGCGCTCGCCGTCGGTGTAGATGACGCGGCCGTTGTCCCCCACTGCGCGCGCCCACCAGATGGTGGAGTATCCGATGGCCGAGCCCATTTCGAAAACGGTTTTCGCGCCGGAAATCAATGCCAGTTGGTGCAGAATGCGGGCTACGGCGGGTCCGACGATGGGGATATTGCGCTTGGCGGCGGCGGCTTCCATTTCGGCGAGCACTTCGTCGCGCGAGGGAAGCAGCGAGTAGAGATAGGTCTCGACGGGTTCGGAAGTGATTCCGTGCATCATCCAGCGTGGTTTGTCGGTGTCGGACATGTTTTTAACCAGAGCGGAAATATTCGTAAGAATACATCGTAAGTCCGGGACTGCTAGGGGGCCTTCGACTCCAGCAGATCATTCGCAACGGCGAACGATCTGCTTCCGCTCAGGATGGCAGAGGTTGTGTTACTCAATTGTTTGCCCTGGCTTCATTTCCAGTACCCGCACACCGTGAGCCAGCTTGTTGAGTTCGGCTGGAGTTCCGGTCAAAACCGGGAAGGTCGCGAAGTGCATCGGGATTACCGTATTCGGCTTTAGCAAGCCACAAGCATGAGCAGCCTCGCGCGGGCCCATAGTGAAATGGTCGCCGATGGGGAGCATGGCGATATCGGGGGCGTAGAGTTCGTGGATCATTTTCATGTCGCCGAAAACGTTGGTGTCACCGGCGTGATAAATCTTTAGACCGTTTTCGAACTCGATGACGTATCCGCAGGCCTCGCCGCCGTAAACGAGTTGGTCTCCATCCTGAATTCCGCAGGAGTGGTCGGCGTGGACCATGGTGACCTTAATATCTCCGACCTGCTGGGTGCCGCCTTTGTTCATCATTGCGATCTGCTTGACGCCTTTCTTCTCCAGCCAGCCGCAGAGTTCAGGGATGCCGACAACTTTGGGACCGTGTTTTTTGGCGATTTCCACGGCGTCGCCAATGTGGTCGCCGTGGCCGTGGGTTACGAGCATGACGTCCACGGCTGGCAACTGTTTTTCCTTTTCCGGACAGGACGGATTCTGCATGACCCAGGGATCCAGGAGGATGGTCTTGCCTTTGGGAGTTTGAATGCGGAAGGTGGCATGTCCGAGCCAGGTGATTTTGATGCCGTTGAGGTTCATCAGCTCTTAGCTCCTAGCTCTTAGCTTGCCATTGCGCTGCGATCATTCTAACGATGTAGCGAATTCGCTTCAATGCAGCGGGTTTGGTGCGAAAGCGTAAGATATTTCTCCGTGAATGAACTTGAGGTGCTGATTTCGCGGGAACAGATTGCCAGCCGCGTCGCCGAAATGGGCAGGCAGATTACGGCTGATTTGGCGGGGCAGCCAGTCATCTTTGTCGGAGTGTTGAAAGGGGCGGCGGTTTTTCTGAGCGACTTGGTCAGAGAGGTAAATCTGGATGCCACGTTTGATTTCATTGGAGTCGCCAGCTATGGCGATCCGTCACAGCAGGGAGCTGCCTGGGATTCCACCGGCGAAGTTCGGCTAACCAAAGATGTGGACCGGTCGCTGCGCGACAAGAATGTGATTCTAGTCGAGGACATTCTCGATACCGGGCTCACGCTTACGTTCATCAAGCGGCTGCTGCTGGGGCATCAGCCGCGGAGCTTTCGGGTTGCTGTGCTGCTGGACAAACCCTCGCGGCGGAAGCTGGCGATTCAGGCGGACTATATCGGCTTTACGATTCCAGACAAGTTTGTCGTGGGCTACGGGCTGGATTACGCGGAACAATATCGGAATCTGCCGGATATTTGTGTGGTGCCGGATGTTTAGAGGCGTCGTTGGTCGTCGGATTAATCAACGATCAAACCCGCATACGGACCGGATTACTTGAGCTATGACTATTACCCGGAAAACGCAAACTTCCACCATGAGGAGCCAAAGTGAAAAGCTACGTGCAGGGATGACTAAGGCTCTGTTGGTGTTTTTGGATCAGCGCTTGTGCGTCCGCCAGCGCGCCGGGCGATCGGCCGGTGACAGTGCGCTACTGCGACCTACTGTCGGCTCCGCAGGAGTATGACAGGGAAGTCGTAACGACTGAGGCATTAATAGCATCGGGCGAGCACGAAGTTCCTATTTATGAACCCAGCTGCAGGTCCACCACGACTGATGATCGAAGTGCCTCCATCGACCTGCCTGTTGGCTGGGACTCGACGAAGCTGGGTAAGAGACTCTCAAAGATACTCCGTCACCACCGAACGGCAAGAGTTGCATTCGAAGCGGTCTTCCACGGCAGTGGCGGACCTTACGATGCTAAGGGACCGGTTTCGTTTCGCCTCGTCTCGGTTGAAGAAGTCCCTAGAAAATAGAAGAGTTCGCGGAATTTGGCGCGTGACGAAGTTCTACAATTCCGGCTGATATGATTGAGTTGTGGAGATGACGGCAGTCCAACCTGAATTGCAATCGCGAATTGATCCGCTGCTGCTGGAAGTCGCGGACGTGGTGAACACCACGCTCGATCTCGATACCACGCTGCGGCGAGTGGCGGAGTTGGTGCGCAAAGTCATTGATTATGAGATATTTGGCATCCTTTTGCTGAATGAAAAGACGCAGGAGCTTTATTTCCGCTTCAGCGTGGGATACTCGCGCGAAGTGGCCGACCGGATGCGAATCAAGGTCGGCGAAGGGGTAACGGGAGCGGCGGCACAGCGGCGGGAAGCGGTGCTGGTGGGCGATGTCAGCGCCGATCCGCGGTATATTTCCGCGGTTCCCAAAGTGCGGTCGGAGTTGGCAGTCCCGCTGATTGTGAAGAACCGTGTGATTGGGGTGATTGATATTGAATCGCCGCTGCCGGACCACTTCACCGAAGAGCACAAGAGCTTGCTGACTTTGATCGCCTCACGCATGGCGGTGGGGATCGAAAATGCGCGGCTTTACACCCGCGTCACTCGACAGGCGCGCACGCTGTTGCTGCTGAACGAGATTGCGCGTGAGCTGACATCCATTCTGAATCTGGATGACGTGCTGAAGCGGGTCGGGGAACTGCTGCAGCGGCTGATTGATTATCAGATGTTTAGCATTCTGCTGCTGGACGCGGCTGGAGAGAAATTGCAGCACCGGTTTTCGCTGCGCTTCCAGGAAAACATTCACCTCAAGCACGACATTCCTATGGGCAAGGGCATAGTCGGATACGCCGCCCAGAGCAGGGAAGCGGTACTCGTCCGCGATGTGAAAAAAGATCCGCGCTATATCGATACCAATCCCGAAACCCGCTCGGAACTGGCGGTCCCGCTGATCTATAAGGACAAAGTGATCGGGGTGCTGGATCTTGAGCACACGCGGCGGGGATTTTTCACTGAAGATCATCAGCGCACAATCACAACGCTGGCAGCGCAGATCGCCATTGCGATTGAGAACGCGCGACTGTACGAGGAGATTGCGCGGCAGGAACGCCGGCTGGAGCGTGATCTGGCGATGGCGCGCGAGTTGCAGTTCCGGCTGCTGCCGCAGTCTCTCCCCAAGTTGACGAACCTGGACATTGCTGCAAAGTTTTCTCCGGCGCGGGCCATTGGCGGCGACTTGTATGACTTCGTCAACTATTCGCAATCGCGCACTGCGCTGGTGATTGGCGATGTCAGCGGCAAAGGCGCGCCGGCGGCGATTTATGCGGCACTGGTGAGCGGGATTATTCGTTCGCACGCGCCGATGGAGCCAGGGCCTGCGGAAATGCTGGCGGCGGTGAACTATTCGCTGGCGGAGCGCCGCATTGATGGGCAGTTTGTATCGGTGATTTACGCCGTCTGGAACGATGACAACCGTACGCTGCAAGTGGCGAACTCCGGGCTACCCCGTCCGGTGTACTGTCACAAAGGCAAGACGCAACTGATCGAGGCCACCGGACTTCCGCTGGGACTATTCGACGACGCCGAATATGACGAATTCACGTTCCAGGCGCACTCCGAGGACGTTTTTGTGTTCTTTAGTGATGGCATTCTGGATGCGACGAATAAAGCCGGCGACCTTTTCGGACGCACGCGGCTGGAGAAAATCATTGCCGAATGTTCGTCGAGTTCCGCCGAGTCCATGGTGAAGACGATCTTCAAAGCTGCGGCTGAGCACGCCTCAGGAGTGGAAACTTTCGATGATCAGACCGTGGTGGCCATCAAAGTGAAAGGGACGGCGGCCAAGCGAAAGTGAGCGAACGTTTCCAACGGCCCTCCGTCCAGCCGTCTGAAGTTCTGGGCCCCTCCGTCCAGCGGCCTCCTGGATTTACGTACAGCTCTGGCAAGAAAAGCAGAGCCCTGCCATCCGTGCTGCACTGTGAGCGTATTCCTCTGCCGGAACTTGCGGAACGCTTAGGGACGCCTCTGTACGTCTATTCGGCGGGGATGATTAAGGAACGGGTGCGGGCGTTCCAGAAGGCTTTCCGCGGGGTTGAGCATTCGATCTGCTATTCGGTGAAAGCGAATTCGAATCTCAGCATTCTCAGGCTGCTGGGAAAACTGGGGTGCGGATTCGACGTGGTGTCCGGGGGTGAGCTGGAGAGAGTGTTGCGGGCGAATCGCAGCGCGGCGAAGCGAGTTGTCTTTTCGGGAGTGGGCAAGACCGCAACCGAAATCGCGGCTGCGCTCAAGGCCGGCATCCTGCTGTTCAATTTGGAGAGCGCGTCGGAACTAGAAGTGATGGCGAAGGGTGCCGCGAAAGCGAAGCGGACGGCGAAGATTGCGTTTCGCGTGAATCCCGATGTTCCGGCTGATACTCATCCGTATATTTCGACGGGCTTGCACAAACACAAGTTCGGCGTGCCGATTGGCGAAGCTCGCGAACTGTACACGGGCGCGGCGAAGGCGAAATATTTGCAGGTGGCAGGGGTCAGCGTGCACATAGGATCGCAGATTACGGATTTTGCTCCGTTCTCTGTGGCGATGGAACGCGTGGCGGAACTGGTCGGGCAACTGCGGAGCGATGGACACAAGATCAAATATGTTGACGCGGGCGGAGGGTTGGGGATCGACTACCGGGCTTCCGGTGGAGGCGATGGCGATAAGGCGGTGAGCGAATATGCGCGGGCTGTCACTGGTCCGCTGCGCGGTCTGGGAGTCAAGCTGCTGCTCGAGCCGGGGCGGGCTATTGTTGGGGCAGCAGGGGTGCTGTTGACACGGATTTTGTACCGCAAGACCAACGGGGGAAAGAAATTCCTGGTGGTGGATGCGGCTATGAACGACTTGATCCGGCCGTCGCTGTATCAAGCGGAGCACCAGATTGTGCCCGTTCGGAGCGGCGGACTTGGGTACGAAGCTGGGTCCGAGGTTGTGGATATTGTCGGGCCGGTCTGCGAGTCGGGAGATTTTTTTGCGCGTGGGCGCGAGGTGCCGGTGGTCCAGGAAGGCGAGTTGCTCGCGATTCTCGATGCCGGCGCATATGGAATGGCGCTGGCATCGAATTACAACACCCGTCCGCGGGCGGCGGAGGTGCTGGTGGACGGGAAATCGGCGAAGGTGATTCGAAAGCGTGAGAAGGTGGCGGATCTGCTGAAGCTCGAAATCTAGAGGGTTCCCTCCCCACAATCCGATTCGCTTTGAAACGGGACGGACTTCGATCATGCCTAAATCTCCTGAGGCTCGGTGTCGGCGCGGCTGGGAGCCGCGGCCTTTCAAAGCGAACCAAGGAACGAGGTCATTGCTTTCAGCACCGGTTTCGGTTGCTGCATGAACAAGGCGTGACCTAGCAACGGGAACTTTACATGCTTGGCGTTGGGCAAGAGCCTCAGCGCGAGTATGACGTCGTCATCGGTGAGGAGCGCGTCGAGTTCTGGATTTCCTTGTAATAGAAGTGTGGGGCAGGAAATCTGGGGGAGCATTTGTGCGGGATCCCAGCCCGCAAATGAGCTTCCATCGAGGGTCATGGCGAGAGTTTCGGGGTCGGTGAGCCGGGCGCAACGCGCCCATTCCAGGAGCACAGGCATGGTGTTTCCGGGCAACTCTTCGATCCGCAGAGATTCATTGAAGCCGTGCACGCGAATTTCAATTGCCCGATCCCATGCGCGAGTTCTTCTTGGGAGAGTTCTTTATCCGAACCTCTGCGCTGGATGAGTTTATGGAGTTGAAAAAAGAGCGGGTCGTACATGCTGCGGACGAAGTTCTCGGCAGAGATCACAGGGTCGCCGAGAATGAGCGCGGAGACGCGGCAATCTCCGTTCGCTGCAACACACATTCCCACCTCAGCGCCCAAAGAATAACCAAAGATGGCGGCGCCGCCGGGAACCACTTGCTTCAGAAATGGGGAAACATCGTGTGTGTAGTCGCTGATGCGGTAGCCGTGAGCGACGCGGCTGGAACCGCCGTGACCGCGCGGATCGAGTGCGAAAATTTGGAAGCGGGAAGAAAGCTCAGGGAGTAAAACCGAAAAAGACTTCCAGTCGCGAGCTAGGCCATGCAGCAGGATGAGGGGTGGGCCGTTCGGAGGGCCTTCGGCATATGAATGGATACCGCACCCGCCCGGAAAATCTTTACCTGAAATCCTGCGACGCTCGATTCTCCCATTATCGCTTCTGGCACTAACGCTGTCCCCACTTGAGCTTGCCGCTCAGGACGTCGAAGAAGGTGCCTTTGGTGTGGAGGAGATTGACCTGATATTGCGATTTGCGGCAAAAGACGCGGTCTCCATCGAGCATGGGCATGCCGGCCTGACCGTCAATGCTGAGGTAGGCTTCTTCGTCGCCAGTCATGACGACGATTTCAACCTCAGAGGTGTCGCGCACGACCAGCGGGCGATGAGTCAGGGAATGTGCGGACACCGGTGTGATCACAAATGCCTCAACGTTGGGCATGAGGATGGGGCCTCCGGCAGCCAGGGAGTATGCGGTGGAACCGGTGGGGCTGGACACGATGAGGCTGTCGGCCTGATAGCGGGAAACGAAAATCTTGTCAATATAAACGTCGCAGTGGTTCAGGCGGGCAATGGTGCCTTTGCCGACCACAACATCGTTGAGCGCGTCATAGGTGGCGATGATGGAGCCGCTGCGGCTGACTTCGCAGTGGACCATGGAGCGCTGTTGAATCGTGCATGAACCTTTTTCGATGCTTTCGAGGGTCGGGTAGAGCTCATCGAGCGGAACTTCGGTCAGGAACCCCAGCGCGCCCAGATTTATGCCCAAGATCGGAATACCCGCGCGGGCCACGGCGCGGGCGGCGGAAAGAAGCGTGCCGTCCCCGCCGAGGACGATGACGAACTCCAGTTTGTGCTCGGCCATCTCGACTCGCGAGACAGTTGGCGAAGCGGGGGCGTGGGCCGAGGTTTCGGGATCGACAATGAAATCGTAGCTGTGCGCATGCAGCCACTTGATGAGACCGGGCATGATTTCGGCGACCTCAGCCTTGTGGGGCTTGGAGACGATGCCGACGGTTTTGCTGGGCGATGACTCGGGTGCCATGGTGAAAGTGGAATTGTACAGAATCAGGAGAGAAAGCCGTAACTCTTCGGGGGAATAAAACCTTTTCACCACAGAGACACAGAGGCACAAAGAAAATCTGAAGCAATCGCTGTTTTTCCTCTTTGGCTCGGTGGTGAAAACGTTAGAATTTTGCGTAAAGCAGAAATTCGCGGTTGCCTTCGGCTCCGAGGATCGGGGAGTCAATCGTGTCGGTAAAAGCGGCACCGAGAGCTTTCACCGCGTTCCGAACCTTCTCGACGGCTTGCTGCTGCACATCGGGATCGCGGACGATGCCGCCTTTGCCTACGTGGTCGCGGCCAGATTCGAACTGGGGTTTTATCAGGACAATCAATTCGCGTTCGGATCGCTTGGTTGTTTCTGGGAATGCGGCTGCGATCACGGCCGGGAGCACGAGGGTCGCGGAGATGAATGAGACGTCCATCACAATCAAGTCTGCCATTTCTCCAAGTCGTTCTGCGGTGAGATAGCGGGCGTTGGTTTTTTCCAGCAGCCGGACGCGGGGATCTTGTCGCAATTGGAAATCAATCTGGCCGTGGCCGGTGTCTACGGCGATCACGCGCGCCGCGCCGTGCTGTAGAAGGCAGTCGGTGAAGCCTCCAGTGGAGGCGCCGATGTCGAGGCAGATTTTTCCCGCGACATTGATTTTCCAATACGAAAGTGCGTGTTCCAGCTTCAGGCCGCCGCGGCTTACGTATTTCAGGTCGTCGCCGAGCAGACGAATTTCGGCGGCAATATCTACTGACGCTCCGGATTTTTCTATTTTTTGTCCGTTGACGAGCACTTTGCCGGCGAGCACTAGTGCCTGGGCGCGCTCGCGCGATGGAACGAGGCCGCGTTCAAGCAGCAATTTATCGAGGCGAATTTTGCGAACTGATTCTTCAAGGTTCAAGGTGTCGCACTCAGGTGTGTGCAAAGCTGTATAAGCATTTCTACTGTAAGGGCTTATTGGGATATGAGCCTAGTTTCCCACAGAATTATGCACAGCAGTGTTGAAAAGCTCGCAAAAATCTAATGGGATGTGGTCAGCCAAGTGCGTCACGGGAAGCTGCGACCTTTTATCCTGTCGGGTTATCCTGTCGGGTCGGCAGGCCCACGGTGCAGGCAAAGAGGACGTTCCTCGACTGCACAGAACGATTCTCTTCGCGAATCATTCTGCTTCGCTCGGAATGACAGGGCGGCGGTTGGCGCGGTTGGAAGTCGTGCCCTTTCAAAGCAATTACCTCGCACGGCTTTCAAAGCAGCTAACGCACGGGATCCTAAAGCGGTCGGCTGCTAGCTGGCTACTTCCTCGAGCAGCTTTTGATCAATATCAAAGTTGGCATGGACGTTTTGCACGTCGTCGTGCTCCTCGAAGGCTTCGATCAGGCGAATCATGGTGGTAGCCTGCGATCCTTCGAGCTTGATGTAGTTTTGCGGAATCATGGTGACGGCGGCGGAGAGTGGTTCAATTCCAGCTTTCTTCACTGCTTCGACTACGGCTTCAAACGTCGAAGTTTCGGTCAGAATTTCCCAGTTCTCGCCATCGTCAATAGGCAAATCCTCTCCGCCCGCTTCGATGATGATATTTATGAGATCGTCTTCTTTGGCCGCTGTCTTCGGAATGACGATGTCGCCCTTCTTGTGGAACATCCAGGAAACGGCGCCGGCTTCGGCCATGTTGCCGCCGTTCTTGCCGAAGGCGTGGCGAATTTCGCTGACGGTGCGGTTGCGATTGTCGGTGTTGATATCGAGCAGGATGGCAACGCCGCCGGGGCCGTAGCCTTCGAGTGAAAATTCTTCGTAAGTGGCGCCGGGAAGTTCGCCGGTGCCGCGCTGGATGGCGCGTTTGATGTTGTCCTGAGGCATGTTCTCGGACTTGGCAGCGAGAATCGCGCCGCGGAGGCGGGGATTGGCATCGGGATCGCCGCCGCCGTTTTTGGCGGCAATGCTGATTTCCTTGATCAGTCTCGTAAAAATCTTGCCTCGCTTGGCGTCAAGTGCGCCTTTCTTATGCTTGATGGTGGCCCATTTTGAATGGCCAGACATGGAGATACCTCGGTTCTATGAACTTGCCTTGCGCGGAATCAGGACTCGCCAGTCAGAGGAAACCACAGTTCCCTCGGTGCTGCCTGGAATACGCCGGCGAAAGGAAATTATAGCTTTTCCGGGGGGACTTGGCTAACGCTAAAGCCTTTAACCGCAATGGACGTTAAGGAATCGCGAACGCCGCGAAGGAGTGCAACATCCGGAGCCGCATGTCTTTACGTACTTCCTTAGTACGTCGTGAGTACGTCGTGCCAAGTTCGCGCGGGTTGCGGTTAAAAACATTGCGCGCCAGTAAAATAAGTAGGCCATTTTTTACATTCTGTTCGCAATTCACAGCCCTCTGGATGTTTATAATGCTGCGGTTTCTTCGAGGCGGTATTTCTTGATGGCCTGTTTCCCCTCCCAGGGCCCGGGCATCGAAACAGTAGGCGAAACATGAAGCCGGTTCGCATTTCCGTTGTCATTGTGATGGCGGTGATCTTCGTCCTGGGCAGCGGAATGCCTGCGGCTGATGGAGAATCCTGGCCTGCGCTGCGGAAGGAACCGATTGAGGTTCGGCTGATTGCGCTGGCGGAAGCCTATCCGCGGTCGTCATTTTTTGCCAATGACGAAGTGTTCATCGCCGAGCAGGAATTGGGCAAAGACGAATCTCGTTTCATCAAGCTGGTGTATGACTTCCTGCCGTACCAGGCGCCGCTGTCTTCTTACGGATTGAATTATTCACTGGTGCATAAAGTCCACGCGGTGCGGGATACCTCCTGCGATGAGAGCCTTTGGGAGATGCGGTGGCAGCGGCAGGCCAAAGCCGCCAACTGGAGATATGCGGCGGAAAGCCCGGTTGCCGATCTAGATCGCCGCCAGGCGAGGCTGCGCTGCTTTCGGACGACGTCGGATGATTACGAGGGGGCGCTGCACGAGCCGACGAGCGAGCTTCCGTATTAGGTTTCAGCCGGTAGAGAGTCTGCATGAAGCGCGCTTCATGTTTTGCCGTGGTTCTTGCATCATTGCTCGTATCGGCTCCGCCGATAACTGCGGACATTTGTGTAAACGAGAAACTCAAGCCCCTTCGGCACGTTTGCGGGCACGTCGTTGATCTTTATGGGCGTCCTATAGCGAACGCCAAGCTGAAGATTCTACGAAGTGGAGCGGAATTCGAAACTGCCGAAACCCGCGACGACGGGGAATTCTCATTTGGACGACTGGATGCTGGGAATTACGAGATCCAGGCCGGAGCAACCGGTTTTACTATGGATCGGTATCCGATCGTGGTAGTAAAGCCAGACGCGTCATGCAAACAGGCTCTCCGAATTCAGTTACGCGTCGGCACGGAGTGCAGCCATATTCGAATCGAGCGAGGATCGCATACGCCACATACCAACTGATCTCAGCGCTCGAAACCGCTATTCGTGATTCTCGCGACCTGCGTCACGGTGTCAACGTACTCGAAGAATCTATCTACCTGCGTGACTTTCAAAGTGCCGCGCACGCGGTCGTTCACTCCCGCGAGAGTTATGGAGTGGCCCTCTTTCTGATGGCGCACGTAGGCTCCAACGAGCGCGCCGACGCCAGCCGAATCAACGTAGGGGACGTTGGTGAAATCGAGGATAAGTTTGGGCGAAGTGTTGGTGCGGACCAGGTTCTGAAACTCGAACAGCGTGGCGATGGTGAGAGGCCCGTTCAGCTTGAGAATTCGGGTGTGGTCGGCGGTACTGCGGTCTTGGATGGTTAGGGGTTCATCTCGCATAAACATGCGATTTTATCGGCGGAGGTTTCGTTGTCAACGGGGATGCGCGAATTTTAACAATCGGTCTTTAGTGAGCGTATTTTGTTCGTGTTAGAGTTTGGTTTGGCTTGGAGCCTGTAAAGATAAAATGGGCGGCAAACGACAAAAGAAACACAAGAGAAAGCCCAGTGGCAACAGTTCGTCCAATACCGTGGAGAGGCCTAGGACTGGAGAAACAGAGTCAAATCCAGATCCACACGACAATGAACCCTCCGTTATGGGCAAGTGGATTCAAAAACCGCCGGAGCCAATGTTCGCTATATGGGGAGTTGTTATCGCAGCGTTCGTTGCAGTGATCTACTTTTTCCAGCTGGTGTACTTGGCAAAGTCGGTTAATTTGTCGAGCGACAATTTTCGGACAGATGAGAGGGCCTGGGTGGGTGCCAAAGGTTTCGCTCACCATATAGGCACCTGATCAGATCGCCGTGTCTGTTGAGCTTTCTAACTACGGGAAAACTGTTGCGCTTGACGCAGCCGATGAGGGTTTTATTCACATCACCAAGGCTAGCGAAGGCTACATTGCGAATGTTGACCAATGGGTGAATGAAAACTGGAATGGTAAGTGGGAGCCGAGCGAAGTTGCAGTTATATTTCCCGAGGTGAACGTATCTTTCGGGGCCTCCAGTAACACAGTCGGCCATCTCTCGAAAGAGTTGGAGGATGATCTCGCCCATAAGCGGTCCGTGATCTACATGATCGGTAGGGTCCACTATGCGGATATTTTCCCCGTAAAGCACACCACTACTTTTTGCGCCTACTACCAACCAGACTTCGACCAAATGGAGTTCTGCCAGGGCCACAATCACGCGGACTAGACAAGACGCTGCTCGTTCCCTGAGCCACTTTTGTTAGACATAGTCTTAATTTCTCTCCGGTTTTGTCGTGGTAGACTGAGCTCATAATCTCTTGTCCCAAGGAACAACCCATGAAGTTTGGCGTCATCATTTTCCCGGGGTCGAATTGCGACCAGGATGCGTTTTGGACCGTCGAAAACGTGCTGAAGCAGCCGGTGACTTTTCTTTGGCATGAATCGCATGATCTGGAGAACTGCGATGCCATCATTGTGCCGGGCGGGTTTGCGTACGGGGATTATTTGCGGACGGGGGCGATTGCGAAGTTTTCGCCGGTGATGGCGTCGGTGCGCAAGTTTGCGGATGGCGGGGGAGTGGTGCTGGGAATCTGCAATGGATTTCAGATTCTTTGCGAATCTGGACTGCTGCCGGGCGCGCTGATGCGCAACGCGGGACTGAAATATGTGTGCAAGCCGCTCCAGGTGCGGGTGGAGAATGCGGACACGGCTTTCACTAGCGCCTGCCGTGTGGGGGACGTGCTGACCATCCCGATTGGGCACATGGAAGGAAATTATTATTGCGATGACGCGACGATCGAGGAGCTTCGCTGCGATCAGCGGATTGTTTTTCGTTATTGCGATGCTGCGGGCGAGATCACGGCGGAGTCGAATCCAAATGGCTCGCTCGACAATATTGCGGGCATTTGCAGCCCGGGACGCAATGTTCTGGGAATGATGCCGCATCCGGAGCGGGCCAGTGAGCCGGAACTTGGCGGCACCGACGGCTTCCGAATTTTCGAGTCGTTGGTCGGGACTGAGATTCGGGCTGGGGTAGGCGCCGGAGTCCTGGCCGCGAAGTAGCCCGGCATCTCGCGGTGAGAGCCGCGCATCTATCCCGCTATCTCTTTGATTTGTTTTTTTAAAATTTCAATTGCTATTGAAAGCGCGGAATTATGCCGGTGGAGAACCCTCGAAGGTTGCTCCCTCGAGAAGCGCAATTCTGGTTGCTGTTCCCCTAGGGAGTCCTTCGCCAAGCGAATATGGTCCTCAAGAGCGGCACGCAGTTCCGGGATGATCCGCTCCACATCGGCTTTCGTCTTGGCGGCTAGCACTTCGCTACAAAGCTGTTGGACACGGACTTCAGTATCGGTCGACACGCATGTAAGGTATCCAACAACAGCCAGGGATGTCGATACATTCGTGCCCAGTTCGTGGGAAAGGCATGGTTCTTCACCAGACTCTTGGGTTTCGAAACCGCGCTTGCTTGAGGGTAGGCGTGCGCAGCCGGGCTGCTATAGTACTTGTTTCGCCAAAGACCTAGAGGAGACTTGGGCCGAAATTGATGGCAATCCTACGGATGTTCATCGTGCAGAGAAGGGCTGCGGTCCGGTTGTTGGCAGCTTCACTTTTATGCTCTTTTCTCTGTTCTTTTTTTTGCCCTATGGCCTCGGCGCAGACGAAGTCGAAGCTGCCTGCGGTTGAGGTTTTCGGCGGGTACTCCCACCTTCGGTTCGAGAGCAAGACGCTGGGGTTTTCCGACCAGTCGAATCTGAATGGCGCGAACCTGGCCGTGTCGCTGCCCGATCTTTACGAAGGGCTGGGAGTAGCGGTTGATGTGAGCGGGTATTACACGCGCGAGATGGAAGAGTTCAATTTTATGATTGGGCCGCAGTATTCGTATCAGTGGAAAGGTATACAGCTCTACGGGCATGGATTGTTCGGCAAGGCGCGGAACCGCTTGCGCCAGCCTGGAAGCACGCAGCTTGAGCCCTCGCACCTGGGGCGCGCCATAGCGTTTGGCGGAGGCGTGGACTTTGCGCTGGCGGAAAGGTTATCCGTTCGGGCGATACAGGCAGATTACTTGATCACGTCAGAATTCGGCAGTACGCAGCACAATATTCGGCTCTCGACGGGGCTGATTTACAGGTTTGGGAAACGCTGATGCGCCTGCGCACCACAAATAACAGAGGAAAAATTCAGTTGAGGTATGCGGCTGCGGAGCTGCGGATTATGGTTGCTGCGGCTGTGGCGCTCACGGCGCTTGGAATTCTAAGCGGCTGCAGTTCATCTTCTTCCAATGCCACTCATCTGGCCTTTGTGGCTGGTGGAGTCAATGCTGTGTCCGCTTATCGCGTCAATAATAAGTCTGGGAGCGCAAGCGTAATTGTCGGCTCTCCCTATGTGGCGGGAAATTCGCCTTCGAGCGTGGTGGTGCATCCTTCAGGCCAGTTTCTTCATGTTGCCAACCAAGCGGACAGCACGATTTCGCTGTTCACAATAAATTCCACGACCGGAGCTTTGACGGAAGTTTTACCGCGCGCGTCGGCCGGGGGTTTTTCTCCTGGCTTCATGACTATGGACAGCGGCGGGAGTTTTCTATTCGTTGCCAACCAGTCGTCGAACGATGTTTGGGCATTTCAGATTGGTTCTGCAGGAGCGTTGACACAGGTTTCCAGCGTTTCGGTGGGTTCCAGTCCGGCGGGACTGGCGCTGACTTCTTCAGGGTTTCTCTACGTGCCGGTGCCGAATTTTTCCGCCATTGCGGTGTTGAGCGCCAATTCCGGCGTGCTGCAAGTTGTGGGGTCGTTTCCTGTGAACAATGGTGTCGGCGGCGTTGCTGTGGGTTCGGGCGCGAAAGTTTTGTATGCCACCAATCCCGCGACGAATACGGTCTCCGCCTTCACAATCCAAGCTGGAGGATCACTTACTGCTTTGCCGGGGCTGACGATGGGTACGGGGACTACGCCTGTCATCGTAGCGACCGACCTGACGGGGAGCTTTCTCTACGTGGCCAATTCAGGTTCAGGCAGCATTTCGCAATTCAAGATTGACAGCACGACGGGCGCATTGACCGCTTTCACTACGGCTTCCGTGAGCGTGGGAACGAATCCAGTCTTTGTGGTTGCGGATCAGGGCGGGAAGTTCATTTTCGTGGGAAACACCGGCTCCAGGTCGGTTACGGAATTGTCCATCAACTCTGACGGATCACTTACCAGCAGCAATACGATCTCGCCTGGTTTCGTACCGCGCTCACTTGCGGTCACGAAGTAAACTACCGAAATCATGATTCGTTTTGGAATTGCCGGCTTTGGGCTGCATGCGGTGAAGCGGCTGATGCCGGGGTTCAACCGGTCGAAGAACTGCCGCGTCACCGCGCTCTCGCGGCGAAACATGGCTGAGGCGAAGCAGTCGGCGGCGGAGTACGGCATTCCGCAGGCATTCGATTCGGTCGCGGAGCTTTGCCGCTCTTCTGAAGTGGATGCGGTGCTGGTTACGACTCCCAACTCTTCTCATTTGGCGGATGTATTGTCTGCGGTGGATGCGGGCAAGCATGTTCTGTGCGAGAAACCGCTGGGAATAAATGCTGACGAGTGCCGTCAGATGGTTGAGGCCGCGCGACGCAAGGGCGTGCTGTTCGGGGTGGCGCATGTGTTTCGTTTCAATGAGAGCGTGCGCGGGTTGCGAGAGTGGGTGGCTGCGCGGCGAATCGGGCGCCCCATTTTCGCGCGCTCGGAATTTTCTTTCTTTGCGGATGCGTCGCATCCACGGAAGTGGCTTTATGATGCCAAGCTGGCGGGTGCGGGGCCGATTTTCGATATCGGCGTGCATTGCATTGATACGCTGCGCTACATCCTCGACGACGAGGTGGTGCGGGTAAGTGCCAGCGCGCTTTCTGATGAGCGCTCAGGAGGCGTGGAATCTGCGGCGTCGCTCACGCTAGGGTTTTCTCGCGGGACGCTAGGCACTGTGCTGGTTTCGTATCGCGCGGAGTATCGGACACCGATTGAGATCGTTGGCGAGACTGGAGTGTTGCGTGCGCAAGATGCGTTGAACGTGGAGCACCCGATCGAACGGCAGCTTCTCAGCGACGGCGCGGTAGCGGAGACGAAAACTGCGTCCAATCATCTGGTCTACGCGCTGCAGGTGGACGCGTTTGCGGATGCGGTTGAGGGCAGGGCACCGTACCCGATTCCGGGCGAAGACGGGTGGCAGAATCAAGAAATTCTGGATGCGGCGCTGAGGAGTGTCAAGAGCGGGAAGATGGAAGCGGTGCCGCAGGTGCGCTGAGTCTCTGCTCAGGTCAGCGAATTCTCGGTGAATATTGACCGATACGTTAGACTTGTAATCGGTCTCCGGAGGACCACCATGAGACGCTGCTGCCTTGCTGTTTTGTTTT
>Ga0137378_10001473_pt1 | contig 19926 bp, 2 predicted proteins | sample SagtaG_21_FD_104813 | JGI IMG/M metagenome (GOLD analysis project Ga0137378, IMG submission 104813) | Vadose zone soil microbial communities from Sagehorn Ranch, Mendocino, California, USA - Sage2_L_60_16 metaG | ecosystem: Environmental > Terrestrial > Soil > Vadose zone | place: USA... | reverse complement strand
TGTACCCTTACTCCCGCCACCGTTACCGGTGGTTCAGGTACCTCAACCCTATCCTGTACCTTCACGTCCACAGGTCCCGTCACTGTCACCGTCACAGGTACCAGCGGATCTCTCTCCCACTCTGCAACAGTTGCTTACACCGTGGCTGGCGTTCCTGACTTCGCGGTGTCTGCTAGTCCAAATGCCGTTACGGTGGCCGTTAACTCGGCTGGAACTTCGACCATCACCGTTTCGCCTGTGAACGGGTTCACTAGTACCGTGGCTCTCGCATCCGATAATACTGCCTGCACATTGACTCCTAGTAGCGTGACCGGTGGCTCGGGAACGTCCACCCTATCGTGCACATTCACTGCAACAGGATCTGTGACTGTCACGGTGACTGGTACGAGCGGTTCGCTGACTCATTCTGCTACAGTCGCATTTACCGTAACAGGTCTTCCTGACTTTACCGTCGCGGCGAGTCCTACAACCATGACGGTCGTAGTCAACTCTGCCGGAACCTCAACGATCTCAATCTCGCCAGTCAACGGATTCACCGGCACTGTTGCACTAGCCTCGAACAACTCGGCATGCACTCTTAGCGCTGCGTCCATTACCGGCGGTTCCGGAACCTCTACACTCTCCTGTACTTTTACAGCCGCAGGCACCATAGCGGTCGTGGTCACAGGTACCAGCGGCTCATTGACTCATTCAGTGACCGTTACCTACACAGTAACGGGTGCTCCTGATTTCACACTCTCCGCCAGTCCAACAACCGTTCCGGTAATTGTCAACTCCGCAGGGACCTCAACAATCACGATTTCGCCACTGAACGGTTTCTCCGGTGCTGTGGCTCTGACTTCCGACAATTCCGCGTGCACGTTGAGTCCGACCAGTGTTACTAGTTCTGGGACATCGACCCTATCCTGTACTTTTAGTGCAACAGGCAGCGTGGTCGTAACCGTAACAGGAACCAGTGGTTCACTGACTCACTCTGCTACCGTAACCTTCACTGTCTCCCCCGCTCCCGACTTTACAATATCTGCAAGTCCTGCTTCAGTCACAGTGACTGTCGGATCCGCCGGCATGTCGACTATCACTATCTCGCCTTTGAACGGGTTTACTGGCAATGTCGCTCTTACCAATGACAATACTGCATGCACCCTCTCCGCGCCCACTGTAAATGGTGGTACCGGGACCTCATTCCTCTCGTGTACTTTCACCGCCGCAGGCACTGTAACCGTGACGGTCACTGGCACAAGCGGTTCTCTGTCACACTCTGCAAGCGTGGCGTACACTGCGACCCTTGCTGCTGACTTTTCGATTACCGCCACTCCTTCGAGTGTTACCGTCGTCGTAGGATCAGCTGGAACCTCGACGATCGCCGTATCACCTCTGAACGGGTTCACAGGCGATGTTGCACTAGTCTCTGACAATAGCGCGTGCACTCTTACACCCACTACTGTAACAGGAGGATCAGGGAGCTCAACGCTGTCCTGCACCTTTACTGCAACCGGTAGCGTAACTGTGACGATTACCGGCACGGCCGGGACCCTTTCTCACTCCGCAACAGTAGCTTACACCATTACCGGACTGCCTGACTTTACTGTGACGGCCGCTCCGACCAGCGTAACCGTGACAGTAGGTTCTGCCGGGCTCGCGACCATCACCGTTTCGCCGCTTAACGGATTCACTGCTGATGTCGCATTGACATCTGACAATACAGCTTGCATCCTGACGCCGGTCACAGTAACGGGTGGCTCGGGAACATCCGCTCTGTCTTGCACATTTACAGCAACTGGAAGTGTAACCGTTACAGTGACGGGTTTAAGCGGTTCACTGACTCATTCTGCTACGGTCGCTTTCACAGTAACCGGTCTACCTGACTTCACCATCGCCGCGAGTCCAACTAGCGTGACTATCGCAATCAATACCGCTGGTACCTCAACTGTCACTGTCTCTCCGGTGAACGGGTTCAAGGGCGCTGTGGCTCTAACCTCTGACAATTCTGCATGTACGTTGACTCCGACCAGTGTAACTGGTGGCTCTGGAACATCAACACTGTCCTGCACATTCACCGCGGCTGGATCAGTTACCGTAACTGTTACGGGTACAAGCGGTTCTCTAACTCACTCCGCGACCGTCGACTACACTGTTACTTCTGTCGCTGATTTCACGATCAGTGCGGCTCCAACAACCGTGACTACGACTGTAGGCTCGCCTGGAACTTCTACGATCACTATTGCCCCTGTCAACGGGTTCTCAGCTGATGTTGCTCTGACCAGCGACAATAGCGCCTGTACTCTATCTCCTGCAACAGTCACTGGAGGCTCAGGCTCATCGACATTGTCGTGCACGTTCTCGTCGGCAGGTTCTGTAACGGTGACGGTTACAGGAACCAGCGGTTCCCTATCACACTCCGCGACTGTGACTTATACGGTGACCGGGGCTTCGGACTTCACAATTACGGCGAGTCCTTCTAGCGTAACGGTTGTAGTCAACTCGCCAGGCACCTCGACGATCAACATCTTACCGGTGAACGGCTTCACAGGCCCCGTGAGCCTCACCGCGGACGATTCAGCGTGTACGCCGTCGCCGGCTGTTGTGACGGGGGGTTCTGGCTCTTCGACTCTATCCTGCACTTTCACTGCGACAGGAACTGTTACGGTAACAGTGACGGGGACCAGCGGGGTCCTCTCGCACACTGCAACAGTCACCTACACGGTCGCTGGTGCTTCTGACTTTACTATCAGCGCGAGCCCGACAACCGTTACGGTCGTCACAGGCGCTGCGGGAACCTCCACGATTACTGTCACGGCCCTGAACGGCTTCAACAGCCCGGTCAACCTCGGGGTCACGACGAACTCTACAAACCTGACCTGCATATTATCACCCATGACACTCACTGGTGGCTCTGGAGCTTCAACGCTGACATGCACTGGCTCTGTAGCTGGCAACTATCTTGCAACGGTGACCGGTGCCAGTGAGACTCTGAGTCATTCGACGACTGTCACGTTTACTGTCTCATCGTCGACTGCAAGGGTTCTCTTGACTTTCAGCGCCTTTGACGCTGACGACTTTGACAATGGCGTCGGCCAGTTACAGGTCTTCGTCAACGGTAATCTCGTCGTGGACATTCCAGCTGGACTGAATCATCTTACGGGCTCGGGAGACTATACGGCGTATACGAGCAGATGGATCAAGTTTGGACCCTTCGACATTACAAGCTTCGTGGTGAATGGACAGAACAACATCACATTCACAGACGTAAATGTTGCGGACCACTTCAGCATCGTGCGTAACGTTACGATAGTGCAGGGCTCGACTGTGCTGTTGAATGTGCGCGGCGCGGCTGGAATCTTTCCAGGACACTCGAAGACCTACACATTCTCTATCCCGCCTCTGGTGTTGACGAGCTTCACTGCATCTCTCTCTTCGCCAGTTGTGGGCCAGACGGTCACGTTCACCGCTACTTACACAGGCGGGACGGCGCCGTTCTCTTGTTTCTTCAGCTTCGGCGACGGCCACTTCGGCTTCACGCAAGGCTCGAACGGGTCCTGCTCGGTTACCCACACGTACAGTTACTCGGGCACGTTCAAAGCGTCTATCGTCGTTAAAGGCGCGAGCACATCAGACCTGGTCAAGGGCAGTCTCACAGTCACAGTAGGACCATAGGACCCGCCCCGAGCGTTTCCAGCGCCGCCATCGTAGTTCAGACAGGCGACAACGCCTAGAACCGATACCCTCCTAATCTTCTGATTTTTTCTTGAACCGTCCGGATCCGTAGGCCTCGATTTCCGTCTTTCACCCGGAACGACCATCCGACTGCTGCACGGTAGAATGGCAGGTCGAGCCAAGGCGGACGTTGAAACTTTCTAGTCGGCGTGTGGACTATGGTAGGAGTGTGCCCGGGACCTTTTCGGCTACGACGTGAGATTCGCAGGATTGATCATGTGATCGTTGTGCGTGTGGGTCTTGTGATGGCCAGGATGGGTGACGCTGAAGACTATTGTTGCAGTATTTGATGTCGAACGACTGGTTCCGACGATCTGAACCGTGAATTGTCCTGTCTGGGTGAACTTGCATGACAGTGTTACATTGCCCGAGCCTGTTATGCTGTTCTGGCTTAGAGCGCAGAATGTGTTGTCGAGTGATAGTGCTACTGTCCCTGAAAAATGGTTGACCGCTTCGATTGTAATGGTCGTTGTTGTCTGTGTGTTGACTCTCGCAGTTGCTGTGTCTGGGTCCGCGTTGATTGTGAAGTCTGTCGCTTGGATCGTAAGGTTGAGTGAGTGGGTCAGGGGTCCGCTTGTGGCGGTTATTGTCGCGGTGTAGTTGCCTGCGCTGGGTGCGAGGATGGTCAGGGTTGACGTTTCGCTGTTCGGGTTGATGGTTGCTGGGCTGATTGTTGTTTGGAGATTGTTTGTTCCTATTGCTGTGAGATATACTGTTCCGATGAAGGAGGCTGTTGGGTTGACTGAGATTATTGCTGTAGTGGTTGTCTCTGCTATTGTCGTGAGTTCCGTTGGAGATGCTGAGATTGTGAAGTCGGGTCCTTGGAGTATTCGGATGGTTCCGTACATGTAGGGGAAGGGGTGATATTTGCATCTGTAGGTCCAGTTGCCTGCTGCTGGAATATTCTGCCCTATGACAGGTGTGAACGTGAAATTGAGCATTCTTGTTGCGCTGAATGAAAAGTCTGGAGAACTTATGCCGTTCGGGTCTGGCGTGAAATTTTTCTGTGTGTCAATAAACCAGTTGTGTGTTAGAATGTCTGTTGCGTTGAGCATAAGATTGACGGTGACTCCGCTAGTTACTGTTATTGTGGGTCCGGGGCTAGAGTCGTTCCAGCCTGGGTGATCTCCGACAACGTCGCCGTTCAGCCAGATTCTTACGATGCTGGTCGGGGTAAAGGCTTGGGATGCGCCTACCGGGTTGAGTTCTAGTCCTACTGTGGGGCTGGCCAGTCCCGTCGTTAGCACTATTACTAGTAGAAAAGAGACCGAGAGGGTATTGTTGAGTCGACCCGTGGGATTTATCATGGTTATCGCGGCTGCTATGGTTAAGAGTCTACCTGTGTAGTATGTAAATCGCGCAATGGTGTCGCGGGGACAGTTCGCTACATTTCTTGCCTCGTATATGATAGGGGCCTGGACGCCTCATCGGTGGATTGGAAAGAAATTGTGGGGAGAGGGAGAGGTGGGAGTTTGTTGGTTAGCCGCCGAATATTTCAAAGGAGACGTCGGTCGATGCTGTGCTCGTCGGCGTCATGCTGTTGGTGAATGTTTGCGAAGGTCGTTACGAGGTCGCTGTTAATTTTTAGAGGATGGCCTTGGGCGACCTCGTCGGTCCAGCCTGGTATGAATTGTGGGGTGAGCTTCCCTGTGAAGATGTTGACCATTTGGAGCTTGTTGAACCGCTGTTCTTGAGTTCGTAGAAAGAGAAGGTTGTTGTGACATGCCCATAGGGTTGGAACAGGGGGATTAATCGGCTGTTATCGCGTTAGTGGAGGGTCCGAGTGTATAATGGGCGGCTCAGGATGCCAAAGACATGGGTAGGTATCATGATTGAGACAGATTTCCAGTTGTTTCAGAGCCTTGGTTGGTTGGCGTCGTGTCTCTATGATATTCTTGGAATACCGTAGCTATCTAAAGTGTTACAGAGCAGCAGATAGTTGGCTTTAATTCGAAAACCATTATATACACTGTTGAGAGTTAGCCCACTTCACTCGCTAAGGTGCAAGATTCGGTTGAATAAACGAGTCGTATTGGTTAGTTTGCCGTTACTATTGTTGGTCGCCGTTCTGGCCGGTATTTCGGGGCTTCAGCCCGTTCATGCTGCTGCTCCTGTCGGCCGCATCTGTATGAATGATGCGTCGGTTGCGGCCGCACCGCCTGCAAACCCTTGTCCCACGACTCCATACGTGTTTGACGGGCCTTTTCCGTCTACTCCTCAGATCTCCAACACCCAGATTAGGGTTGGAGTGTACATTAACGGTTCTGATGCTCTGAACGGTTTTGATATCACCCTTCTCGCGAATCACTCTTTCCTCGTCCCGGCCGGTGTTGATACTACCGGCACGGTTGTTCCTGGGACAACGACCGTAGTTGTCTTGTGTCTTCAAGGTGTTTTGAAGGCTGGTTCCGTCTGTGCTCCCACTGACACTATTGACACTATCCATTTTGTGCTTACAGCTGGTCTCGGACAGATTACGACTCCCCCAACAACGGGCCTCCTCTTTACCGCGATATACAACGTCACCGGCAAGGTCTCGACGGGCGGAATTTCGGTAGGCTATCAGACTGGCTGTTCGGGTACGAGTGTTACCGGTGGGGTCTGTGTTACGATATCGAACGGGACAAACACTCCAGTCCCTGAGACAGTCCAGACTGGGACGCTCTTCGACAACTCCGGAGGCACAGTCACATGGGTCGCAATTACAGCTCCAGTAGCAAGTGTTACTGTGCTCAGGGGCGCAACTTCAACCGTCACAATGACCGCGACTGCAGAGAACGGTTTCCCCGGCTTCTTCGCCATTGACAGCATCTCCTTCACTGCCGTAGCGAGCAACGGTTTTGTCGCCCCTACCTTTAGCGGTGGTAACGGCGCAACTGCCTCTCAGTGCGTTACTGGAGGCCTAACTTGTACTGTGACCGCGACTCTGAACACAGGTACAGGTGGGACCTATTCCACCACGATCTATGGAACCTATATCGGTGACGATGCGAGCGGTAACAGCTTTACTCTCGTTGGTCCGGTTAATCTCCTAGTGAACGTTCAGGATGTCGGCTGGACGATCAACACTGTAGCCTTTGGTTCTGCTCAGACGGCCTATATGGCGAAGACTCAGGGTAGTCCATTATTCTTGGTCGCAGCTCAGAGCCTCGGAGGTTACTCTGGCACTATATCATACACGCAGAATGCTCTTTCTGCTGGAACTACCGGGATGAGCGCGAGTTCGTTCATCTATCCTACCGCGTTTACTTTGGCGGCAGGTCAGACCATTACCAGATCGATCAACGCGACTGCTCCGGCCGAAGGCGCCGCGCTATACCGAATCAACCAGGTTGCTTCTGGCCTTGCGAATAAGGTCTCGGCCACTTTGACCATCAAGGTAAGCGGGTTCACTCTTGCTAGCAATTCGACTAGTGTGAGTTTCACGGCCGGCGGGTCTGCCGGTGTCAGGATATCTTCTACCAGTCTGGGTAATCCTGCTGCGACGAACGGTTTCGCGGGCGCGGTCACTCTGTCGAGCAGCTTTACAGGAACAGGATCTGTTACGACGACCTTCCTCCAACCTTCTATCACTCTCACAGCTGGGGGTTCTGGCAATGCTAACGTTACTTTCACGGGAACTGCAGGAACCTACCAGGTCACGATCAGGGGTACGGGTGGAACGAATAATGATATGTCGAATTCGACAGTTATTACAGTCAACATCGCTTCTGGGGGCGGCATTAACCTCAGCGCGAGTCCAACCAGTGTTACGGCGAATGTTGGTGCGCCTGGCGGCTCCTCGACAATAACGATAGCGGCTCGGGGAAGCTTCACAGGCACGGCTGCTCTGACGGTAGTCGCTACTGGGAGTGCGACTTGTCTTCTCAGCCCGACGAGTGTGTCGATACCTCCGACCGCCACTTCAACTCTAACCTGTAGCTCTCCTACCGCTCAGACTGACACTGCAACTGTTACGGCGACGAGTGGATCGACAACCAACTCGACAAGCGTAACCTTCGTCTTCCGAGACTTCACGATAGCCGCGTCTTCACCAGCTGCTGTTAACGCAGGCCAATCCGCCGTTTCGACGATCACCATCGCTGCCGTGAACGGCTTCTCTGGTGTTGTAACTCTGACTGATACCGTTCCAGCTGGACTTACCTGCGGAGCCATTACACCAGGGACAGTCACGGGCTCTGGAACTGCAACTGTTTCATGTTCGGCAACTGTTGCTGGGGCATACGTCCTCACAGTAACGGGCACTAGCGGTTCGTTGGTTCACACTGCTACTGCAACGTTCAACTTCGTAGACTTCACGATCGCTGCATCTTCGCCGGCGGCTGTTAATGCTGGTCAGTCGGCGTCCTCCACTATCACAATAACTGCGGTGAATGGTTTCGCTGGAGTTGTTACTCTGACTGATTCTGTTCCTGCGGGTCTGACCTGTGGAGCGATTACTCCAGGCTCCGTCACGGGTTCCGGCACGGCGACTGTATCTTGCAGCGCAACGGTGGCCGGAAACTATGTTCTGACAGTAACCGGAACTAGTGGATCTCTAGTGCACACTGCAACTGCCACTTTCATTTTCAGAGACTTCACAATTGCCGCGTCTTCCCCTGCTGCTGTTAACGCTGGCCAGTCCGCGTCCTCGACCATCACAGTCACTGCGGTCAATGGTTTCACCGGTGTTGTTACTCTCACAGACACCGTTCCAGCCGGACTTACCTGCGGCGCCATCACACCAGGCACCGTAACAGGATCAGGAACTGCAACTGTGTCCTGCAGTGCGACCGTTGCAGGCAATTACGTAGTGACCTTTACTGGAACGAGTGGCTCACTAGTTCACACCGCGACCGCAACCTTCAGCTTCGTCGACTTCACTATTGCTGCGTCCTCTCCTGCCGCTGTCAATGCTGGTCAGTCAGCCTCTTCGACCATTACGATAACTGCAGTCAATGGATTTGCTGGGGTCGTTACGCTTACAGACACTGTTCCTGCAGGTCTAACCTGCGGTGCCATTACTCCAGGTACCGTTACTGGCTCTGGAACTGCTACTGTGTCTTGCAATGCTACTGTCGCGGGGAACTACGTCCTGACAATCACCGGAACGAGCGGCTCTCTAGTCCACACAGCGACTGCAACCTTCAGCTTCGTAGACTTCACAATCGCGGCGACTTCACCGGCAGCTGTTAACGCTGGTCAGTCCGCGAGCTCGACGATTACAATAACAGCAGTCAATGGCTTTGCGGGCGTTGTAACGCTAACTGACACTGTCCCTGCCGGGCTTACTTGCGGAGCAATTACACCAGGAACAGTCACTGGCTCTGGAACTGCTACTGTGTCTTGTAGCGCTACTGTTGCTGGGACCTACGTTCTTACAGTCACGGGCACTAGCGGCTCTCTGGTACACACCTCAACTGCGACGTTCAACTTCAAGGACTTCACAATAGCAGCCACATCTCCAGCAGCCGTCAATGCTGGACAGTCAGCAGTATCGACCATCACAGTAACCGCGGTCAACGGTTTCACCGGAGTTGTTACTTTCACTGACACTGTTCCTGCAGGTCTCACCTGTGGAGCAATTACACCGAGTAGCGTAACCAATTCCGGAACTGCGACGGTCTCCTGTAGCGCGACTGTTGCAGGGTCTTATGTTCTGACAGTAACTGGTACCAGCAGTCCACTAGTTCACACGGCAACTGCGACATTCAACTTCGTAGACTTCACAATTGCCGCATCCTCACCAGCCGCGGTCAATGCTGGCCAATCTGCGTCCTCGACCATCACTATAACGGCAGTCAATGGTTTCGCAGGAGTTGTAACTCTAACCGACACGGTACCTGCGGGTCTAACCTGTGGAGCAATTACACCTGGCACAGTGACGGGATCGGGCACTGCTACCGTATCTTGCAGCGCTACCGTCGCAGCGAATTATGTGCTCACAGTAACTGGTACGAGTGGTTCGCTCGTTCATACGGCTACGGCGACTTTCATTTTCAGAGACTTCACAATAGCAGCAACCTCTCCTTCCGCTGTTAACGCCGGTCAGTCTGCAGCATCGACGATCACCATAACAGCAGTCAACGCATTCACAGGCGTTGTTACTCTAACTGACACTGTTCCATCCGGTCTAACCTGTGGAGCTATCACGCCTGGAACCGTTACAGGATCCGGCACTGCAACCGTATCATGTAGCGCCACTGTTGCAGCGAACTATGTCCTAACAATTACCGGAACGAGCGGCTCACTAGTCCACACGGCAACTGCCACCTTCGCCTTCGTTGGCTTCACAATAGCTGCCACTTCCCCAGCTGCAGTTAACGCTGGTCAATCTGCATCTTCAACGATCACCGTAACTGCGGTGAACGGATTCACTGGGGTAGTAACTCTCACCGACACAGTTCCCGCCGGGCTCACTTGCGGCGCCATAACGCCAGGCACTGTCACCGGATCAGGCACCGCCACCGTATCGTGCAGCGCGACTGTGGCCGGCAACTACGTCCTGACAATCACCGGAACGAGCGGCTCTCTAGTACAAACCACCACTGCAACTTTCAGCTTCGTAGACTTCACTATTGCAGCGTCTTCGCCGGCTGCAGTCAACATCGGTCAGTCCGCGTCCTCGACGATCACGGTAACCGCAGTGAACGGATTCGCTGGAGTCGTAACTCTAACAGACACAGTGCCAGCCGGTCTAACATGCGGAGCTATCACACCTGGTACCGTTACTGGCTCTGGAACCGCGACCGTCTCATGCTCTGCAACAGTTGCAGGCTCCTATGTCCTCACGGTAACGGGCACTAGCGGCTCTCTGGTTCACACTGCTACTGCGACCTTCAATTTTGTTGACTTCACAATTGCAGCAACTTCCCCGGCTGCAGTCAATGCTGGTCAGTCTGCCTCCTCGACGATTACCATAACTGCGGTGAACGGATTCGCTGGCGTAGTTACTCTGACTGACGCGGTACCGGCGGGACTTACCTGCGGTGCGATAACTCCGGGCACAGTCACTGGCTCTGGTACTGCTACTGTGTCTTGTAGCGCTACTGTTGCTGGGACCTACGTTCTTACAGTCACGGGCACTAGCGGCTCTCTGGTTCACACTGCTACTGCAACGTTCAACTTCAAGGACTTCACAATTGCAGCAACCTCTCCATCGGCTGTCAACGCCGGTCAGTCCGCAACATCCACGATCACAATAACAGCAGTCAACGGATTCACTGGAGTTGTAACTCTAACCGACACCGTCCCCGCTGGGCTAACATGCGGAGCAATCACACCCGGAACGGTCACGAATTCTGGAACTGCGACCGTATCTTGCAGCGCTACTGTCGCGGGCTCGTACGTCCTCACACTAACGGGCACAAGTAGCCCACTAGTACACACTGCTACTGCAACATTCAACTTCGTTGACTTCACTATTGCCGCATCCTCGCCAGTAGCTGTTAATTCTGGTCAGTCCGCGAGCTCCACGATCACTCTAGCAGCGGTCAACGGATTCGCTGGCGTTGTTACTCTGACCGACACCGTCCCCGCTGGTCTAACCTGCGGTGCTATTACTCCAGGTACTGTTACTGGTTCTGGAACCGCTACAGTGTCGTGCTCTGCAACCGTTGCCGGCAACTATGTTCTCACGGTGACTGGAACGAGTGGCTCGCTCGTTCACACAGCGACTGCGACCTTCAGCTTCGTCGACTTCACAATCGCAGCTTCCTCGCCAGCCGCTGTCAACGCCGGCCAATCTGCATCTTCCACAATAACCATAACTGCAGTGAACGGCTTTGCAGGCGTTGTCACACTAACTGATACAGTTCCGGCAGGACTCACTTGTGGAGCTATTACACCAGGTACAGTGACAGGGTCCGGAACGGCCACAGTATCCTGTAGCGCGACTGTCGCTGGCAACTATGTACTGACCGTTACTGGAACGAGTGGCTCGCTCGTTCACACTGCTACTGCGACCTTCAGCTTCGTCGACTTCACAATCGCCGCCTCTTCGCCGGCTGCAGTCAACGTTGGTCAGTCCGCGACTTCGACGATAACGGTTACCGCCGTAAACGGATTCGCTGGAGTTGTAACCCTAACCGATACCGTTCCTGCGGGTCTCACCTGTGGCGCAATTACTCCGGGTTCAGTTACTGGCTCTGGTACTGCTACAGTGTCGTGCTCTGCAACCGTTGCCGGCAACTACGTTCTGACAGTGACAGGCACTAGCGGTTCGTTGGTTCACACTGCTACTGCGACCTTCAGCTTCGTCGACTTCACAATCGCCGCCTCTTCGCCGGCTGCAGTCAACGTTGGTCAGTCCGCGACTTCGACGATCACTGTGACCGCAGTCAATGGCTTCGCAGGAGTTGTAACACTAACTGACACAGTACCTGCAGGTCTCACTTGTGGTGCGATTACTCCAGGTTCAGTCACGGGCTCTGGAACTGCTACGGTATCTTGCAGCGCTACAGTTGCAGGAACCTATGTCGTCACAGTTACCGGAACGAGTGGCTCGCTAGTCCACACCGCAACAGCGACCTTCAACTTCAAGGACTTCACAATAGCAGCCACATCTCCCGCAGCGGTCAATGCTGGTCAGTCTGCGACCTCAACGATCACCGTGACTGCGGTGAACGGATTCACTGGGGTAGTAACCCTGACGGACACTGTTCCTGCGGGTCTCACCTGCGGAGCGATAACTCCGGGCAGCGTAACCAACTCTGGAACCGCGACAGTATCTTGCAGCGCCACCGTTGCTGGCTCGTACATCCTGACCGTAACGGGCACTAGTAGCCCGCTGGTCCACACTGCCACAGCCACGTTCAACTTTGTCGATTTCACAATAGCCGCGTCTTCTCCAGCTGCAGTCAATGCTGGTCAGTCCGCCTCCTCGACGATCACAGTAACCGCGGTCAACGGATTCGCTGGAGTCGTAACTCTAACCGACACAGTGCCTGTTGGTCTAACATGCGGAGCCATAACACCAGGATCAGTCACTGGTTCTGGAACCGCAACCGTCTCATGCTCTGCAACCGTTGCCGGCAACTACGTTCTGACAGTGACAGGCACTAGCGGTTCGTTGGTTCACACTGCTACTGCGACCTTCAGCTTCGTCGACTTCACAATCGCAGCAACTTCGCCGTCCGGACAAGTCGGCTCGTCTATCCCCTCGACGATCTCAGTTACCGCGGTCAACGGCTTTGCGGGCGTTGTCACTCTCACCGACACTGTTCCCGCTGGCTTGACCTGTGGTGCGATTACTCCAGGATCAGTCACTGGTTCAGGCACTGCTTCCGTATCCTGCAGCGCAACTGTAGCGGCCAATTACACTCTGACAATCACAGGAACAAGCGGCTCCCTGGTCCACACAACTAATGCAGTATTCAACATCAAGAATACCCCTGACTTCCAGATCACCGCCACCTCTCCAGCGGCAGTCAACGTCGGAGTCAGCGCCACATCGACCATAACGGTCACAGCCCTCAACGGCTTTACGGGCGTCGTCACGCTGACCGATACCGTTCCTGCGGGTCTCACCTGCGGAGCTATTACTCCGGGTAGTGTTACTGGCTCTGGAACTGCAACCGTCTCATGCTCTGCGACAGTAGCAGGAACCTACACTCTGACGGTAACGGGCACTAGCGGCTCGCTAGTTCACTCGACAACCGCCACATTCAACTTCAGAGACTTCACTATCACGGCAACATCTCCGGCCGCCGTCAACGCCGGTCAGTCCGCAACCTCGACGATAACGATCACCGCACTGAACGGTTTTGCGGGCGTCGTTACTCTCACTGATACCGTCCCTGCAGGTCTCACCTGTGGAGCCATCACACCGGGCACAGTCACAGGCTCCGGAACTGCAACAGTATCATGCTCCGCGACTGTCGCGGGCTCCTACGCCCTCACGGTCACGGGAACCAGCGGCTCGCTAGTTCACACTGCTACTGCAACTTTCAACTTCGTCGACTTTACCATCGCCGCGTCCTCTCCAGCAGCGGTTAACGCTGGCCAATCCGCATCCTCGACAATTACCATAACTGCAGTGAACGGTTTCGCTGGAGTTGTCACATTGACTGACACTGTCCCAGCGGGTCTCTCCTGTGGAGCGATTACTCCAGGTACAGTTACTGGCTCTGGAACTGCGACGGTATCTTGCAGTGCAACGGTCGCTGGCAACTACGTACTAACGGTCACTGGAACAAGCGGTTCTCTAGTCCACACAGCTACTGCCACGTTCAGCTTCGTAGACTTCACAATTGCCGCATCCTCACCAGCCGCAGTCAATGCTGGTCAGTCCGCAACCTCGACGATCACAATAACTGCAGTCAACGGCTTTGCAGGCGTAGTAACTCTTACTGACAGTCTTCCTGCGGGTCTCACTTGCGGTGCGATTACTCCAGGTACAGTCACAGGCTCTGGAAGCGCAACCGTCTCTTGCAGCGCAACAGTTGCAGGTTCCTACGTGCTCACAGTAACAGGTACTAGCGGCTCTCTCGTCCACACTGCGACTGCGACGTTCAACTTTGTAGACTTCTCGATGGCTGCAACTTCCCCTGCTGCAGTAAACGCGGGATCGTCTGCGACAAGTACCATTACTGTAACTGCATTGAATGGGTTCGCAGGAGTTGTCACACTAACCGACACTGTTCCAGCTGGTCTGACTTGTGGCGCAATTACACCTGGTTCAATCACGGGCGCTGGAACCACAACCGTTTCGTGCTCTGCAACAGTTGCAGGAACATACGTCCTCACAGTAACAGGCACTAGCGGTTCGTTGGTTCACACTGCTACTGCAACGTTCAACTTCGTCGACTTCACAATCGCAGCATCTTCACCAGCGGCTGTTAACGCTGGTCAATCGGCAACATCCACGATAACGATCACTGCCGTCAACGGATTCGCGGGCATTGTCACATTAACGGACACCGTTCCAGCGGGACTCACCTGCGGCGCCATCACACCTGGCACCGTCACAGGATCAGGCACTGCTACTGTATCATGCAGCGCGACTGTTGCGGCTAACTATGTGCTAACGATCACTGGAACCAGCGGTTCACTCGTCCACACCGCTACAGCTACCTTCACCTTCAGAGACTTCACCATTGCAGCATCCTCTCCAGTAGCGGTCAATGCTGGTCAGCCCGCATCCTCCACGATTACGATAACCGCAGTGAACGGCTTCGGAGGCGTTGTAACACTAACTGACACCGTACCCGCGGGTCTCACCTGTGGAGCAATTACTCCAGGCACAGTCACTGGCTCCGGAACTGCAACAGTATCCTGCAGCGCCAATGTTGCTGGAAACTACGTGCTGACAGTAACAGGCACCAGCGGAAGTCTAGTCCACACTGCAACTGCAACCTTCAGCTTCGTAGACTTCACAATAGCCGCAACTTCTCCAACCGTTGCACTACCCAGCTCAGCTACCTCGACGATTACCATCACCTCTCTGAACGGTTTCGCAGGCGTCGTCACTCTGACCGATACTGTCCCTGCAAATCTGACCTGTGGCGCAATTACTCCAGGCACCGTAACAGGGTCTGGATCCGCGACATTGACCTGTAGCACGACTATCGCCAACAGCTACGTTGTAACAATAACCGGCACGAGCGGCTCACTAGTCCACACAGCCTCCGCAACCTTCACCTTCACCGCGAACACCCAAGACTTCACCATCACCGCCACATCCCCCGCAGCAGTCAACGCGGGCCAATCCGCTAGTTCGACGATCACAGTAACCGCGCAGAACGGCTTCACCGGAATAGTTTCCCTCACAGACACCGTCCCCGCGGGTCTCACTTGCGGAGCAATATCTCCGAGCAGCGTTACAGGGTCTGGAACTGCCACGGTTTCTTGCAGTGCTACAGTTGCCGGAAGCTACGTGCTAACGATAACTGGAACCAGTACGTCCCCAGCCCTTACCCACTCGACAACCGCGACGTTCAATTTCGTAGACTTCACAATCACAGCCTCCTCACCAGCCGCAGCTAACGTCGGCCAGTCCGCAACCTCGACCATCACCGTTACCGGGTTGAATAGCTTCGCAGGCGTTGTTACTCTCACAGACACTGTCCCAGCAGGACTCACCTGTGGCGCTATCACTCCAGGCTCAGTTACTGGCTCCGGAACTGCTACCGTTTCATGCTCTGCAACCGTTGCGGGCAACTACGCTCTGACAGTAACAGGCACCAGCGGAAGTCTAGTCCACACTGCTACCGCGACCTTCAGCTTCGTAGACTTTACAATAACAGCGTCTTCGCCTGCTGCGGTTAATGCTGGTCAGTCTGCAACCTCAACGATCACAGTTACCGCGGTCAATGGCTTCGCTGGAGTCGTAACTCTCACAGACACAGTACCCGCAGGGCTCACATGCGGCGCGATTACTCCAAGCTCCGTCACTGGTTCAGGCACTGCCACTGTATCATGCAGCGCAACGACCGCCGGCGTCTATGTCGTAACGGTGACCGGCACTAGCGGGTCCCTCGTCCATACCGCGACATTCCAAGTCAGCTTCGTCAACTTCGCAATTTCCGCATCGTCGCCAGCCGCCGTCAACGTTGGTCAGTCTGCCATATCGACCATAACCATAACGGCGAGCAACGGCTTTTCGGGAGTCGTTAGCCTTACCGACACAGTGCCCGCTGGTCTTACATGCGGAGCAATCACACCCAGCAGCATAACAGGCTCTGGAACCGCAACTGTCTCCTGCAGTGCCACAGTCGCCGGAAGCTACACTCTCACGATAACAGGCACGAGTGGATCTCTCGTCCACACTGCCACAGCGACGTTCAACTTCGTAGACTTCACAATCACAGCCTCCTCGCCAGCAGCTGTCCCGGTGGGCAATTCGGCGACTTCCACAATCACCGTAACTGGTTTGAACGGATTCGCAGGAGTAGTGACCCTCACGGACACAGTCCCAGCTAACTTGACTTGCGGCGCAATTACTCCAAGCTCCGTCACCGGTTCAGGAACCGCGACCCTCACATGCAGCTCTACGATCACCAACACCTACACGGTGACCATCACAGGCACCAGCGGCTCTCTAGTCCACGCCGCTACAGCCACGTTCACATTCGGCCCCGCTCAAGACTTCATAATAGCCGCGACCTCGCCTTCTGCAGTCAACATTGGTCAATCCGCTGCCTCCACGATAACCGTCACCGCTGTGAATGGCTTCTCGGGCGTAGTATCTCTCACCGATACAGTACCAGCAGGGCTGACCTGTGGAGCCATAACTCCCAGCAGCGTTACAGGCTCTGGCACCGCTACAGTATCCTGCAGCTCAACAACCGCGGGCAGCTTCGCAGTCACGATCACGGGCACAAGCACAACACCTCCACTAACCCACTCCGCCACCGCCACGTTCAATTTCGTAGACTTCACAATCGCTGCAACGTCGCCAGCAACTGTCACCGTTGGCAACTCAGCAACATCTACGATTACGATCACCGCATTGAACGGTTTCTCCGGAGTTGTATCGCTCACCGATACAGTTCCAGCCAATCTCACTTGCGGAGCAATCACTCCAAGCTCCGTCACTGGCTCGGGCACCGCCACCCTCACCTGCAGTTCCACCATCGCGAATAGTTACCTAGTAACGATAATGGGCACGAGCGGCACTGTAGTCCACACTGCGACTGCGACGTTCACATTCACTGCGGTAGTAGACTTTACAATCACTGCAACATCTCCAGCAGCTGTAGACGTCGGCCAGTCAGCCAGCTCCACAATAACCGTAACAGCCGTCAATGGATTCTCAGGCGTTGTAACACTCACGGACAGCGTCCCCACGGGTCTCACCTGTGGAGCAATTACACCAGGCACCGTAACTGGCTCGGGCACGGCTACTCTGACGTGCAGTTCCAACACCGCAGCCAACTACGTCGTAACCATAACCGGCACCAGCACTTCGCCTGCAATTACTCACTCGACCACTGCTACGTTCAAATTCGTAGACTTCAGTATCGCTGCTACCTCCCCGGCGGCGACCACAGTAGGCTCCTCGGCTACCTCGACTATCACTGCTGCTGCAATCAACGGTTTCACTGGGACGCAGACTCTTAGCGACACCGTCCCTGCGAGTCTCACCTGCGGCGCTATCACTCCAGCCACGATCACAGGCTCAGGCACCGCCACCCTCACATGCACCTCCTCTATCGCAGGCACCTACACTGTCATGATAACCAGCACAGATGGAACCCTCACCCATTCCACCACAGCAACCTTCACCTTCACCGACTTCACAATCACCGCCAGCCCAACCAGCGTCATGATCAACGCCGGCGCCTCAACAACCGTGACCATAACAGTAGCGCCCGTCAACGGATTCAGCGGAACAGTCACTCTAACCGCGAATCCATCCGCAGGACTAACCGCAACACTCAGTCCAACCAGCATAACTGGCGGCTCCGGAACGTCGACACTAACAGTCACCTCTGCAAGCGCGGGCAACTACACCGTCACAGTCACTGGAACAAGCGGATCTCTATCCCACAGTACCGGCAGCATAAGCGTCCGGGTGGTTGACTTCCAGATATTCGCCAGCCCAACAACCGTCAATACCACCCCTGGCGTCAATGGCAACTCCACGATAACTGTCACCGCAGCTAACGGCTTCGCAGGCACCATCACCTTGTCAACCTCAATCTCACCGAGCAGCGGACTAACATGCACCCTTAGCACCACGAGCATAACCGGCTCTGGAACCAGTCTACTCCAGTGCAATGGAACAGGCGGCACCTACACGGTAACCGTCACCGGAACAAGCGGCAGTCTGTCTCACAGTGCTATGGTCACGGTCAACGTACAGGACTTTTCACTGACGACATGCGGGTCCTTGATGATCGTCCAGCCAACGTCCGGCACCAATACAGGCACGTGCGCAGTCACCGTGACGTCCGTAGGAGGCTTCTCCGGCACGGTATTCCTGAATGCGACTGTATCACCAGCAGCCACGGGCATGACGTTCGCCTTCAGCCCAGCGTCGATCAGCAGCTCTGGCACATCAACGCTCACAATAACAATCTCGTCTTCGACTGCGCTAGGCAGCTACACCGTCACAGTCACCGGAACAAGCGGCAGCCTGTCTCGCAGTGCGACTGTCGCCCTCACAGTGATCCAGGGTACACCAGCACAGTCGCCCTTCTTCACTCAGCTCACATGGAACCACCGCTTCTCGCTCTCAAAGTACAACAACGTCCAGACCTTCAAGTACGGCTTCAAGAGCAACAGCACAACCACAATCTACGCCAGCGTAACAATCACAGGCGTTGACGGCATCGGCGTGAACGGGTTCACTCTGACCTCACAAGTATTCACGCTCACACCGAACAAGAACATCAGCAACCAAATGTTGACCCAGATGTTCGACTCGTCACAGATCGGCGATACATTCACCTTCACAGCAGTGATCCACTGGGGCACAACACCAACCAACGACCCGTCGCAGCTACCGTTCACAAGCACCCTGAGCAACGGTGCACCGACAAGTGGCTCGTTCACCGTCCTAGCGTAGGATGGTAACGGGTCAAACCTCCTCTCTTTCCTAATCACTCTATCTCGCAGTGTCAGGTAGCATTACATGCCTCACACCAGGATGATAGTAGACCTGTATTGCTCGGGAAGACTGTCTAAAGCTCAAGCAAGCTCCAGCCTGCAAAAAACTATAAGCTCAGCCGTTTCGCGAGGCGAAGTTAGTAGCCTGTGCCTGGAGCATGATCATTCCCGAGTGTGATGTGAGGCTTTGGCGTCGCCTACGCGGAAACTTCTGTTGACCATTTCCTTTTTCGGACTTGCTCTCGTCGGCATTGTCCAACCGTTACAGTTTGCGCACGCTAGCCTTGGATGGTCCAGCCCAATCTTGATCGATACTCACTCGGGCTTCGACATGCTGTCTACTTCTCTACAAGCTAGCAACGGGACGCTCTGGTTGGCTTGGCAGTCGAACCGGTATGGACAGACAACCGGACGCTTTGACGTTCTCTACAAGACCTACACTAATGGCGTCTGGTCGTCCGTTCATAATTTGACTAGTTCGGGCCAGAACGCCGGCCCATCCTTGGTGCAGTTGACAAACGGCACTATCGCTGCTTTCTGGGTGATGAAGCCGGCTCGCAGCTACGATATCTTCTACGCCCAGTATAGAGCCTCAGGATGGACTAGTCCTGTCCAGATTACTAACACTAGTCTGAATGATACGTCGCCTTCTGCCACGGTGGGCCGAGACGGCACGGTCTG
>Ga0137378_10001472_pt1 | contig 19932 bp, 20 predicted proteins | sample SagtaG_21_FD_104813 | JGI IMG/M metagenome (GOLD analysis project Ga0137378, IMG submission 104813) | Vadose zone soil microbial communities from Sagehorn Ranch, Mendocino, California, USA - Sage2_L_60_16 metaG | ecosystem: Environmental > Terrestrial > Soil > Vadose zone | place: USA... | reverse complement strand
GCAAGGACTTCATCGGCAATGCCGCGGTGCACGGGCGCATGGCCGTCGTGTTCGCCCAGCTTCGGGTGGGCGAGAGCGAGCACGGCGTGCACGCGCTGGCGGTCCCCATCCGGAGCGCCCGGGGCCGCCCGGCGGGGGGCGTGACCATCGAGGACAGCGGGGAGAAGCTCGGGCTGAACGGCGTCGACAACGGGCGCCTGCGGTTCGACCACGTCCGGGTGCCCCGAACCGCCCTGCTGAACCGGTTCGCCGACGTCGGCCCGGACGGCCGCTACTCGAGCCCCATCCGCGACCCCTCCAGGCGGTTCTTCACCATGCTTGGTGCGCTGCTGCAGGGGCGGGTCAGCATCGCCGCGGCCTCGGTCAGCGCGTCGAAGAGCGCCCTGGCCATCGCCGTCCGGTACGGGGCCCGCCGGCGGCAGTTCGGCCCTCCCGGCGAGCCCGAGACACCCGTCCTGGACTACCTCATGCACCAGCGCCGGCTGATGCCCCTGCTGGCCACGACGTTCGCCCTGGACTTCGCGGTGAAGCATCTCGTGTCCGAGTACGCCCGGTCCCTCCGGAGCGGCGCGCTGGCCCCGCGGCGGCGAAGGCAGGTCGAATCCCTGGCCGCGGGGATCAAGGCCTACGGGTCGTGGCACTGCACCGAGACCGTCCAGACCTGCCGGGAGGCCTGCGGCGGCCGGGGGTACCTGGCCGAGAACCGGCTGGCCGCGCTGAGGGCGGACACCGACGTGTTCACCACCTTCGAGGGCGACAACATCGTCCTGATGCAGCTCGTGGCGAAGGGCCTGCTGACCGACTACCGGAGCGAGTTCGGCGACCTGGACGTGTTCGCGATGGTCCGGTTCGTGGCCCGGCGGTTCGTCGGGACGCTCACCGAGGCCGTTCCGGTGCCGGTGGTGGTCCCGGACGTGCTCTCGCTGGTGACGGGGCGGGGCGACGACGAGGAGGCGCTGCGGAGCCGTGACGCCCAACTGGCCGCCCTTCGGTGGAGGGAGCAGCACCTGCTGGAGGGCCTGGGCGGCCGGATGAAGAAGGCCATCGACGGCGGGGCCGACCCCTTCAGGGCCGCGCTGGCGGTGCAGGACCACATGGTGGCGACGGCCCGGGCCCACGTGGAGCGGGTGGTGCTGGAGCGATTCGACTCGGCCATCGCCGGGGCGCCCGGACGGCCCGGGGTGGCCGAGCCCCTGGAACTGCTGTGCGACCTCTACGCGCTCAGCAGGATCGAACGCGACCGCGGCTGGTTCATCGAGCACGGCCATCTCTCGACCGGGAGGTCGAAGGCCCTGGTGAGGCTGGTGACACGGCTATGCGGGAAGGTTCGTCCCCTGGCATTGGACCTCGTGGACGCCTTCGCCATCCCGGACCGGCTGCTGGCGGCCCCGATCGCGACCGGGCCCTAACGGCGGCCTCCGGGCCCTCCCCGGCCCCCGGGGCCGCCCCGTCCGCCGGGACCGCCGCGGCGGTCGCCGTCCTGGCGGGGGGGACGCGGAGTGGGCGGTGGGATGTTCGGCATCTTTCCCACGGCGGGGTCGACCCCGCTCCGTTCGACCTTCACGGTGATGGCACGGTCGGCAAACCAGCGTTCGGCCTCCCGCCAGCCCGTGGCCAGCAGGTGGCGGAGCTGGGCGGCGGACGTCTTGCGCAGCCGTTCGGTCCCCGGCTCCTTCAGGTAGAGCCGAACGTGCCTCACTTCCTTGTAGTCGGCCATCCCGTGCTCCTTTCGGCCTCGTCAGTGTGCGGCCAGCGTCACCAGCATGATCACCGCGAAATGACAGGCGCTCGCGGCGACCGTGAAGCTGTGCCAGACCTCGTGGTACCCGAACACCCTGGGGGAGGGATCGGGACGCCGCCGCGCCAGCACGACGGCCCCACCCGTGTACATGATGCCACCCGTCACGAGGAGGCCCAACGCCACCGGGCTCAACCCCCGGATCGTCTGGGGCAGGGCCACGACGACCAGCCACCCGAGCGAGATGTAGAGGGTCCCGGTCACCCGGCGCAGCCCGTCGACCCTGGCCATCTTCAGCGCGATCCCCGCGACGGCTCCCGCCCACGCGGCCACCAGCACCGCGATCGACCACGCTCCGTGGAGCACCAGCAGGCACATCGGCGTGTACGTCCCAGCGATCAGCACGAAGATCATGGAATGGTCGAGGCGCTTCATCCTCCGGAGCGCCCGGGCCGACCAGGGCCTCACGTGGTAGGCCGCGCTGGTGCCCAACTGGGCCAGGAGGCTGACCGCGTAGATCACCGCGGCCACTCGGGCCGCCGTGCGATGGGCCAGCGAGATCAGCACGATCCCGGCGGGGATGGCCACGAAGAAGGCCACCTGGTGCAGGCGTCCCCGAAGGATCGGCTTGGGGGGCTGGACCGTGGACACCTCGAGCTCAGAGGGGCCAGGCACGTCGTCTCTCCTCCCTGATGGCTCCCGGCAGTCAAGTCTAGCCGGAACGTCGGGGGGTTCGACCCGACGCCGTTCGATCCGAAGGCCCACTCAGCGACAGACCATGTTCAGGAGCCTGAACGGGTCGACGGCGGGGCCGCCTCTCGGGTGCCACTCGAAGTGGTCGTGGGTGGACCCACCCATGGCGTCGCCGGAGTTCCCCACGTGGCCGATCACGGTCCCGGCCTTCACCCTCCCCAGGTGCGCCGTGCGGGTGAGATGCGCGTTGAACACGAAATTCCCGTACCGGTCAGTGAGGGTGACCTGGACGCCTCCCGCCCAACTGACGGAGACCTTGGCGATGCCATCGAATGGAGCGAAGATCTTGGCGCCACGAGGAGCCATGATGTCGATGCCCTGGTGCCGGTGGAACCCGCCGACGTAGCGGGGCTCGCCGAAGTCGTCGTAGTAGTGCCTGGGCGCGGCCACCGGGCAGGGGGCGAAGGGAACTCGACTCGTGGTCGTCTGGGGCAGGGGAACGCTTCGGCCGTGCAGTGCGGCGTCGAAGCCGGCGCCGGTGGGGGGAGCCAGCGCGGACGCCCCATTCGCACCCGATGCAATGATCGCGACAATGGCGCCCCCCACCAGGCACGCGCGCGTCCTCATCGGGTCGTTCTCGGTGGATTCGCCATATCGAAAGGCAACTGGAACCAGAGCAGGCTACCAGGCGCCCCGGGCGGGCGTCACCCCGGCGGCCGGCGCCGAAACGAGGATCGGCCCCGGGGGGCGGGGGCCGATCTATCGGGTCAGTGAGCCCTTTCGGGCCAACGATCAGTCCGCCGCGGCCAGCCCGACTGGACAGGCCACGCCCGTCCCGGCGATCCCGCAGTAGCCCCAGGGCTTCTTCGCCAGGTACTGCTGGTGGTAGTCCTCGGCGTAGTAGAACGGCCCGGCGTCGGCGATGTCGGTGGTGATCTCGCCGTAGCCGGCCGTGCCCAGCCGCTCCTGGTAGGCCTCGCGGGAGCGTTCGGCAGCATCCCGCTGGGCCCGATCGAACACGTAGATCGCGGAGCGGTACTGGGTCCCCACGTCGTTCCCCTGGCGCATGCCCTGCGTCGGGTCGTGGTTCTCCCAGAACACCTTGAGGAGCTGCTCGTACGAGGTCTCCGCGGGGTCGAACACCACCAGCACAACCTCGGCGTGCCCGGTGCGCGCCGAGCAGACCTCCTCGTAGGTGGCATTCGGCGTGGAGCCGCCCGAGTAGCCCACCGCGGTGACCCACACGCCGGGGAGCTCCCAGAACAGCCGTTCGGCTCCCCAGAAGCACCCCATGCCGAACACCGCCCGCTGGAAGCCCTCCGGGAACGGCGGCTTCAAGGGGTTGCCGTTGACGAAATGGCGCTCGTCCACGGACATCTCCCGGTCGCGGCCGGGCAGGACGTCCTCGCGCGCGGGCATCTGCGTCTTGCGCTTGGTCCAGAGCATCGTTCCTCCAGGGTAGGTGGTTCCGAACGAATCGTCCGATCCGGGAGTCCCTCGTTACAGGAGGTCTCCGAAGGTGCCCTGATCATTAAGGGAAGTGGTGCGGATCGATGGCGATCCTGGCGACCAGCGACGCGATGAACCCATCGTCGTCAACAACAAGTGTCACGGATGGCCCGCATTGGACACGGCGGACCGGCTCGACACCGGCCACATCGATGCGAAGGCCCGAGGGCAGAGAGTAGAAGTCCAGAAACAGCCCAACATCGATGACGCTCCCACCGTGTTCCAACCAAAGCGTGCGATCAAAGACGAGGCAGCAGCCCTCACCATCACCGACCTCATGATGCGTCGGCGTCTGCTCGGCTTGCACCGCTCCGAGCGAGAGCACAGTCAAATATAGGAGCTCGCCGGATGCACGGTCGATTGTGAACTCCAGCTCGCCGCCGGCCAAACCTGATGCTCGGACGTAGACAGGGAGAGGACCAAGCTTGGGCTCAACCCACACGATCTTGAGCGGGACATACAAGTCGGACTCGAGCGAAGGCGGGCTGCCCTTTCGGACCTCTGCCACTCGCAGACTACGTGGGTGGCTCATCCCCGACCGAGACACAGATGGAGAACCAAATGGAGCTCGCCCACTCGTTGACTCGCGTTGAAGCATGTGCTTTGAAATGTGGGCCACGTCGACTCGCTCGGACAAGTGCCCCGCAACGTCCGGATCGAGGGGGCTACGCAAGCGCTGATCGGACCGCCCTCACGATGGCGTTCGACGAGATGCCCGCCCACTCGCGCAGCTCCTCGGGGGAGCCGCTTCCGGCCATCTCCGTCACGGCGAGCTTGATCACCCGCCCGCTCAACTCATTCCCGCCGGCGGCCAACGCCTCCAGGACGGCGTCGCCGAGGCCGCCTTCGATCCAGTGGTCCTCCACCACGACGAGCAGGCCGGTCTCGCCCATGGCCGTTCGAAGCGTCGACCCGTCGATCGGCTTGACCGAATAGGCGTCGATCACCCGCACGTTGACGCCGTCTTCAGCGAGCTTGTCCGCCGCCTTCAGCCCCTCGAACAGCGTGACGCCGGCGCCAACCACCGTCGCTCGATCCCCTTCGGAGCTCCGAACGACCTTCGAGCCGCCGATGGGGAACTCTTCGTCCGCGCCGTAAAGCCTCGGGGTCTTCTCGCGGGTGGTCCGCATGAAGGAGATCCCCGAGAGGTCGGTCATCGCCCCGACCAACGCGGCCGTGGCGTTGCCGTCGGCCGGGTACAGCACCGTCGAGCCGTGGACCGCCCGCATCATGGCCAGGTCCTCCAGGGCCATCTGCGACGGGCCGTCCTCCCCGATCGACACGCCGGCGTGCGACCCGCACAGACGCAGGTTCGCCCGGCTGATGGCGGCCATCCGGACGAAGTCGTAGCCCCGGGTCAGGAAGGCCCCGAAGGTCGCGGCGAACGGCACCTTGCCCAGCGCCTGCAGCCCCACCGCGGCCCCGAGCATGCCCTGCTCCCCGATGAACATCTCGAAGAACCGGTCCGGGGCGGCCTTCTGGAAGTCCTCGGTGTGGGTCGAGTTCGCCACCTCGCCGTCCAGCACCACCACATCGGGACGGGCCGCCAGCGCGACCAGGGTCTCGCCGAAGGCCTTGCGCGTGGCGATCTCCTTGTCGTAGACCGGCAGCGTCACTTCGGCACCGGAGCCATCGGAGAGCGAGACCCCCTCCGGCTTGGGCGGGGTGATCGTGATCGAACGCCCCCCGCCCAGCTCCTCGATGGCCTGCTTCGCCTGCTCCTCGTCGAGCGCCTTGCCGTGCCAGCCCTCGGCGTTCGCCAGGAACGACACGCCGTGGCCCTTCTCCGTTCGGGCCACGATCAGGGTCGGACCCGAGCCGTCGGAGGCCTCCGTGTAGGCCCGGTCGATCTGCGCCACGTCGTGCCCGTCGACCTGTAGGGCCCGCCAGCCGAACGCCTCGGCCCGCCGCGCGTGGGCGTCGCCGTTCCACTCGAGCATGGTGGGTCCCCGCTGGCCCAGCCGGTTCATGTCGAGGATGCCGATGAGGTTTCGAACCTCGTGATAGGAGGCGTTCGCCATGGTCTCCCACACCGACCCCTCCACGATCTCGCTGTCCCCCATCAGCACCCACACCCGTCCCGCGAGCCCGTCCACCCGCATCGACAGCGCCATCCCCAGCCCGATGGGCAGGCCCTGCCCCAGCGAGCCCGTGGCCACGTCGATCCACGGCATCTCCGGCACCGGAGCCGGATGCCCTTGGACGGGTGAGCCGAATCGACGGAACGTCATCAGCTCCTCGTCGGTGATGGCCCCGATCGCCTTCAGCACCGAGAACATCAGGGGGGAGGCGTGCCCCTTCGACAGGACGAACCGGTCGTTCGCCGGGCTCTTCGGATCGTCCACGTCGTACCGGAGGTGGTCCGAATACAGCACCGCCAGCAGGTGCGCCGCCGACATCGAGGAGGTGGGGTGCCCCGATCCCGCCGCGGTGGAACACCGGATGCTGTCCACGGCGAGCTGCGCGGCCAGCTCGTGCCATTCCTGGGTCCTGTCCATGACCGTCTCCTTCGATGCGCGCGTGCCCGAGGATCGAACGTTCGACGCTGCGACTCTACCCATTCCCGGCGGGAGCCTCCGGCCGAGCTCAGGCCCGCAGCAGGCCGACCTGTGACGCGGCCCGGGCCGACGCCACCCGGTTCCCCTTCTTGTCGTACAGGCGGGCGGCCTCCTGGAAGGCCTCCGCGGCCTCGCCTGCCCGTCCGCCCACCCGGAGCACCTCGGCCCGGTCGGCCTGCACGTCGGCCTGGATGTTCAGGAAGTCCGTCTTCCCGGCCAGCGTCCATGCCTCATCGATCAGGCCGAGCGCTCCGCCCAGGTCGCCCCTTCGGGCCAGCACCTTCGCCCGGGCCGAACGCCACAGGATGTTCGACGTCAGGTCCTCCGCCCCGGCAGCCTCGCCGCTGATACGGCTGAACTGTTCGGCCTCCTCGTACCGCCCCTGTGCGTACAGCGCATGGGCGAGCATCGCCGCCAGGGTCGAAAGGTAGCTCTTCTCCCCCAGGCCGTGCAGGATCTCGTAGCCCCGGCGGAGCTCCCGCTCGGCGGCCCCGGGATCGCCCGCCAGCATCTCCACGAAGAAGAACCCCTGGGCCATCCCGCCCCATTCGAGCCGCAGCCCCAGGTCCTCCAGCAGCGCCCTGGCCTCCTTCGCCAACTGCCTGGCTCGAACGAAGTCCCCCAGCATGGCGTGGAACCGGGCCTCCGCTCTGACCACCGCGGCCCGCACCTTGAGGTTGTCCGCGGCGCTCTCCCGGATCTCCTCACACCGCCGCAGGCCCTCGTCGGCAGGGGTGGGCCCGAACAGCGTGGCCACGGCGAGGAGCGACAGCGCCTCGGCCTCCTCGCCGGGGTCGCCGGCCCGGCGGGTGTGGCCGCTGGCCCGCTCCAGGGCCTTCTCCGCCCCGGCCGCCCGGCAGGGGATCCAGTCCACCTCGGCCAGCAAGCGCCAAGCCTTGGCCAGCCCGAGGTCGTCCCCCTCACGCTCGAACACCGGGATGGCCCCCTCGGCGACGGCCTTGGCCTCTTCCGTCCCGCTCTCGGCGTCGATGAACAGACGGAGGTGGGCCCGTTCGACCGAGGCCCGCCACATCAGGCCATCCCGCCCGGCCGCCCCGCCCTCGTCGATGGCCTCGCCGAGCACGGCGTCGGCGCGTTCGAACTCCCCGGCCTGCCACAGCGCGGCCCCCAGCTCGGGGAGCAGCGCCAGCCGCGACGGGTCCTTGCCGGGCAGCAGGGACACGGACCGCGACAGGTGGCTGATGGCGCCCGGCATGTCGCCCAGGGCGAACGACCGGAGGCCGGCCGAGGAGAGCGTCACCGCCGCTCGCCGGGCCACCCTCCACCATTGCTCGTCCACCGGGCCCAGCTCCGACCGGTACCGGCAGGCCTGCTCCAGATGGTAGCCCACGATGTCCGCGTACTCGCGGATCCGCTCGTTCGCCGCCTTCTCCAGCCACGTGGCCCCGGCCTCGTGCAGCTCGGCCCGGGCCTCCTTCGGCAGCGCCTGGTAGGCAGCCTCCCGGAGCAGCGTGTGCCGGAACCGGTAGGCCGCCTGCCCGGCCAGCGCGGAGGGCTCGGGCCGGATCAGCTCCTTTCGGACCAGCTTCCGGAGGTAGGCCGGGACGTGGGGCCGCAGCTCCTCGGGGACCAGCTCGGCCACGGACCCTGCATGGAACACCTTCCCCATGACCGCGGCCCGTGACAGGATGTCGCGCTCCTCCTCCCCCAGGCGATCGAGCCGGGCCGCCAGCAGTGACCGGATGGTGAGGGGGATCGAGAGCTTCGCCAGGTCGCCCGTGGCCGCCCACCGCCCCTGGTGCCGCTCGAGCAGGCCGTCGTCGATGAGCATCGACAGCATCTCCTCGAGGAACAGCGGGTTGCCCTCGGCCGCCTCGGCCAGGCGATCCCGAACCTCATCGGCCAGGCCGTCGGACCCGACGAGGTTCCGGAGAAGGCGTTCGGACTCCTCCTCGGTGAGCGGCTCGAGCAGGATCGAGGCCGCGTTGACCTTCCCGCCGCCCCACCCCGAACGGTGGTCGAGCAGCTCCTGCCGGGCCAGCACCAGGATCATGATGGGCGCCTCCCGGTCCCAGTCGGCCACGTGCTCGACCAGGTCGAGGAAGGTGGGCTCCGCCCAGTTCGCGTCGTCGAACAGCAGGACCACCGGCCGCTCCCGGGCCAGGGCCTCCAGGAACCTCCGGACCGCCCAGAAATTGCCCTCGGTGGTCGCGGTGGCCTCGCGCAGTCCGATGACCTGCTCCACGCGGTCGGTCACGACCTCGGCGGCCTCGACGCCCTCCAGCAGCGCCAGGATCTTCGTTCGAGCCTCGTCCGCGGAGTCGAACTCGGTGATGCTCGCGGCCTGCCGCACCACCTCGATCACGGGCCAGAACGTGATGGCCTCACCGTAGGGAAGGCAGTGGCCCCGGAGGGCCGTCACCCTGTGCTCCACCGAATGGACGAACTCCTCGGCCAGCCGGGACTTCCCCACCCCGGCCGAGCCCAGGATGGTGAACAGATGGCACGTGCGCTCGCGTTCGGTCCGGGCCAGGGCCTGCGACAGCAGCCGCAGCTCCAGCTCCCTCCCCACCATCGGCGAGCTCAGCCTGCGGGCCAGGGCCGGGGCGTCCGGGGTGACCGAGACCAGGCGGAAGGCGGGGATGGGCTCGTCCTTCCCCTTGACCCACAGGAGCCGAACGGGGTCGACCAGGACCGCATCCTTGACCTGCCGGTACGTGTGCCCCCCGATGAGCGTCTCCCCGGGCCGCGCCTCCTGCTGGAGGCGGGCCGCCACGTTGACACAGTCCCCCGAGACCATGGCCTGGCCGGAGGCCGGGTCGCCCGCCACCACCTCTCCGGTGTTCACCCCGGTTCGGATGTCGATGGTCACGCCGCGCTCGCGTTCGAGCTCCCGGTTGAGCTCGGCCAGGGCGTGCCGCATCTCGAAGGCGGCCCGCACGGCCCGGAGGGCGTCGTCCTCGTGGAGCTTGGGGATGCCGAACACCGCCATGACGGCGTCGCCGATGAACTTCTCCACCGTGCCGCCGTGGCGTTCGATCACCGTGCGCATGGCGTCGAAGTAGCGGGTCATGAGGTGGCGGAGCGACTCGGGATCGAGGCGCTCGCCGAGGTCCGTCGAGCCGGAGACGTCTGCGAACACGACCGAGACGGTCTTTCGAACCTCCCGGGCGGCGTGCTCGGGCGCCAGCGATCGCCCGCAGCCCAGGCAGAACCGGGCCCGGTCGGGGTTCTCCTCTCCGCAGGTGCGGCAGACCGGCACGGTGGACCCGAGTGTACGGGCGCGGGTCGAATGAGGCCAGGGATTCGGGATTCGGGTACCGTTCCGGCGTGGCCGTTCGGATCGGCATCGGGCTGTTCACGGGCCAGGTCCCGCCGGGTTCGGACCGCACCTTCGTCCAGGAGTACCGGGAGATCCTGGACATGGCCCGGCTGGCCGAGACGCTCCGGTTCGACTCGGCCTGGGTCAGCGAGCACCACGGATCCTCGGATGGCTACACGGCCTCGCTGCTGCCGACGCTCGCGGCCATGGCGGAGGCCACCGAGCACATCACGCTGGGCACCGGGGTGGTGCTGGCGCCGCTCCACGACCCGCTGCGCCTGGCCGAGGACGCCGCCACCGTCGACCTGATCTCGGGGGGGAGGCTGATCCTGGGGCTGGGGATGGGGTGGCGGCACGAGGAGTTCCGGATGTTCGGCGTGCCCTTTCGGGAACGGGTCCGGCGAACCGTGGAGACCGTGGAGATCCTGCGGCGGGCGTGGACCGGGGAACGGTTCTCGTACGAAGGGCGGGCCTACTCGTTCGACCGGGTCAAGGTGACGCCGACGCCGGCCCGAGAGGGCGGCGTGCCGATCTACCTGGGCGGCAGCGTGGAGGCCTCGATCCGCCGGGCCGGCCGCCTTGCCGACGGCTACATCCGAACCCGGGGCGGCGGACTGGAGCACGCCAGGCAGGACGTGCACTGGGCAGAGGAGGCCGCCCGGGAGGCCGGGAAGGAGCCCGCCGCCCTGGGCTACGCGCAGCTCCAGAACACGTTCGTGTGGGACGACGGGGACGCCTTCGAGAAGGTCCGGCCGTGGCTGGTGCACCAGCTCGGGGTGTACGGCGGGTGGGGCGCGGGCAGCGACACCCCGGCGGACGACAGCCTGACCTACCTGCCGCCCGAGGAAGAGGTGATGCGCTTCCTCACCGTCACCGGCACGCCCAAGGAGGTCGCCGGCAGGCTCCGACCTCTGGTGGAGGCGTTCGGCGGCCGGCAGGAGTTCCACCTCGTGGTGAGGCTCCACTACCCGGGCATGCCGTTCGAGACGGCCGCCCGGGCCATGGAGCTCTTCGCGGAACAGGTGATCCCAGCGCTGAAGGGAAGCTGACGGGACCAGGCTTCAGGCCGGCGAAGGCTCCCGGCGGTAGACCCACACGGCCTCGGCGGCGGCGGTCCGGGGAAGCCCTGGGCGATCGATCGCCGAAGCCCATTCCTCAACGGTGTACACGAGCACGTCCGATGGCACCGGCAGCTCGGTGGAGTCGTATCTCATGGGCCTGCGTTCGAACGGGAGATCCGCCGCGTGGACCAAGACGACGATGTCGAGGTCGCTCCCGACCCCCCAGTCCCCCCTGGCCGTCGAGAACCTTCGACTTCTCCACCAGGTCATCCGGCACCGCCAGGGGCAATTCCCGCAGGAGCCGGGCCACGACATGGCCCCACGCCTCTTGGCCCAAGTGCAGATGCAGCGCCCTCACGGCCTTCTCCGCGGCCTGGTGGCAGGCGAAGCAGGCCCACTCGTGCCGGCCCGCGGCGCGGGAGTCCACGGCTTGCTCGAGATCCCGTTCGGTCTGGGCCAGCCAGTCCGGTGCCCGATCGACCATCCAGCCTCCATCCCGTGGGCGGCAGTTCGGCAAGAGCGTAATCCCGAACCGGGCCCCTCTTCGGAGGAGGGGTGTCCCCTGAGGCTACGCCGCGCGCACCGCCGCCCGGCGGCGGACCACCGAGCCGCCGATCACCAGCAGCAGGACGGCACCGCCGAGGATCACCGACCAGATCAGGACCCGAGGCCACAGCGCCGTGGTCTCGACCACCGTCGTCGTGGCGGCCGTGGCGACAGCCCTGGTGGGGAAGCCGTACTGCTGCAGGAGCGGGGCCAGCATCGGCGAGGTGCTGAGCCAGCCCCCGTCGAGCGTCGTGCCGAACAGGTTCTGCCGGGGCGCCGAGTACACCCAGGGGTGCTGCGGCGCATAGGGATAGTAGGTCTGCCTGATGGTGGCCTTCTTGCCGTCGTCGGTGGTGAACGCCCAGGTGATGGAGTACGCGGGCCCCATCTTCGAGGCCGGAGGCCGAACGTAGAAGTTCGCGCTGTAGCGCTGGATCCGTCCGGTGGCCGCGGTGTCCATCAACACGGTCATGAAGTCGTTGTCGAGGGACTTCAGGTCGCTGCAGGGGTCGAAGATCCCGCACTCGCCCTTCCAGTTGAGGAGGATGGCGTGCTTCTGGTGCGGCCCGTCGATGGTGACCGCGCCGGAGAACGTCACCGGGTGGTCGAAGGGGCCCTTCGCCAGCGCCGCCGTCGCCGGAGCCATGACCGAGGCCACGACCGCCAGCCCGAGGATCAACCGCCTGCCCATGTTCGCCTCCCTGCTCGGTTCGGACCCGTCACCCCTCCGTACACCCGGCGGCCTCGGGCGGTTCCCGGGTTCACGCCACGGCGGTCAGAACCCGGGCCGGGACCGGTCCGGCAGCTCCTTCGAGGCCTCCTGCAGCGCCCCCCAGATCTCCCGAAACAGCTCGGCCGCGTAGCCCGGCGGCTGGCTGTTCTCTCCCCCCATCGCTCCCCGGAGCGCCGTGGCCGTCATCTCGATGGCCTTGTCGAACAACACCCTGTCGATCTCTCCCGCCATGTGCGTCGAACCTCCCTCAGTTTGTGATCTTCGCGGTTCGAGCTTACGGATGCGTCCAGAGTACGTCGCGGTCGGGCGGGCGTTGATCTACGCCGCCTGTCGTACGACGTCCACATCTGCCGACAATGGAGGGTCGATCGTCACTTCGGCTGATAGATCCCCGGGAGCCCTGGATTCCAGTAGGGAGCGGAAGCGACGGAGGTCCTCATCGTACCCCGCCGGATAGCCGTATCCACCCCGATAAAGACGAAATGCATTGAGAGCACGATCGATGTCATTCCGGTTGGCCACTCTGATGGCGATTCGGCCAGTCCAGTCGACCTCTGGGTGGGTGTAGTCCATCGGGAAGAGCGCGAGCGTCTTCAGGCTCTCATCGAGAAGCTGGCCCCTCGTCACACTGAGGCGTCCCCCTCGGTCGGCCGGGCCGAACAGCGAGCTGAAAGGGTTCTTCTTCGACGTGAGGAGGGTGACGAACATGAACGAACCTGCGAGGGGCTCCTCTCCGATGAAGCATTGGACGCGCAAGGTATCCGGGAGGTGTCGAGGCGATGGCTCTAGAGGGAGCATCGGATGGGCCCTCCTCGGTTCGTCGTGGCGACCCTCGGGTCGACTGACGACCCCGCTCCTTCGGGCGTCAGCCGTTGCCCGTGCACTGGATGAAGTCGGCCGTCAGGTCGCCCTGCGCTCGGAGCACCAGTTGGTGACCGCTGTCCTCCCGCTTGACCCCCGCCTTGTACGTGGCGTTGTCGCCCGCATACAGGGCCTTCAGCTCTCCGCCTCGCACGTCGCTCAGGCCCTTCTGGAGGTCGCTCAGGTCGCTCTGGTACGCCGGGTCCACCGAGCGCTTCTTCACGGCGTTGACGATCTTTCCGATGGTCGAGATCAGCGCGAGGAAGTCGGCGGTCTTCTGCTTCGACGTGATGAGCTTCTGCGAGGCCGATCCGTACTTGTCGACCTCGGAGGCCATGAAGTCCTCGTCCGACTGGCACTTCGCCAGCAGGGCGGGATCCACGGTCGGGGACGGGGAGACGGTCGGACTCGGCGCGGCCGTCGGGCTGGCGGACGGCGAGGTCCCGAGCGACTGCGGTCCCCCGGAGGACGAACATGCGGTCAGGATCGCCGCGACCGACGCCACTCCGAGCACGAACACGTGACGCCGCGGCCTTCGTTCGGATCTCCCAGCCTTGCCTCCGAACATGCCCCACCCCCCCGATGTGGGAGGGAGCCTAGCAGCCCCGCATTGCGGCGAGGTATCCGCGTTCAGCGCTCCTGGCCGCGTTGGCGGCGGAGGTAGTCCCGCATCCTCGGCGGGTACCCCACCCGGGCGGCGTCGAAGACCCGGAGGTTGTGGCTGCCCGAGAGCTCGCGCAAGAACGTGTCGTCGAACAGCTCGAACCGCTTGTGTTCGCCGTCCCCGGCGACCAGGACCACGGAGAGCGGATGCATGACCGTTTTCGGTTCGACGTAGGCCTCGACGCCGCGGTGCGACTCGACCCATCGCCGGATGCCGTCGCGATCCTCGGCCGGGCCCTGCACCCCCTTCAGCCGCCGCGAGACCGTGCGGGTGACCGGTTCGAACTCGTAGCGGCCCGGACTCTTCGGCGGCCGGACCTGCTTCCCGGGCCTGCGGAATCGATCGCTCAGCCCCACCGCTCCCCCTCCAGCCGAGCGGATGCTACCCCCGGGCGACGGGCCGGGCCGGGTCGCGGCCCCACTCCTCCCACGAGGCGTCGTAGAGCTTCGCGTCCTCCACGCCGGCCAGGGTCAGGGCGAACAGCAACGCCGACGCCGAGATGCCGACCCCGCAATAGGTGATGCAGCGCGACTCCGGCGTCACGTCGAGGCCGGAGAACAGCTCGCGAAGCTCCCCCGGCGACTTCAGGGTTCCGTCCTGCCGGTACAGCTCTGCATACGGCACGTTCGCCGCCCAGGGCACCCGGCCGGCACGGATGTCTCCCCGAGCGGTGTGGGCGATCCCGTCGGGGTCGGCCTCGACGGGGCCGGTTTCGAACCACACTGCCCGGCCCGCGAACTGCTCCGGCGGGCGGGAGTCGAGCACCCTCATTGAGGGATCGGATTCGGCCGCCAACACGTCGCCGGCCGTGGCCACCATCGAGGGGCCCGGCCCCGGCCTCCACCGAACGGAGCGCGGGGGCGGCACCTCGGCCGTGACCGGGCGTGCGTCGGCCTTCCATTTGCCGAACCCGCCGTCGAGGATCCGCACCTGGTCGTGGCCGTACCTTCGGCACGCCCACCACAGACGGAACGGGCCGGAGCCCTGGTGGTCGGCATAGGCCACCACCACGTCGTCGTCGGCGATGCCGGCTCGCTCCATGGCAGAGGCGAACCGTGACGGTGGGGCCAGCATGAACGCCACCTTGTTTCCCGGATCGACGATGTCGGTCGTCCAGTCCAGGAACAACGCCCCCGGGACGTGTTCGCGTTCGAACCTGGCCCTGGCCGAGCCGTCCTCCCGCCACCGCATGTCCACCACGGCCAGGCCCGGGTCGCCCAGATGGGAGGACAGCCACTCCGTTGAGACCAGCATCAGTTGTGCTCTTGGTGCGTGATGTGCCAGTGCCTCGGGGCGATCAGCTCCTCGGCCTCCTCCGGCCCCCACGACTCAACGTCGTACTCGTGCACCGCCGGCGGGTCCTCGAGCACGGGCATGAGGACCTCCCAGCCCCGTTCGACCTCGTCCTCCCGGGTGAACAGGGTGTGGTCGCCGGCCATGGCCTCCAGAAGGAGCAGCTCGTACGCCTCGACCAGCGAAGACTGGTAGCGCCGGTCGTAGTCGAAGTCGAGAGTGGCCCGGTCGAGCTCCAGCCCCACCCCCGGCTTCTTGATGTTCAGCGCGAGCGAGATCCCCTCGTCGGGCTGGATCCGGATGGTCAGGTGGTCGCGGCTGGGCGGGGCCACGCGCTCCTCCTCGAACACGTTGTAGGGCACGTCGCGGAACGACAGGCTGGCCTCGGTGGCCTTGCGCTTCAGGCGTTTGCCGCTGCGGAGGAAGAACGGCACCCCGGCCCACCGCCAGTTGTCCACCTCCAACAGCATCGCGGCGAACGTCTCCGTCTGCGAGCCCTTCGCCACGTGGGGCTCGTCCCGGTAGCCGCGGTACTGGCCCCGCACCACGTTCTCCGGCGAGATCGGGCGGAGCGACCGCAGCGCCCGCACCTTCTCGTCGCGCAGCCGGTCCGGATGGAACGACACCGGCGGCTCCATGGCCAGCACGGTCATCACCTGGAACAGGTGGGTCACCACCATGTCGCGGATCGTGCCGGTCTGGTCGAAGAAGGCCCACCGGCCCTCGATCCCGATGTCCTCTGCCACCGTGATCTGCACGTTGTCGACGTACCGCCGGTTCCACGTCGGTTCGAACATCCCGTTGGCGAACCGGAAGGCCATGATGTTCTGCACGGTCTCCTTGCCCAGGTAGTGGTCGATGCGGAAGATCTGGCTCTCGTCGAACACCTCGTGGAGCTCGCCGTTGAGCTTCCTGGCGCTGTCGAGGTCGTGCCCGAAGGGTTTCTCGATCACGACCTTCGCGCCCACGTGGAGCTCGCTCTCGGCGAGCCGCCGCACGATCCGGGGATAGGCCGCCGGCGGCGTGGCGCAGTAGTAGAAGCGCCCGCCGTTCGTCCCCCGGTCCCGGTCGATCCGCTCGAGGTGTGTCCGAAGGTGGTCCATGGCCAGCTCGCTGTCGAACTCTCCCGGAAGGTAGGACAGCAGCCTCTCGAAGTCCTCCCAATCGTCGCCGGACGGGTCGCACCGGCCGAACTCGGCGATCGCCTGGCGGGCCCGGTCCCGGAACTCATCGTCGGACAGCTCCGACCGGGCATATCCCACGATGGCGAACCCCCGCGGGAGGAGCCCTTCGGCGAACAGGTGGAAGAACGCCGGCAGCAGCTTTCGTCGGGTCAGGTCGCCAGAGGCGCCGAACAGCACCACCGCCTGGGGGTCCGCCGGTTTGAGCGCCATCAGCGGCCCGCCCCCGTGCCGGCCCGGAGCAGGTCGCGGCCGAGCTTCTTGAGGTCGACGTCCTCGTCCCGAAGCAGCGCCGGATCCACCGGCCGGCGGGCCCGGACCAGCGCGGCGCACCGCCGGACGTCGTTGCCGGCGTCGAGGCCGACCACGCCATCGACCACGCCGTTCCTCACGTAGAACCCCACGAAGCGCCGGTCCTTCAGGCTCCCCCGCACCACGAGCTCGTCCCAGGCCGGGGCGTGGCCGAGGTACTGGAGGTTGTGCTCGTACTGGTCCGACCAGAACCAGTGCGGATCGTCGAACACCGCGTCCTGCCCCATCATGCTCCTCGCTGCGGCGGCGCCCTGCTTCAGCGCGTTGTCGTAGTGCTCTACCCGCAGCAGGCGCCCGAACAACGGGTGGAGGTGGTTGGCCACGTCTCCGGCGGCGTAGACATCGGGCACGTTCGTCCGGCACCGTTCGTCGGCCAGGATCCCGTTCTCCACGTCGATCGGCGTGCCGTCCACCACCCCGGTGGCCGGGTGGATGCCCACGGCCACCACGGCGAAGTCGCATCCGATCCGGACGCCCCGGTCGGTGACCACGGCCTCCACGCGGTTCGACCCTTCGAAGCGCTGGACGGACTGGCCGAAGTGGAATCGCACCCCGTGCTCGCGGTGGATGGCCTCGAACACCCGGCCCACCTCGGGCCCGACCACCCGTTGCAGTGGCGTCCGGAACAGCTCGATCACCTCGACCTCGACGCCGAGGGTCCGGAGCGACGCGGCCACTTCCGCACCGATGAACCCCGCGCCCACCAGGACGGCCCTTCGGCCCGGGACGGCCTCGGCCTTCAGGGCGTCCGCGTCCTCCCGGGTTCGAAGCTCGTGCATGCCGTCGAGGTCCGCGCCGGCCACGGCCAGCCGCCGGTTCCGCCCGCCGGTTGCGACGAGCGCCCGGTCGTACCGGACGAACCCTCCGTCGCGCAGGTGGACCACCCGATCCGCCACGTCGACCCGCGTCGCCCTCGTCGCCAGGCGGAGCCCGACGCCGTTCTGCTCGTACCACTCCGGCGGACGAAGGTAGCCCTTCTCGAACGGCTGCTCCCCCCGCAGGTACTCCTTCGACAGCGGGGGCCGCTCGTAGGGTGCGTGGGGCTCCTCACCGATCAGGACGATCTCGCCGTCGAAGCCCTCGTCCCGAAGGGTCGACGCCGCCGCACCGCCGGTGAGGCCGGCCCCGACGATGACGAACCGCTGCGATGGCATCCGGCCACCCATTCAATCAGCACGCGCCGCCCCTCGCTGCCCGGCGATACTGGCTCGAGCATGCCGGAGCTTCCCGACGTCGAGGCCTATCGACGATTCTTCCTCCGGCATGCCGCCGGCAAGACCGTCCGGGCGGTGGAGGCCGACCCGACCATCGTTCGGAACGCCGCGCCTCGCACACTGTCGAGAGCGCTGACAGGAAGGCGGTTGGCCGAACCGGAGCGGCTGGGCAAGTGGCTGATCTGCTGGACGGATGGCCCGGCCCTGCTGCTGCACTTCGGGATGACCGGCGACCTGGTGTGGTCGGAGGACGAACCCGAACGGCACCGCCACGACCGGCTGTTCCTGTCCTTCCAGGACGGCACCGAGATCAGATACCGGAACATGCGCAAGCTCGGCGGGGTGTGGCTGGCCCACGACGCCCCAGAGGTTCGCCGGGTCCTGGGGCCGCTCGGCCCGGACGCCCTCGAGCTGTCCAGGGCGGCCTTCCTGGAGCTGCTGGGCCGGCGGCGGGGTGGGGTCAAGGCGGCCCTCATGGACCAGAGCCTGCTGGCGGGAGTGGGGAACCTCATCGCCGACGAGACGCTGTGGCAGGCCCGGATCAACCCCCGGCGCCGGGTGGAGAGCCTGACCGGGGACGAACGGTCACGGCTCCAGGCCGCCCTTCGAAAGGTCCTCCGCGAGTCGGTCGAGGCATCCGACCACATCCCCCGGAAGCGGTCCTGGCTGCTCCACGTGCGAGGGCAGCCCGGGGCGAGGTGCCCCCGGTGCCGGACGCCGCTGGCCCGAACCGTCGCGGCCGGCCGAACCACGTACGTCTGCCCCTCCTGCCAACCGGCGTGAGCGCCCCGCCGCCGGTACCATGGGCGCCGTGACCCTGAACCGGACGGGGAAGCTCGTCCTCACCGTGGCGCTGTTCGTGGTGGCGGTGGTGCTCGTGTTCGTGGCCTCCGCGGTGAACACCACGGCGCCGCTGTTCGTGGCGTGGCTCCCCCTGCTCGCGGTGCCTTGGGTGCTGACCCGGCCCGAGAGAAGGGCGGAGCTCGAGCCGAACGGGGTCCGGCGGGCCGGGCAGGCGGCGTCCGAGGCTCCGGCAGAGACCGCGGACACCTCGGCCTCCGGAGACGCGGAGCCCGAACCCTAGCGGAGAGCGCTCAGCCCTTCGCCGTCGGCCTCTTGGCGGTCGATCTCTTGGCCCCGGCCCTCTTCGCCGGGGACGACTTCGCCGTCGATGCCTTGGCCCGGGCGGTGGTCTTCTTCGCCGCGGTGGTGGCTCGCTTGGCCGTGCTCCTCGCCGTGGAGGCGACGGTCTGGGCCACGCTCTGCGAGGAGCCGCCGCGGCGACGAGCCCTCGCGGCCAGCGCCCCGCCCGCCGCGGCGGCCGCGGCCCCCGCCCGCATCGCGTACTCGGGGCCCTTCTCCGCGACCCGCCGGGCCACGCCGGGGGCGCGGTCGGCCACGTTCTTCGCCATCTTGGGCGCCGTCTCCGCGATCATGCCCGCGGCCTTCATGACCACCTCGGGCCCCTTTTCGGCCACCTTGCGAGCCACCCGAGGGGCCGTCTCGGCCCCTCTCATCGCGACCTCCGCCGCTCGTCCGGCCATCGAACGGGCCACCTTGGGGGCGGTCTCCGCGGCCTTCCTGGCCAGCTTCGGCGCCTGCTCGGCCACCTTTCGAGCCAGGTCGGGTGCCCTGTCGGCCAGGTCCCTCGCTCGTTTCGACATCCCTCGACCTCCTCGCGATCGCGTGCTGTCCACCGGTTCCGGCGAGTGTGCTCCAACGGCAGGTTCCAGGCAACCAGCCGGACCTTCCGGGGCGCTTCAGGCGGCCGGGGCGCCGGGGTACGCTCTGCCTCGTGGACACCCGTTCGCCTCGCCGTGGCCAGGATCCTCCCGCTCGCCGGACCGACCCGCCCCGGGTTCGGGACCTCCCGGCCCCCCGGCGGACCCCGAGCTTCATCGGCCCGCTGTTCCGAGGGGTGTTCAAGTGGCCGTACCGCGTCGCGCTGTCCGGCCTGTACCGCGCGGGGTTCCGCGCGTGGCAACTGACCCTGCTGTCCCTGGCCACGAACGCCGTCATCGGGTGGCTGCTGGTGACGGGACGGTTCCTGCTCCCGGGTCTGCTCCTGATCGTGGCCGGGCTGTTCGACATCTTCGACGGAGGGGTGGCCCGGCTGCGGGGTGAGGCAGGGCCGGCCGGGGCGTTCCTCGATTCGGTGCTGGACCGGGTCTCGGACGTGATCCTGTTCGCCTGCCTGTTCTGGGTCCTGGCCGGCCAGGGGCGCCGCGTGGCGGCGGCGCTGGCCCTGGCGGCGCTCATCGTGACCCTGCTGGTGAGCTTCGTCCG
>Ga0137378_10001471_pt1 | contig 19933 bp, 13 predicted proteins | sample SagtaG_21_FD_104813 | JGI IMG/M metagenome (GOLD analysis project Ga0137378, IMG submission 104813) | Vadose zone soil microbial communities from Sagehorn Ranch, Mendocino, California, USA - Sage2_L_60_16 metaG | ecosystem: Environmental > Terrestrial > Soil > Vadose zone | place: USA... | reverse complement strand
TACCCGGAACACTCGATGACTGGCAGGCGGGGATACTTCGGAAATTTCGGGTCCGTGGCTGACCGCTGGCAAAGGTAAAACGTTGATCCGCGGTCGGACATGATCTGCCGCATATGTTGGCAATTCGCACATAAGCCGATGCGGCTTGGTTCTGCGGTTAAGCCAGTGTTTGATGGCATTGGGGTTGGAGTCGATGTGAGAGATGCTTAAACGCCGGCTTTCAAGCTTCCCTTAGTCTGGAGATTGTATCCTGGCGACTGTGAGGCAATCATCATGAAGTCGATAACACGCAAAGAAAAAGAATACGTCCGAAACAGAGCACAGTGAATTCGCATCCCCATCGAGATCTGCTTCTCATCGACGCTGCTGGATTTCTACGTTCGCTAGGAGTGGGCTTAACCGGAGTTGTACTGGGAATCTATCTTTTTCGGATTGGGCTGTCGTCAGTCGCGATCGGACTTGTCATCGCCGCCGGACTGGTCGGATCAGCTCTGGCGACCGTGATTGTGAGCTTTTCGGCGGACCGCTTGGGACGGAGGCGTTCTCTTCTGGTGCTCTCGCTTCTGAGCGCTATTGGCGGTCTAGCCCTGGCCGTTTCACCCGCTTTGCCCATGCTTTTGATAATGGCTTTCGTCGGGACGCTGAACGGCACAGGTACAGATCGTTCCGCCTCTTTCGCCCTCGATCAAGCCGTTGTTCCGGGACTGGTCCCAGATTCTAGGAGAACCTGGAGCTTGGCGTGGTATAACGTCCTCCTCGACGGCGGAGGATCGCTCGGAGCATTAGGTGCAGGTCTCCCAATCCTTCTGCAACGCCACCTCGTGTTCTCCATGCTCAGCGCCTACAGAGTCCTGTTTTTCGGTTATTGCGGACTATGCCTTGTTGTCGCCGGCCTCTACCTGCTGCTCTCCCCAGCGATTGAGATTACCAATGCACCGGCACTTCGAAACATGAGTGCGTGGATCGCGCCAGAAAGCAAGAAAATAGTCGCGAAGCTCACAGCTTTGTTCTCGCTCGATGCTTTTGGCGGTGGCTTTTTGACCGATGCCCTGGTCGCTTATTGGTTCTTCCGCCGCTTCGGAATCCCCGAACACGATCTGGGCCTGGTTTTCTTTGCCGTGCACATACTTAACGCGGGCTCTCATCTCGGAGCCGCCTGGCTGGCCCGTCGCATCGGTCTTGTGAACACCATGGTGTTCACTCATCTTCCATCGAGTCTGTTCCTGATTGCCGTACCTTTTGCCCCGTCCTTCAAGTGGGCAGTCCTGCTCTTTCTCTGTCGGGAAGCATTAGTCGAGATGGACGTGCCCACTCGCCAGTCCTATGTGGCGGCACTCGTAAGACCGAGTGAGCGGACCTTTGCCAGTGGAATTACAAATCTCGCGCGCAATGTATTTTGGGCTGTCGGATCAGCGACTGCAGGTCTTTTGATGCAGGCTCTTACCTTCTCCGCTCCTTTGTTGATTGGCGGCGGAGCCAAAGTAACTTATGACCTGTTTCTTTACAGGGCGTTTCGCCGATTAAAGCCTCCGGAAGAGAGGAAGTCGGTGGAAACTGTGCTCTGAACAGGAGGATGAGCGGCCCGTGACTCATGCTATGTTGGCACCCGCGCTATCTGGCGGTCGTCCGGAAAAACAACGCCATAGAAACACTGCTATACCGTCGCAACACATTTCCAGACAATCAAAGAAAAAAAAGGCCCCGATCTCATCGTGGAGAGGCCAGGGCCGGAGGGCTACTGCAAGTCTAGAAGATGATCTTTGCTCCCAACTGCATGATGCGCGGGTTGTGGGCTGATGTGGCCTCCAAGAACGTGGCGCTGCTCAGGCTGTTGTCAATCGCACTGAACTGGGTGTGGTTAAAGACGTTAAACACGTCCCAGCGGAACTCGAACGCAGTGCTTTCCTTGATCGGGAAGTGCTTGAACAGGCTCATGACGAAGTTGGTGTTGCGCGGCAGCGTCAGCGAGTTACGCCCTGAGTTGCCGAAGGTAAGTCCTCGGGGCTCGGCATACGCAGCGGGGTTGTAGAGCCGCGGCCCTTCGTCGCCTACGTTCGCGACGAATCCTGACCTGGGATCGCCCACTTTGTCAGCGAATGACCCCGTGCCTACACCGTTCGCTACACCAGCCGAATCTGAGAAGTCACTACCGTTGACCACGCTAAACGGCGTTCCTGTCGCGATGCTGGTGGCTCCTGAAACCTCCCATCCTCCCAGGACTTTGTTGGCAAGTCCCGGCTGCTTGAAGAACGGCAGGTCATACAAGTAACTGATGGAGAGAATGTGGCGCTGGTCGAAGTTGGAACTGGATCGCGTAAATGCCAGGTCGTAGGAATTCACGAATCCGCCATCGAACCGATCAGACGAGTTGTCAATGGAGTGGCTATAGGTGTATGCCACGCTCAAGTTCAACGACCCCACCGTACGCCGGGCAGAGACTTGTAATGCGTTGTAGCTGGAGTTGGCAGTATCCTCCAACCGGGTGATGTCACCGTAGCCCTGCTTCGGGCGCAGCGGATTCGGATCATTGCCACATGCCACGCCTAGATTAACCGCAGCTTGCCCGGTAATGGGCACCAAGTTGGAGGTCATCAGACTGCCACAGTCGTCGTGACCGTTTGCGTCGATTGACTCACCCGGAGCGTACGGATTCTGTGATAGAGGCACTGGAAATAACTGGTTGAGGTTCCGTTGCAATGTCAGGTGCGTTCCTTTGCTGCCCACATAAGACACTGTTCCCACAATACTCGACGGCAGCTGCTTCTGAATATCAAGGTGCCACTGCTGCACGTACGGCCAAACCGCTTTATTTGGAATCGATTTGACGCTCAAGGGTAGCTGTGCTCCAAAACTGCTTCCCACGCTGGCATAACCGTTGATGTTGTTCTGCACCGGGCTCAACACGAGTGGCGGGGTACCTTCAAGAGACTCCGTATTCCCCTCGTTTCCGTTGGTATGCTCGTAGAAAATTCCGTATCCACCGCGTATTGCCATCTGGCCATCGCCCTTGGGGTCAAATGCAAAGCCGACACGAGGGGCTGGATTGAAGAGATGGCCTTCCATGCAGCCAGGCGTTTTGGTGCCGCCCGCTGCGGCATTCGGAAAGCCGGCATAGGAGACCGCCCCTCCCGGGCCTCCGCATTGCACTATGCCGTTGAATGGATTCCCCGGGCCTGAAGCCAAGGTTCCATCGGGATTGAAAGCGGGGGCATTAGCAGGGTTAAAGGTGGCGGGATCCAAACTGTACGCCTGCTTGTACTTTTCTCGGTACGTTCCAAACAAGCTCAGGCGTAGGCCGAGGTTCAGTGTGAGCCTGTTCGTAAGGTGCCAATCATCCTGGAAATAAGGCTCCAGAATCTTGTAGCGGTTGTAGTACTTGAGCTGCTGGTTTTCCTGTTGAAACTGCGAGATCTGACCCAACAACAGATCGGCAAATGAATTCCCAGTAGTCACCCCGGAGGTGTTGTCGGTGGTGATAAGCCCGTTATTGGATGGCTCAAAGCCGTCCATTTCGTTCTTTTGGCCGATAACGAAATATGCTCCAAACTGCAAGTTGTGCTTGCCCGCGATCTTGTTGACGTTGTCTCGGAAAGTATAAGTTGGGTTAGAATTGACCCACGGAATATAGCTTGGATCTTCGCCAAAACCGTCGCCGTACGGGGCGCCTCCATTGATCTGGAAACCTGGGAGCTTGCCGCCGAAGCCGTTCTGGAACAAGCCGACAGTGATGCCGGCAGGCCGCTGCCAGGGTCCCGTGTTACTCAACGTGATGTGGTCGGTGGTATAGCTAACCACGAATTCATTCAGAAGAGTGGGCGAGACAGTGGCCGTCAGGCGCGCCAACATGCTCACACCCGGACCGACAAACTTAGTCTGGATCGTGGGGAAATCACCCACACTCCACAGCGGAGTGGGAACCACCGTTTGCCAGGAATCGTGGATAAGATGGAAGCTCGCCCGCACTCCAGGCGTAAAGTTGTGGTCGACCTTGACTAATTCCTCCCGCCACCTAGTGGGAGTCGAAACCGACGCTATATATGCCGGATAGCCGCCATTTATGCCATTTGCGAGGGGAATCATCGGCAGCAGCGCCTGCGCGACCGGATCAATCGTCACTGCGGCGGGATTGGCAACGCTCGGACAATCATTGAAGCCATTCGTTGGATCGTAAATGTCCGGGCAAAGATCGGAGAAATCCCCATTCCGCTCGGCGTCGGAGGGAACATTGTGTAGGAAGGTCTTCGGCGCGAGCTCCCTCCGCCATTCCTCCGACCAAAAGAAGAAGGTCTTGTCCCGGTTCTTGTTGTACCCAGGCAGCACAACCGGACCGCCGACCGTGTACCCCCAGTCATGTTTCTTGTAAGCAGGTTTGTGCTGGGTAGGATCGTCAAAGTAGTTGAACCCGTTAAATGCTTCGTTCCTCCCAAAGTAGGAAACGGTGCCGTGGAATTTATTGGTACCAGACTTGATCTCCGTTTCCACTGTACCGGATGCATTCCGTCCATACTGCGCGCCATAATTTGAGGTAAGAACCTTGAACTCGGCAATGGCGTCCACGTTCGGATAAACATTCAGCGTGGCATTACTGCCGTTATCCATGTTGTCGCCGCCGTCGATTTCCCAATTGTTGTACTCAACTCGCCCCCCGTTGATGCTGTACTGCACGTTGCCATAAACGCCGACTGTGCCCTCGTCCTGCCCCGTCTGGTTACTGACTCCCGGCACAAGCGTGACCAATTGGGTGAAGTTGCGGCCGTTCAGCGCGAGTTGCGAAATTTGCGCCCCAGTGACTGTACCAGAGAGGTCCGAGGACTGCGTCTCCACCTGGGCCACATTGGTGCCTTCAACGGTAATTTGCGTAGCCTCGGCGCCCACCTCCAGCTTTACGTCATCCCGGGCCTTTTGACCAACGTCCAGTACGATCCCCTTTGCCTGATACCTCTTGAAACCCTTGGCCGTCACTGTTAGGTCATACTTGCCGATCGGTAACGCGGCGAACAAATAATCCCCGCTGCCGTTTGCGGTGGCAGTGCGGGTCACGCCATGCTCAGTGCTGGTAATGGTCACTTGCGCGTTCGTGACCGCTGCGCCCGTAGGATCGGTTACGGTGCCGGTGATCGAAGCCGTGTCCTGGCCAAGCAGGAACGCCGGAGAGAGCGTGAACGCCAGAAGCAACGAGCGCGTTAGCAGGGATTTCATATTCCACTCCTCTGACCTGACATGTTGAATCGTGCCGGAATTCTTGAACCAGACGATGAGGCGCACTACCCACGAAAAGCCTTTATTAAAACGTATCAATACTGGACGAAGGGCTAAATTACTGTCAAGCAAAAAATTCGCCATAACGTTCTTCTCTGGATTAAACCAAGGGGCGGGTTGAGTCGCGGACGACCAGCTCCGGCAGCAACTTGCGATGCACGGCGGGAATCTTACGCTTCTCCTGAACGGCACTGATGCCTTCGGCCACAATGCTGACCGCCATCTTGCCCATTTCTGCCATCGGCTGACGGACCGTGGTGAGGGAGGGCGTGAGCAAGCTGGAATGGGCAATGTCGTCGAACCCGATAACCGAACATTGCTCAGGAACTCTGATGCCGGCTTTGTTCAGGGCGCGGAGGGCGCCGAATGCGGTCATGTCATCGAATGCCATCAGGGCGGTGAACGAAGGTTTTCTCCGAAGCAGTTCCTCGGTCAACTTGTAACCAGCCTCGAAGCTGTAGAGCGGATCGCTGGATTCCGGCAAGTCAAGCACCAGATCGGGGTCGAGGCTCAGGCCGTGGGCCTTGGCGAAGATGCGAACGCCCTTCCACCGCGGGGCGCTGTCGGTGATGCGCTTGGGGCCGCGAATGAACGCGATCTTGCGGTGGCCGAGCCCAAACAGATGCTCAATCGCGGAGTGGGCGCCCAGTTCATTGTCAACAATTACCGAGCTGATGGAACCAGCCTGCAGTTCGCGGCCAATCATAGCGGTGGGAATGTTGCTCTTTTCCAGATCACCGAGCACATCAATATCCACGAAAAGCCAGTTCGCAACGACGATCAAAGCCTCCACCCGGCGATCAAGCAGCATTTCCAGATATCGCTCGAAGCGGCTGCGCTCGTTGTGCACGTCCGTAAGAATAGGCAGAAACGAAGACTGGTACAGCGTGCTCTCAATACCCCGCAGCACCAGCGTGCAGTAAGGATCGGTCATGTCGAAGACCATCACTCCGACGGTATGACTTCGCCGGCTGCGCAGAGAACGAGCAAAGAGATTGGGGCGGTAACCGAGCTTCTTGGCAGCGCGTTCGATCCGTTTCTTGGTGGTGGCGGGAATGTATCGCGCGAGCGGCGCATTGTTGAGCACAATCGAGACTGTGGTGGGTGAAAACCCGCTCTCCTTTGCCACCTCGCGAATCGTGACCACTAATGGCCTTCCTCGTGCGCAGCCCTTGAATTTGCCGCCTGCGCTGGCGGACACTACAGCAGAGACTCGCACCAGTGTCAAGCATGTTGCGCATTTTTCGAATCGGAATTCTAGCTTTTTTCTGCGCCGGCGGCGCACCGGAGTTACTTGCTCACGTCCTAGAACAGGGGACCGCAGCACAGCAGAACAGCGCTGCGGCTGAACACAAACCGGACCTGCAGGAGATTTTCCGACGCGGTCAAGCTGCTCTCGAACAGGGACGATTAAAAGACGCAGAGCAGGATTTTCACAGCATTATCTCCGTTGATCCGCATTCCGCGGGAGCCTATGCCAACCTGGGCGTCGTTTATATGCGTGAGAAGCAGTGGAAGCCTGCACTGGCGATGCTTCACCAGGCCCAACAGCTTTCCCCGGAGGTTGCGGGAATACGGTTGAACATCGGGCTTGCTTATTACCGGCAGAACAAATTTCAAGAGGCGATTCCCGCGTTTGAATCGGTGGTCCGCGATAATCCCGGATCTTTGCAGGGGCGCTACCTGCTAGGACTCTGCCACTTCTTTACCGGAGATTATTCCGCAGCGGTGAGCACCCTCGAGCCACTGGAATCGCAGGAGTCAAACGATCTGAACTTTCTCTATGTAATCGCAATTTCGGCATGGAAATCAAAACAGCAGCAACTGGAACAGCGTGCGCTGGCCCGGCTGGTGGAAATCGGCGAGAACCGTCCGGAGTTCCATCTACTCCTCGGAAAGGCGCATTTGAACCGGGAAGAATATGACGATGCGATCAAAGAGCTGGAACTCGCAGTGCAAGCTTCGCCGCGGCTGCCGTTTGTTCACTTCAATCTCGGCCTGGCTCACATGAAGAAGCAGGAATTCGACGAAGCCAGGTCGGAGTTTCTGAAAGATTCCGTGATCGAGCCAGATGTTCCGTATAACTACGACCAGCTTGGAATCATCGAAGCCAATCAGCAGCATGGAAAGCAGGCCGAGCAGTATTTTAAGCAGGCACTGCGCCTGGATCCCGACCTGGCAAGCTCCCGCTACCAACTCGCACGGGTTTACCAGAGCGAAGGCGAATACGCCAAAGCCCTTTCGGAGATTGGCATTGCGGCCAGGCTTCAGCCGAAGAATGCCAGCGTTCACTACTTGCGGGGGCAAATCCTTCAGCATCTCAGACGGACGCAAGAGGCCCGGGCAGAGATGCAGAAAGCAACCCAAATCTCGAACGACGCTCGAAACAGGCGGCAACAAGAACTGGAGAGCCCGGCCGAAAATCCTGAGCTCATGCAGCAACCCGAACCCTAGCGGATTGTCCGGTTCTGGACATCGTCAAATGAATGCGCCAACACTATGCTATTGAAACGTATCAATAGCCCATGATATGACTGCTTGGCGGGTAGCGGATTGAGCGGTTCTCCCGACGAATCAGAATTTACGAGGTGGGACCTTGATGACCCAACGCAGGGCTGCATTTGTACTTCTGTCGCTCTCTTTCCTTTTTTCAGGCTCCATGTCGGCTCAGACGCATTCGAAAGTGCAAGCCCCCATCCCCTCTGAACGCGCACTCGTCCTGCGCGACGGCTGGTCATTGCAATCGTCCGGCAAGGTGGACAAACCTGGCGAGGTCATTTCCAGGCCGGCCTTTCAGCCCACAGGATGGTACTCGGTAACTGTCCCCACAACCGTTGTCAGTGCGCTAGTAAAGCACAAACTCTACCCCGATCCGGACTTTGGCATGAACCTGCGCTCGATTCCGGGAGTGACATATCCGATCGGCGCGAATTTTTCGAACATTGCAATGGAGCAGGACAGTCCATTCATGGTGCCCTGGTGGTATCGGAAGGAATTCGTGCTTCCCGAGGCCTACAAAGGCAAGTCCATTTGGTTGGACTTTGGCGGAATCAATTATCGCGCCAACATCTGGCTGAATGGGAAGCAGATCGCTAGCAAGAAGGACGTCGCGGGCGCGTGGCGCACCTATGAGTTCAACATCACGGATGTTGCGCTTCCCGGAAAACAAAACGTCCTGGCAGTGGAAGTTTTTTCGCCGACCGAAAAAGACTTGGCAATCACCTTCGTCGACTGGTACCCCGCACCTCCAGACAAGAACATGGGACTGTTCCGGGACGTCGAGATCAGGACCAGCGGACCGGTGGCAGTGCGCTATCCGGCGGTGGTTTCGAAGGTTGATGCGGACCAGAAGGCCCGTCTGACAGTCACTGCGTTGGTGAAAAATGGAACCAACCAGCCAGTGAAGGGCGTGTTGAAGGGCCACATTGGGCAGGAAGAGTTCTCGCAGGAAGTTGAGCTTGGGCCTAAAGAAGAGAAGGACGTAACCTTCGATCCGGCGCAATTCCCGCCATTGAATGTTGACAGTCCAAAGCTGTGGTGGCCGGCGCAGATGGGGAGACCGGAACTGAACCGTCTCGGTATGGAATTTGAGATCGAGGGTAAAGTGTCGGATCGCGCGCAGACGAAATTCGGCATTCGCGAAATCACCTCTGAGCTGAATGCCAACGGCAGGCGCACCTTTTCGATCAATGGCAAGAAGATATTGATTCGCGGTGGGGGATGGTCACCGGACATGATGCTGCGCGAAAATTCGCAACGGCTTCGTGACGAACTGAATTATGTCCAGGACATGGGGCTGAACACCATACGTCTCGAGGGCAAGTTGGAGTCGAAAGAATTTTTCGATCTGGCGGATGAACGCGGAATTCTGGTCATGGCCGGCTGGTGTTGTTGCGATCACTGGGAGCACTGGCCGAATTGGAAGCCCGAGGATTATCAAATCGCGGAACAATCCTTGCGCGATCAGATCTACCGATTGCGCAGCCATCCCGGTTTGTTGGTTTGGCTGAACGGTAGCGACAATCCGCCGCCGCCGGATGTGGAGCAGACGTACCTGAAAGTGGAAAAGGATCTGCAGTGGCCGAATCCCGTAATTTCTTCCGCAACAGGGAAACGGGCCGCATTCAGCGGAAACAACGGCGTAAAGATGAGCGGGCCGTATGAATACGTCGCGCCGTCTTACTGGATGGAAGACGCGCTGGACGCGAATCATCCCCAGAACTGCAATGAGGGCGGATGTGGCGGTGGCTACGGGTTCAATACCGAGACTAGCCCTGGCCCGGCGGTGCCTCCGATCGAAACAATTCACGCGATGCTGCCGAAAGAGCACTGGTGGCCGATTGACGATTGGTGGAACTATCACGCAGGCGGCGGGTCGTTTAAAGATATTCACGTTTTCACCGAGGCGCTGAATGCGCGATATGGAGCCGCGACCAATCTTGAGGACTACACCTCCAAATCGCAATTACAAGCATACGAAGGCATTCGCGCGATGTACGAGGCTTACAGCCGTAACAAGTACACGTCGGGGGGCGTAATTCAATGGATGCTGAACAATGGCTGGCCATCCATGATCTGGCACTTGTACGACTTCTATCTGCGGCCGGGCGGAGGATATTTTGGAGCTAAGACCGCACTGCAGCCGCTAGATCCGATATATGGCTATGACGACCACTCCATTTACGTTGTCAACAGCCGCTACCAGGACGCGAAGGGCCTGCGCGTCGTAACTAAGGTCCTCAATCTGGACATGACCGAAAAGTTTTCCAACGAAAGCACGGTGGATGTACCTGCGGATGGCGTGGTGAAGGTAACTAGCTTGCCGGAAATCTCAGACTTGAGTCCTACTTATTTTGTCGCGTTACGAATTCTGGACGCTAGCGGCAAGACAACCGGCTCGAATTTCTATTGGCTTTCCACAAAGCCGGAGACGCTGGATTGGTCGCGTTCGAACTGGTACACCACGCCGACGGCCTCGTATGCCGACTTCACTGCGCTTACACAACTGCCGAAAGTAAAACTCAAAGTGACAGAGCGCAACGAGCGCAAAGGCGAGGACGAGGTCACCCACGTGACGGTGGAGAATCCAACAAAGGATCTCGCGTTCTTTGTGCGACTCAAGGTGGATAAGGGCAAGGGCGGAGAAGAAATCCTTCCTGTGCTGTGGCAGGACAACTACGTCTCCCTGCTGCCGGGCGACAAGCGTGAAATTACCGCCACTTATCGAGCCGCTGAATTAGGAGCAGCTAGGCCGGCGGTAAACGTCAGTGGGTGGAACGTCGAGTAATTCAGCATTGCAAAGTTTCAGATTGCCGAATTGGAAGAGCTCGCAACATTCGGTTCGAATTCCGCTATCAGTCACTGTCGCGATTCTGCATTTCTAACCTTCTTCCTGAGGCAGTTCGAAGTCAATCAGATTGCTGCGAAAACCGCGCGTCTTAATCGCGCCGAAAGTGATCCCTACGATCATCCAGATTCCGCCCACAATCCAAGCTTTCCAACTCAGGTTCTTCCACAGGAAAAAGCAGATCGTGAAACCCGCCAAAGGGGGCGTCCAGAAGGCCAGGATTGCCAGCCCGACGCCGGCGACGCCCCACAACACAAGGCTTTGATGCGGTAAGAGCACGAGGCCAATCACTAGACCGGTTATCAGTAGAGGCGGGACCGGGCTGCCGCCCGACTCGCGAACGTGATAGCGAAAGAAGGCCGCCAAGTTGACACCCATGAAGGCGATCAGGGCGCCGAAGTTGAGCATCTCCGCGCCCAGGCCGTAACTGACGACGAACGCCCCCGCGAGCGCGACAAGCCCAACGAAGATCACGTTGTTACGCGGCACGTGTCGTTTGGCGTCGACCACGCCGAAGAACGACTGCGGCAGCGCTTTGCTGCGTCCCATGCCATAAAGCAATCGGGCCGCGCCGATCTGTGCTCCCATCCCGGAGCCAAAATTGGCCACCAACAAGGTGAATCCAACGACTGCGAATAAGGGCGCCCAGGCGCGCCCTGCCACGTAGGTGAAGGCGGTATCAGAGTTCGGAAATGGTTGCGAAGCTGGCCATATGAGCTGCGCTGCGTAGACCTCGAGGGCAGACAGAATGCCAATTACGAAACAGGTGAGGACAGTGGCGAGCAGGATGTTGCGCCGCGGGTTTTCGGCCTCCTCAGAAAGAGTAGAGATGCCATCAAATCCGATATAGCTAAGCACCGCAATCGAGGTCGCGCCCAGCACACCTTTTATTTCCCACATCTGGGGGTCGTAGAACGGTCGGGTAAAAAACGCAGCCCCATCATGAGGATTCCTGAAAATGTAACGTGCTGCAGCCACGAAGAAGACGGTGACGACTGCTCCCATGCCCGCGGCCAACAGAGTGTTCACGCGTGCCGAGGTCTTGATACCCTGAATATTCAAGGCAGTAAACACCGCTCCAAAGAAGACTGCCCACACTGCATATGGCACGCCCGGTGCAAACACGTGAGCTTGCTGGCTGCACCAGATAATGCAGATCATAGGGTTCAGAATGTAGTCCATCACCATGCTCCAGCCCGTGATGTAGCCAACCGCAGGATTGATCTCCTGGCCGACGTAGGTGAAGGCCGAACCCGCGCTCGGATACGCGCGCGCCATACGCCCATAACTGAAGGCTGTGAACAGCATGGCGACCATCGCGATCAGGAGAGTCGTCACAACATGGCCGCGGCCTCGATCACTGAGCACCCCGAAGACAGACATCGGTGCGACTGGCTGAATGACGATGACTCCGTAGAGAATCAGGTCCCAAAGGGTGAGGGAGCGCCTAAGGCGCGGGGCGGATGAGACGGTTGAAGGGGTTGCCATCTCGCGTATTGAATTGGTGCAGCGCGGAAAAGTCAAGATTAAAACGATTGAAGAAGCTTTTAGCTTTCGGTCGTCATTTTACTGGCTAAATTTGCCTTGGAGACATCAACCGGACCTCTCACTCGATGGCCACAAACTTGACGCAAACCGGCGAGGGTACGTTGAGCACTTGCCCGGTCGAGGTGAGCCGGCCCGTCTCTTGATCGATCCGGAAAACAACAATGTTGCCGCTACCCTGGTTAGCCACGAAGAGGCGTGAGCCACTTGGATCGATCTCAAAATTGCGTGGCGTCTTACCTTGCGTGGAAAAGTGATCGACCAGAGTGAGCCTACCTTTGTGCTGGTCAATCGAGAACACGGCTATGCTGTCGTGTCCGCGATTCGAGGCAAAAAGAAATTTGCCATTGGGATGCACCTGGATCTCAGCCGTGTCATTGCTTCCAGAAAAATCTTTTGGCAGCGTGGAGACAGTCTGCAAGGTATTCAGTTCGCCGCGACCGGCATCGTAGGAAAAGTTGGTAATGCTGGAGTGTAACTCATTAATGACGTATGCGAATCTTCCGTTGGGGTGAAAGGCGACGTGGCGAGGGCCAGCTCCAGGATCCACTTTGGCGAAGGCAGGATTGTTTGGCGTCAAGGAACCAGTTTTGGGGTCGAAGCGGTACACCATCACTTTATCGAGGCCTAGGTCTGCTGCGATTGCGAAGCGGTTGTTAGCTGTCACTTCGATCCAATGTGCATGCGGTCCTTCCTGGCGCTCCCGATTGGGGCCGGAACCGGCGTGCTGCACAAAAGCTGACGCCTCGCCTAGGCGACCGTCTTTGAGCACAGGAAACACCGCGACGCTACCGCCGGTGTAGTTTGCCACCAGGACGTACTTACCGGTTTTGTCGAGTGCGATGTAGCACGGGTCTGCGCCGCGCGATGCGACTTCGTTCAACTGGGACAACTTGCCGGTCTGGCGATCGATAGCAAACGCGCTTACCGCGCCGCTGGCTTGGCCTTTATATTTGGGAAGCTCATTTACGGCGTAGAGGAAGTGGCGGCTTGGATCCACCGCCAAAAAAGATGGGTTGGTAGTCTCTGCCGCGAGGCCAAGCGCAGTTAACTGACCCGAAGCCGCATCCAAACGGTACACATAAATTCCCTTGCTTTCCTTCTCCGTGTAAGTGCCTACGAAAACAAGGTAATTGCTTTTCGGCGCATCAGTTGCGTTAGTCGGGGGGCCAATGGATAACATGCAGAGGGCCAGCAAACTTAGGCCTAGAGTCGTTCTCATGCCCCCTATGAGAACGTATTATCTGGCGGAGTGCAAGCGGCCCCCGGGGGATGGGTGCTTGATTAGAAAAAAGTTTGTACCACATCGATGACACGATACTCGGAGTCCAACACTGGCAAGTGGCGCCATTTATCGAACGTCAGACAAGGATGAGAAATATCGAAGCCAATCATGTCCCCAACGTGAATGTCGTCGCCTTCAGCAGTATGCAGGTAGGCATGCTGGTCCATGATGTGCGTTAGTGTCCATGCGGCGGGCGCGGCAGCGGGTTTCGGGCGCCCTGGGCGATAGTGAAGCGCGGGAACCGGCAAGCCGGCGTCAAACGCCGCGTCGCGTTTTCCTAGAGCGATGATCGCCTTCTCCTTTTCCGGCACCGACTGTACATACGCCCATAGTTGCAATGCCGGCACCAGACTCGATCCCATGCTTCGCGCCACCGGATTGCGGCTTTGAATCTGCTGTTGAGCTGCACGATATATGCCCACATCGTGTGTGAGATAGCATCCGGGCCGCAAAATCACGTCGAAGGGTTGGCCCATCTCCGCTTTGCTAAACACATCCGCGACTACGTCATACCATGCCGAACCAGCTCCTGACAGAATGACGGGACTGTGATCAAAACGGCTTTCACGCGCTAGCTCACGCGTAACCTCGACGGAGTTTTGCAAAAAGGTCCGAACCCACGATTCATCTTTCAGCAGACCTTCATACACCTCGACCCCACACAAAGCAATGTGTTCGCGACAACGAGACAACGCTGTCATCACCGCATGCAACTGTTGCCGATTGCGCACTCCAGTGCGGCCATCGTCTACTCCCAACTCGACTAAAACATTCAGGCGCTGCCCGCGGCCGCCGAAGAATCTCGCCAACGATTCGACTTGCTCAGAAGAATCGACCAGGCAGAAATACTCAAACTCCGCATCTTCCAGCAGGTCCCCAATAATAGCCATGTTCTGCTTACCCACCAACTGATTAGCCATCAGGACGCGGCGCACTCCGTGTTGATGCGCCACGCGCGTCTGAGGGGCGGTTGCCAGCGTGATGCCCCACGCGCCAGCCTTCAACTGTCGCATGAACAATTTCGGCGCCATCGTGGTTTTCCCATGCGGTGCAAGTTTGGCTCCGTAGGCGGCGGCGAATGCCTGCATCCATTGCAAATTGTGCGCCAGCTTCTCCTCGTACAGCACGGCAGTTGGCAAGCTCAAGTCCTCGTGCAACAGTTGCCATCCCAGGTTGGGTATATCTCTCGGCAGGAGCGCCCGATCCATTGCGCCCAAGCCCTTGTTTAACGGCTCAATCAGCGCGAGGGATTCGGCATCAGTCAATGGATATTGAGTGCGATCCTTTGTATGATTCATTGGCTTTGGTCGTGTCCGTGTCAACTGATGTTAATTGATGCGGCGATCTTTATCTTTAATCCCTGGGAGACTTGATGTGCGCACCTGTGACACCCTGATCCGCAATGTACAGATTTTGGACGGAAGCGGGGGTGAGCCACAAACTGGCAGCGTCGCAATCGAGAGCGGCCGTATACGGGCTGTGGGCGATCTGGCGCGCCAGTCTGCGCGGCGCATGCTCGATGGTGAGGGCAAGATGCTGGCACCTGGGTTTATCGACGCGCACACTCACGACGACCTTTATGTGATTCGCGCCCCGGAGATGTTGCCGAAGCTGTCGCAAGGCATCACGACAGTGATTGTGGGGAATTGCGGCATCAGTGCGTTCCCGATGCGATTGACGGGCGATCCACCGGACCCGATGAACTTGCTAGGAGAACCTCGCGAGTTTCGTTACCGCACGTTTGCCGACTATGTAGCGGCTATTAGCGCAGCCCAGCCGGTGGTAAATGTGGCAGCACTGGTAGGCCACACGGCGCTGCGCAACAACCACATGGGTCGCCTGGATCGTGTCGCGACCGCGGGCGAAACTGCGGCGATGCGGGCCCAGTTGTGTGAGGCACTCGATCATGGTGCGCTGGGCTTGAGCACTGGACTGGCGTACTCGTCGGCTTATTCGGCGTCCGTTGAGGAAGTAATGGGCCTGGCTGAACCTCTGTCGAAGGCGGGCGGAATTTACGCCACTCATCTACGCAGTGAAACCGACCTGGTGCTGCAAGCGATGGACGAGGCATTCCGTGTCGGCCGACATGCCAGCGTCCCGATAATTATTTCTCATCTGAAGTGCGCCGGTATCGACAACTGGGGACGCAGTGGCGAAGTGCTGCAATCGCTTGACGCAGCTCGGGTCCATCAGTCGATTGGCTGCGATTGCTATCCATATGCCGCCAGCTCTACGACCCTGGACCTGGGTCAGGTTGACGAACGCATCACAATCACGATCACCTGGTCCAAGCCGCATCCCAAGCTGGCTGGGCAGACCCTCGCTGAAATCGCCAACAGCTGGGGTACACGCCAGATCGAAGCTGCGCGCCGGCTGCAGCCCGGGGGCGCAATTTACCACTGCATGTCGGAAGACGATATGCGCGCGATTCTGCGACATCCAGAGACGATGATCGGCTCTGACGGGCTTCCGAATGATCCTTTGCCCCATCCGCGCCTTTGGGGCACTTTTCCACGCGTGCTTGGACACTACAGCCGCGAGCAGAAATTGTTTTCATTGGGCGAAGCTGTGCGCAAAATGACCAGCCTGCCAGCCCAGCGTTTCGGTTTGACCGATCGGGGTTGGTTGCGGGAAGGTTACTGCGCGGATTTAGTGCTGTTCAACGCTGATACCGTGCGAGACACTGCCAGCTTTATCGATCCCATTCGCGAGGCGACAGGCATCGCGGCGGTTTGGGTCAATGGCGTTTTGTCGTACCGAGACCAGGCTCCGACGGGTGAGCGAGCTGGTAAGTTTCTGCCTCGCAACTCTACGTCAATGTCGTGAAGACGATTTCGTTATTAATACCAGCATCGGGAGTTAACAGGATGAGCATAAAACGTTACGGTGCCGAAGGCAGCAAAGGGACCGGGGGCGAGCATCTACCGTTTGCACGGGCAGTACAAGCAGACGGTTGGTTATATGTCTCAGGTCAAGTGCCAATGGTCAATGGCGAGGTAGTCGCTGGCAACATCCTTACTCAGGCCCGTCAGGCCATTCGCAACCTTCTGTCCGTCTTGAAAGAAGCGGGCTACTCTCCTGAGCACATAGTGCGTTGCGGAGTGTGGCTTGATGATGGTCGCGATTTCCAGTCGTTCAACCAGGTATTTAGGGAATACTTCGGTGAAAATCCGCCGGCACGCGCCTGCGTGGTATCCAGCATGGTGGTTGATTGCAAGGTGGAGATAGACTGCGTTGCCTACAAGCGCCCAGCAGACTAATTCAGTCTTCCATGCAGTGCGTTTAAAAAGTAGCGGCATTAAATCCTATGATCGACAATCACGGTGCTTTCCTGCTGATCGCAGCGCTGGTAGCGGTGGTCGCGCTAGTTGTCCTGATTGCGCGTTTCAAAATTAATCCTTTCATCGTACTGATGACGATGTCACTGGCCTTGGCCGCGGTCAGCGGTATGCCGATGCAAAACATCGTAAAGTCTTTCGAGACTGGGGTTGGCAATACTCTCGGACACATTGCGATCATAGTCGCGTTGGGCACTATGCTGGGCAAGATGATGGCGGAGTCCGGTGGAGCGGACCGCATCGCGCATACCCTGATCGATGTTTTTGGCGAGAGACACCTGGCTTGGGCCATGGTGGTGGTCGGCTTCATTGTCGGACTGCCAGTATTTTTTGAAGTGGGATTCGTTCTTCTGGTGCCAATTGCGTTTAATGTAGCCAGGCGCACAGGTACGTCACTAGTTGTGGTGGGGCTGCCCATGGTCGCCGGCCTCTCCGTGGTCCACGGCCTAGTGCCACCCCATCCGGCCGCCATGCTCGCGGTCACCGCTTACAACGCCGACGTCGGACGCACGGTTCTCTACGCTCTGCTGGTCGGTATTCCGACCGCCATTGTTGCCGGACCTCTGTATACCGGCTTTATTGCGCCTCACATTCGACTCGAAGGCCATAACCCGATCGCCGCGCAATTTATTGATGACACTCCGAAGCACGACCTGCCTAGCTTTAGTTTGACCGTAGCAACCATTCTGCTTCCGATTGCGTTAATGCTGATCGGAAGTTGGGCAGACATCTTTTCTGCACCACAGAGCGCCCTCAACAGTGGGTTGCATCTGCTCGGAAGCGCCGATATTGCGCTGCTGATAGCGGTCATCGTGAGCTTCATCACGCTCGGGAAAATGCGTGGTTTTACGCGGGAGGCAATTTTGAAATTTACGGACGAGTGTCTGGCCCCCACCGCTACAATCACGCTGCTCATTGGCGCTGGCGGAGGCCTTGGCCGTGTCCTGCAGGACAGTGGCACATCTCAAGCCATCATTGATCTCGCCCTGCGTGCCCACATATCAATCCTGTTCTCGGCTTGGTTGGTAGCCGCCCTGGTGCGCCTCGCCACCGGATCAGCCACCGTTGCGATGACCATGGCAGCCGGAATTGTTGCCCCTATTGCAATCCACACCGGAGTCCGTCCTGAACTGCTGACGATCGCCACCGGAGCCGGATCCCTGGTTTTCTCGCATGTCAACGATGGAGGTTTCTGGCTGGTCAAGGAATATTTCAATATGAGCGTTGCTCAAACCATGAAGACCTGGTCGGTCTGCGAAACCATCATTTCCGTGGTGGCGCTGCTCTTGACCATGGCGTTATCAATTGTGATTTAGACCAGCTCTGCGGAATGAAAGGCCGTATGGCACCCGCTAAACTTCACGCCTTCCCGGCAACCATGATTCCAAGAACCACAGGCAGATAGAGAACAGATGCATGAAGGAGACGGCTGGCCAGGACTTTCGAACTTGATGTCGCCAGCATACTCACGTGATAGAGCAGGAACGCTCCTGCTATGCACATACCAACCCAATACCACGAGCCAGGGCGATCTACTATCGGCAACATTGTAGCCAGCACCAGGAGCACGGCAAAACCTACAATTTCCACGTGGGTAAAGCGCGCATCACGATCGAAGTCGGGCAGCATGCGGTAGCCAGCTTGGCTGTAGTCTTCGCGATACATCAGCGCGATCGCGAGAAAATGGGGAAACTGCCAAAGAAAGAGAATGGCAAAGAGAAACCAGGCTTGCCGGTTGATGCTGGCTGAAGCTGCTGCCCAACCGATCAGCGTGGGCATGGCGCCCGGGAAAGCGCCCAGCAGCGTGCAGAGCGGCGTCTTCCGCTTGAGTGGGGTATAGATGAGTAGATAGGAGAGCAAAGTCGAAACCGCCAGCAATGCCGACAACGCATTGACTGCCACCAGCAGATAGAACCCTCCCGCAATGCTCAGCAGAATGCCGAACACAAACGCCTCGCCGCCAGTCAGCCTACCAGCAGGCAGCGGACGAGAGGCGGTTCGGCGCATCTGACCATCCCAAACGCGTTCCATCCACTGATTTAGAGTTGCGGTCCCGCTAGCAACCAGCAGCGTGCCGATGAGGGTGTTGACCAAGCCGCCGACCCGCAAGGGCGCAGGACACGCAAGATAATAGCCCGCGGACGTGGTCATGAGAATCAGCAGGTTCACTTCGGGCTTAGTGAGCTTGTAATAGTCTCCGAGTTTGGACCTCAGGGCTTGGGCGGTGGAGTTTGGCATCACGTTTTGTAGTCGCTATGTTATCAGTCTTGCACAGATTCGCCACGGTTGTCGGTGCGTCTGACCTGATTCGTGATACACGCGCACCACGAGGATCGTTTCGATGATACAAAACGTCAGCCTGCGCCGATTGTGCTGAATTGGCTTCTCAAACCCAAATCAATGCTTCGCGCCCTTCAGTAGTTGAGATGCGCGTGCGCTCTCCTTGCGAGCTGCTTTATCGTCCCGGCCACCCAAGTCCAGCCCGAATGAAGGATGCTCGTAGGTGCCTGTGATCTTGATCGGCATGATGTAACCGGCACGTTTTTTCTTGAAGAAAGGATCCAGCACCTTCAAAAGCAGGCCCTTCATTCCTTGCTTCGTGTTGGAAGGCGCGGAGTCGGTCCTCAGAGTCCCGCGCAAATTAATCTTCTCGGTGATTAGATTGTAAGTTCCCTGCATTTGCGCCACGGCGCCAGGAACACTGAATGAAAGATTAGAAAACCTGGCGCTACCGTCTTTGAGCAGAACATGCCCTTTCAAATCCGAAAGCACAGTCTCAGGATCATTTTGTTTCTGTTCTGTTTTGTGAGCATTTTCGTCACTGCGCGCGCCCTGGCTGAGGTGGTTTACTCCCTCCTGGGTTGCAAATTTTGTGAAGCTGCCGGCGTCTATTCCGAAATCTCCCTGTAATTCGACTTTCTCAAGGAACGCACGTTTTCCCGGCGGGATGGAGACCTTGGCATGGAAACTAACTGTCCCAGACATCGGCGCGCGGTCCGAGCGTGCAAACAGCAGCAGAAGATCCTGGATTCTCCCATCCTTTGCCGCCAATTCGACCGAGGTGGTTTTGCCTGGTTGCCCGGAGGTTCCCGCCACACCGCCTTGCGACCACACTGTAGTTTTCCAGAAAGTTGCAACCACTTGCTGCAGAAACGTGTC
>Ga0137378_10001470_pt1 | contig 19939 bp, 19 predicted proteins | sample SagtaG_21_FD_104813 | JGI IMG/M metagenome (GOLD analysis project Ga0137378, IMG submission 104813) | Vadose zone soil microbial communities from Sagehorn Ranch, Mendocino, California, USA - Sage2_L_60_16 metaG | ecosystem: Environmental > Terrestrial > Soil > Vadose zone | place: USA... | reverse complement strand
CCTGCGCGATGATGGCAACGAACGGGTAGCTGAAAGCAAACAGCAGCAGCAGGCGATCGCGCGCGCAGTCCACGGGTGCCAAATCGCCGTTTTTCTTTTTGTAAACAACCATGAAGCCGTACTGCTGCTTGACGAGATGGTAGTCAGCCCAGAGCGCGGCGATAAAGTAGAAGACAAACGCCGCCCCCGCCCAGACCATCAATGGTCCAACGACGAAGAAAAGCAGCGAGCCCCACAGCAAACGCGCGCGGTTGTGACGTTCGGTGCGATCGAAATAGGTGCGCGAGAAAGTGCCAAAGACATGCGGCGCGTCGATCAGAATGGCCCAGGCGGCGACCATTGGCACCAGCGGCACGATGCCTGTGACGTAAAGCGCGAGTAGCGCATAGCTTGACGCAACTGAACCGATGAACCAGACGAGATCGTCTTGCGCAGAGATGATCCAGCGTAGCGAGACTGCGCGTGGGCGGGCTTCAGCGATTACGTTTGCGGTTGCAGCCATCAATCGTTCTTCATTTCCTCCGTTTAGAGGCGGGCGCTGCCCGCCGTTTCAACGCTGAACGTCAATTACTCTATCCATTTCCTCCAGCTTGAACCGGCGGGCAACGCCCGCCTCTAAACACCTGGTTTGAAAGTGTCCGCGTTGAAAAGGATCTCTGCGAGCGTTAGGATTCTATCATCGACGGCAGGTCGCGCGGAAAAGAGTCGCGCCAGGGAGGAGCCCGACCGATGTCAGCTGAAGATACTGCGCTTCGAGATCTATTGCATCTGCTTTTTCAGGCGCATCCGTGGCATGGCGTGTCGCCGGGGGAAGACGCGCCCGCGATTGTTAGCGCCTACATCGAGATCGTGCCGACGGATGCAGTGAAGTATGAACTCGACAAAGCGTCGGGCCACCTGCGCGTTGACCGACCGCAGAGATTTTCTTCGATGTGCCCGACGCTCTACGGTTTCATTCCGCAGACTTTTTGCGGCGAAGAAGTCGCGGCGCTTTGCGCGCAACGAACAGGCGCAACAGCCATTCAGGGCGACGGCGATCCGATGGACATCTGCGTGCTGACGGAAAAGGCCTTTGCGCACGGCAGCCTTTTCGTGCGCGCGCAGCCGATTGGCGGACTACGAATGATTGACGGTGAACAGGCCGACGACAAGATCATTGCCGTGCTCGAATCGGATGTGGCCTACGGCCAGATCAAAGACATCAGCGAGTGCCCGCGTGGGCTGGTCGATCGCTTGAAGCATTACTTTCTCAGTTACAAACAGTTTCCCGGCGAGGCGCCGCGACGCGTGGAGATCCCGCATGTTTACGATCGAACGGAAGCTGTAGAGGTGATCGCGCGGAGTATGCTTGATTACCGGAAGAAGTTTGGCGAGCCGGAGAAGAGGATCGCTGAACTGCGGCGGTTAGTTGGAGGTACCGCGAAGCGGTAACGACCTCAGCCCAACGTTGCCGCTCGGCGGCTACGTTGGGTACGCAGCCGGAAACGACGTCAACCCCCTTGTGGGGGTTGTGTCCTCTTCGGGCCCTCAATCCCAGGGTAGCCGCGCGGCGCGTCAACCATGGGCTGGATTGCTTAACCGCTTTGCGGTTGTTGCGGTCCGAAGAATCTTGAACTTGATCAGATCTTCCTTCAGGTTGTCGCGGGTTACTGGGTGCCTCGGCCGCTACAAGCTAAAGCTTGTCGGACTTACGTTCGTCGTTACCGGACCACGCGTCTTGAATCCGGAGCTTCCGTCAAGCGCACCGGCACTCTTGCACGCCTGCCATTGCGCATAACTTCTACACTGATCGTGTCGCCGACCTGATGCTTGTCGAGTATGCGCGACAGATCGTCCGTGCTGCCGATCTTTTCGCCGTCAATACCAACTATGATGTCGCCAAGTTCAATGTTGCCTTCTTCAGTTTGCGTCAGGCCGCGCAGGCCCGCACTGGCAGCCGCGCCTCCCTGGAGGACGTTCCAGATTAGCACGCCGTCCGAGACCGGCAGCTCAACCTGGTTCTTGATCGATTCAACATCGCGGCTGGTGATTCCGAGTCTTGGCCGGCGTACGCCTCCGTGTTGCACTAATTGCGGCACGATCCGCTTTGCGATGTTCACCGGGATAGCAAAGCCCAGGCCAGACGAAGTACCGGTCGGCGAAAGAATCTGTGAATTAATACCAATCATTCGACCGTGGGAGTCGAGCAATGGTCCACCTGAGTTTCCGCGATTGATAGCGGCGTCAGTTTGAATCGCGCCCTCGATCAAACGATTGTTAGGCGCGCGAATCGGGCGCTGCAAAGCGCTGATAACGCCCGTCGTTAAGGTGCGATCGAGTCTGAACGGATTGCCAATCGCCAGAACTTTTTGGCCGACTTCCAACTTGTCGGAATCGCCAAGCGGTACGATGGTCAGGGGTTCTCGCGGCTTCTCGACCAGGCGAATGACGGCGAGATCTGTATCTGGATCTTCCCCGATCTTTTTGGCTGCGTATGTCTTTTCACCGCCCAAGCTCACGGTAAGTTTCTGGGAGCCTTCGACGACGTGATAGTTAGTCAAAATGTCGCCCTCCTGATCGATGATCGATCCGGACCCTGAGCCTTCTTGCGGCTCGACGAACCCAAAAAAGTCGCGCGCATAGGAGGTGGAATTAATATTAACTACCCCCGGCGCAATGGCGCGGTAGATTTCGATGTTGTTCTGCTCGTCCGTGGCTACCGCAGGATCAGTGATTCCCGGCGGCGCCTTTTCCGAAAAGGCAGAGCCTGAGGGTTGAAAACGATTCGAGATACGGTCAAGGATCGCAACCGTTGTGGCCGCGAAAATGCCAGAGACCAAAGCGATAATCAGGATTTGACGTGCTGAGATTTTATACATAGCTTTTTCCTACCTTATGAATTTAAACTCGTAAAAACGAGCCGTTTGTAAGATGCGAAGGAAATGATGACGGTTGCGCGCCGCACGCCCTCGGTGAACTGCTGAACGAACCGCCAAAGCCTCGGATTCCGATTAACTAATTTAGGCCTTCACGGGTTTTCTCTGCAAGCGCAGATCCGCCTTTTCCCCGCCAGACAAAACCCTTGAACGCTGGAGATCGATGAAGGGTTCCCTTGAATGATTAATGAGGGTGGAACGAGATAGCGGATACCAACCGCGCGACTCTGGAACGATCTTGGAACTCAGGTGTTTAGGAGAAGAGGGCGAAGACCGCCTTTGGGAAGCTAAGGAAATATGCAAGCACCGTCCCTGGCGCGCGCCAGCCCAGAGCTGAAAAGCCCGTGGCCGCGTGGATGCACATCAAGGCGCAGTAGATTCCAAGCACCAGCTTCATGCCGCGTCTGGCCAGTGTCATGTGAGCACAGCGATAAAGAGTGTACGCTGCAAAGGCGCCGATGGTTAGCTTCGCGGCAAGAAAGGGAGCCTCACCGAGATTCAACAGTCGGGCCATCGCTCCATTGCCTTCGCTCGCGATATGCAAGCGTATCCAGAGAATTGTCAATTGCGCATCGAGCCAATTCATGACGAATAGGAGAAGGCTTTTGGAGATCGCATTCACGCGTTGGGGCTCCTTAACGTGTCAAACTCTGTTGAACTATGGTTCCCTATTACGCCAGAACCCCCGAACCGCATTGGTCCGGAGGTTCTGTCGCCACGGGAGGAAACGAGACTCGTTACCGTTGTCTAAAAGAAACTTCCAATCGAACTACCGTTCCGAAAAGTGGCCGCTAATCTGCGATCTCAGATCTGAGATTACAACACTGCGATTCTCTATACCGGCGCGGTGCGGCGTATTATAGGGCCACTGCGGAAAAGCGGCTAGAGCGGATCGCCGACTACCGAAAGACCAGGTCAAAAACCACAGGTCAAAGCATGTCGATTTCCATTGCCGAAGCTATCCTCGAAGCGACGCAAGTCTTTCGTAGGGTAGGTGTCCCCGAGGCAAGGAGAGAAGCGGGGTTGCTGCTGGCACATGCTATCGCCAGAGATCGAACATTTCTAATCACGCATGCGGAAGACACGCTGAGGTCCGAGGAACTGGAAACCTTTCGTCATTACGTCGAGCGGCGCGCGCAGGGCGAGCCGGTGCAGTACATCACCGGTCACCAGGAGTTCTTCGGTCTCGACTTCGAAGTTAGCCGCGATGTACTGATACCACGGCCAGAAACGGAAATACTGGTCGAGATCGCTCTTGAATTGATCGGCAACAATGACGCGACTCCGTTCATCTGTGATGTCGGCACAGGTTCAGGCTGCATTGCCATCACACTGCTTCACGAGCGGGCAAAGGCACGCGCCATTGCAGTCGATATTTCTGAGACGGCTTTGAGTGTCGCCACGCGCAACGCGGCGCGACACAATGTTATCGAACGAATTACTTTTGTAGCGTCAGACTGCTTTGCCGCGCTTGAAAAAAAATCTTGTTTCGATCTCGTGCTTTCCAACCCGCCCTACGTTGCGGATAAGGATCTGTCCGGCCTGCAGAGGGAAGTGCGCGAGCATGAACCGCGCGTGGCCCTGACGCCGGGAGATGACGGACTTTCCGTGATTCGATGCTTGCTGGTGGATGCTGCCGCGTTTTTGGTCGACGGCGGCCATCTGGTGATTGAGATTGGTTTCGACCAGCGAGCAGCGGTCGAGCGATTGATCGACCCCGGTATATGGAACGTGATCGATGTGCGGCAGGACCTCCAGGGCATACCGCGAACGATCGTGTTGCAGAAGTCGACTTCGTCAGTGCCCACCCCACTAACATCTGGCTCCTAACTGAGCCGGCCGAAGCCAGCGAAAAACTTTCTGCCACAAGGTTCGGGCCAGCGGTGTTTACCTCCTTAGAACCAGGAAACTGTGCGTTGCCCGTGTAATCCGAAACAATTTTCAAGTTCAGGAGAGGCAGCTATGAAAAGATGGCTTGGACACACTCTGTTGGTCGTCGCCTTGATCGCGCTGGCGAACGGCGCCGCAATGGCTCAGAAGGATTCCAAAAGCTCGCTTGACTGTCGCGACAGTTGGTGGGATGGCGGCAGATTGGAGAATCACTGTGAGGTCAGAGAGCAAACCCTGGCCGCAGGTGGAACGATTACTGTTGACGCCGGACAAAACGGCGGCATCTCGGTAAAAGGCTCGGACCGCGGTGACATCCTGGTGCGCTCTCGCATCCAGACTGCCGCGCGGTCACAGAGCGAAGCTGACGAACTGGCAAAGCAGATCCTTATCGAAACGGGCGGCCTCCGGATTCACGCCGCTGGACCAGAACAGCGTCGCGATCTTAATTGGTCGGTAAGTTTCGAGATCCTTGTGCCGCGCCGATCCGATCTTTCGCTCGAGGCACACAACGGCGGCATCGCGATCGCGGAGGTAAACGGCCGGATCGAATTCAATTGCGTCAATGGCGGCGTGGTCTTACGGCGCGTCGGTGGCAGGGTGCACGGTGGAACGACTAACGGCGGACTCGTCGTCGAGCTCGCCGGTGATCACTGGGATGGGGAAGAGCTGGATGTCAGGACAACCAATGGGGGAGTCATCATGTCCGTGCCCGAAAACTACTCAGCGCATCTCGAAACGGGCACCGTCAACGGCAACGTCAGTGTCGATTTTCCGGTCACGGTGCAAGGGCGGATCACCAGAGAGCTCTCCGTCAATCTTGGTTCCGGCGGCGCGACCGTGCGCGCGATGACCACTAACGGCGGCGTGCGACTCAGGCGTACAGGCACAAACGAATAACGTCTAAGCCGATGAATGATCCAACGTCCAAAGTTTGGTGTGCGGCACCGGCTTTGGACGTTGGAATGCGCAACGTTGTATTCCTTAAGTTCTATCACCCTACCCGCGACTTTAACCTTTCCGGTTTTTAATCTAATCTGTCGGAGTCGTGGATAAATTCCGGATTACCGGCGGGCGTTCGCTCAAAGGACGGATTTCGATTAGCGGCGCAAAGAATTCCGCGCTGCCGTGTATGGCCGCGGCGCTGCTGACGCCGGAAACAGTAACTCTTCACAACATCCCTTACGTTCGCGACATCATCACGCAACGTCGCTTGCTCGAAGACATCGGCGCGACCGTGCTAACCCCGGAATTGCGCACGCATAAGATCTCTGCGTCGCATATCGAACTGTTTGAAGCGCCGTACGAACTGGTGAAGACGATGCGCGCTTCAGTGCTGGCGCTGGGTCCGCTGCTGGCTCGATTTGGCAAAGCGAAAGTTTCGCTGCCCGGTGGCTGCGCGATCGGCACGCGCCCGATCGATCTTCATCTCGCCGGGTTTCAGCAGCTCGGCGCGGAAGTAAAACTCGAAGCCGGCAACGTTGTCGCCCGCGCACCAAAAGATGGGGGCCTGCGCGGCGCGGAGGTCCACTTCGAGAAGTCCACTGTTACGGGAACCGAAAACTTGATCATGGCTGCATCGCTCGCGCGCGGCCGGACAACGCTTTACAACGCGGCCCGGGAGCCGGAGATCGCCGATCTTGCTGAGTTGCTGAACAAGATGGGCGCACGCATTCGCGGCGCGGGCACGCCCACAATTCAGATCGAAGGGGTCGAAGCTCTTGGCGGCGCCGAGCACACAATCATTCCCGATCGCATCGAAACCGGAACATTCATCGTGGCGGCGGCGATTACCAAGAGCGAGCTGGAAATCAAAGACTGCCGGCCCGAACATTCTGCGGCACTGATCGCAAAGCTGCGTGAAGTCGGTGTTGAAATCAAAGAGCTGAATCAGAGCACGCTGCACGTTGCAGGTGCCGGGAAGCTTGCCGGTAGTGATGTGACGACCGAACCGCATCCCGGTTTTCCGACCGACATGCAGGCGCAATACATGACCCTCATGACGCAGGCCGAAGGCCGCGCAGCCGTAACCGAAACCGTTTTCGAGAACCGTTTCATGCACACATCAGAGTTGCAGCGCATGGGCGCGCGCATTCACATCGATGGCCGCACTGCTACCGTCGAAGGCGCGGCGCGATTGACCGGCGCCCCCGTGCTGGCTTCCGATCTGCGGGCCTCCGCATCGCTCGTGCTCGCCGGTCTGGTCGCGGAAGGAGAGACGATGATCCATCGCGTCTACCACATCGACCGGGGCTACGAAAGGATTGAAGCCAAATTGCAATCAGTCGGCGCCGATATCGAAAGGATAAGAGATTCGGTGACTGCGCCGCTGTCACAGAATTCTGAAGCGGATGTCGCATCCGAAGTGGCCTAAAAGACCGTCCTAAATCGAAATGGCTAGCCCGCCCATTAAACGTTAGTGTAAAGTAGCCGACATGCCCGAAAACGATTGCTTATTCTGCCGCATCATCGCCGGTGAAATTCCCGCCGACCTTGTCCATCAGGACGAGAGTTGCATCGTCATTCGCGACCTCAATCCGCAAGCACCGACGCATGTGCTGATTATTCCGCGGGAGCACATGGAGTCGCTGGACGATGCTTCGCACCGCGATGAACCCTTACTCGGGCATCTCTTGCGCGTTGCCGCTCGCACTGCGAACGATGAAGGACTTGCGGAGGGCGGCTATCGCGCAGTAATCAACACTGGAGCCGGCGCCGGGCAATCGGTGTTTCATCTGCACGTGCATCTGCTAGGCGGCAGGCCGATGCACTGGCCTCCGGGTTGAGCGGGAAATCAAGAAAAGCTTTATGCAAATTGCCCTCATCAATTAGACACAAGAGCCGCTCTTTGTCTCGCTCAAGCCGATCAAGATAGTTGCCGTCTATACCCTGGAGGGCGTACCTCTGCTTGAAGATACGAAAGAAATCACAGCTGGACAAAAGGCATCGCGATTCGAGACCGTTTGCAATAGTACTTTTGGAAGTCGAAGGATCTTTTGTTTTCTAGTTGAAAGTCAAACGCAGCTTTAGCCACTTTTCTAGTGGTCCGTTTCGTTAGTAGACCTGAGACTCGACTCTTAATAGCCTCCTTCTTAGTCTCGAAGTAGGGTAAAAGAATCGAGTCGATATTCACTCCCGGCATCAAGTACGCCCACACCTTTCGTGCTTGAAATTGTCGTTGAAGTGTAAGGTTGAATCCAACCGCGGCTCTGCCGCCGCACAGTGCGGTAAGCCTCCGGCTTACCGTTGACCCGCCCAAAAAACTAGGAGGCTCCGCCTCCAGCTTCCGAGGCGCAGCCTCAGGAAGAGAAGAAGGAATCCACGCCGGTCAGGCATAGCCTGACCGCACTGCGCTGCGGCAGAGCCGCAAAAGACACGAAGCAACGAACAGGGTACTTAATGACTGCGCTATTTTATTCGGTCAATATCCATTAGCAGCGGTTCGTCCTCAAGCACTCTGCCACTCCAACACCTCACGCTAGACCACCGGTAGTCTTCAGACTTGCGCGCTTCGTCGAGGGCCAAGCACGTCATGCTTTTAATCTCGTCAGTGCGGAAAACAGCTAACCGATCCTTAGCCACTGACGTGAGATAGAAGCAAGGAGAGTCTCGTGAGATTACATGCATGAGGCGTAGCCTCAAAATATCTCTTCTAAATCTCTGCCGGAAAGGCAGAGCCTTTCCGCACTGGGCGGCGGCAAAGCCGCGATGACGATCACTCGCGGTCACAACCGGCAGATGAGTAGTTCGCGTTCGTAGATCGTCTCTGGTGGTAGCCGGTCGTGCAAAGTGAGGAAAAGGTCTTCGTGTCCGAGTACCTCGTCGCGCCAGGCGGAACGGTCGAACGCCTGCAACTCCTCAAACTTCTCTTTCGGAAAATCGAGCCCCTTCCAGTTGATGTCTTCGTAGTGCGGCATCCACCCTATCGGAGTCTCTTTGGCGAGCGCTCGGCCATGGGCGCGGTCAACGATCCATCTCAACACGCGCATATTTTGGCTGAAGCCCGGCCACATGAAATTTCCCTCGGCATCCTTACGAAACCAGTTCACGTGAAAAATCCGTGGCGTCTCCGTGAGTGATCGCTGCATGCGGATCCAGTGCCGGAAATAATCGCCCATGTGATAGCCGCAGAATGGCAGCATGGCCATCGGGTCGCGGCGCACTTTGCCGATGGTGCCCGCAGCCGCGGCGGTCATCTCTGAGCCCATCGTCGCGCCGATGTAGACGCCCGAGCTCCAGTTGAAGGCCTGATAGACAAGCGGCATCGTGGTGGCACGCCGGCCGCCAAAGATGATCGCGCTGATCGGTACCCCGTTCGGATCTTCCCACGCGGGATCAATCGTCGGACATTGCGCGGCGGGCGCGGTGAAGCGAGCATTCGGATGCGCGGCTTTCGCGCCGGTCTCTTTCGCGATTTGCGGCGTCCACTTTTTACCCTGCCAGTCCAGGCATTCCGCCGGCGGCTCGCCAGTCATGCCTTCCCACCACACGCCGCCTTCCGGTGTCAACGCAACATTGGTGAAGATGGAGTTCCTTGAGAGCGCGGCCATTGCGTTCGGATTAGTCTTAACTGAAGTACCAGGCGCGACTCCGAAGAAACCAGCTTCGGGATTGATAGCGTGCAGGCGCCCGTTCGCATCGGGTTTGATCCACGCGATGTCATCGCCCACAGTCCAAACCTTCCAGCCGTCAAACCCTGGCGGCGGAATCAGCATGGCGAAATTTGTCTTGCCGCAGGCGCTGGGAAACGCGGCGGTAACATAAGTTTTTTCACCTTGCGGGTTTTCTACGCCGACGATCAGCATGTGCTCGGCCATCCAGCCTTCATCGCGTGCAATGTTGGAAGCAATGCGCAGCGCGAAACATTTCTTGCCCAGCAGCGCATTGCCGCCATAGCCGGAACCGTACGACCAGATCTCGCGCGTCTCGGGAAAATGGACGATGTACTTTTCTTTGTTGCAGGGCCACGGCACATCCTGTTGACCTGGAGACAGCGGGGCGCCAACCGAATGCATGCAGGGAACAACGCGCTTATAGTCCTTGTCGATTTCTGCGTAAACCGGCAGACCGATGCGGGCCATGATGCGCATGTTGACGACGACATAAGGAGAATCGGTTAGCTGCACACCGATCTGCGACATCGGCGAGCCGATTGGTCCCATGCTGAAGGGCAACACGTACATGGTGCGACCACGCATCGAACCATCGAAAAGCTCTTTCAATTTCCGGCGCATCTGGAAGGGCTCTTCCCAGTTGTTGGTGGGACCCGCGGCATCTTTAGAGAGGGAGCAAATGAAGGTGCGGTCTTCGACGCGCGCGACGTCGCTCGCATCCGACCTCGCATAGTAGCAGCCCGGCCAAAGCTCTTCGCTGAGTTTGATAAAGGTGCCGCTCTCGACCATCTGAGCTTTGAGCGTCTCGTCCTCTTCCTTTGAGCCATCTACCCAATGAATAGCGTCAGGCTTGGTTAGAACAGCCATCTTCTCGACCCAATTGAGCAGATGAGTGTTCTTGCTCAGCGGTTCCTGGTTAATTGTTTTCTGCGTGCGAGTAGAACTCATGGTATCTCCAGTCAATAATTGTGGCGAAAACAGTGTATTAGGTCCGTCGAATGCTCGCGTCGTTTAACTTTCAGCTCTCCTCCAGGGCGGTTCGTCGTTCGCGCGCCAGCTCGCGGATTGCAGATGCGAGATCGTGCGACGCGCGCTCGATCCGATCGGCAACCGCTTCGAGCGAGTCCCCATCGTCGTTCGAGCGAATGGCCACAATCGCCAGCGCGTTTTCTATCTGTTCCATCAAACGGTTTGCTTCATTTTCTGTCTCCCGTTCGGCGGGAGTCATTTGTGGGAGTTGACTATTGTTTTCCATGCCTGCTTGTTAAACCTGCCCTGTTGAAACGCAAAAAATTCCCGCTACCTGCAACTAGTTAGCTGAGCGCGCCCACAACAGCCTATCACGCCCGGCTCTGGTTACCGAAAGTGTTCTTGATTCGTAATCTCTTACATCACCGGGGGCATTTGAAGCAAGCGGCGGGCAGAGTGCCACGAGTCTGCAGCTTAAGTCGCCGTCGTCCGATATTTCCACAGGAAGGTCAGAACACGCCCTCTCCCTCTGGGAGAGGGACTGACTAGCACCGCATATCCTCCTTTTGTCTCTTCTTTCCCTTCACGCTTCGCGCCCTCTCCCCTAGCCCCTCTCCCAAACGGAGAGGGGAACAAAAACGACTTACCTACTAACTCTTCCCCACTGGCCAGAGTCGTATTCGATGCGACAAGAGGTAAATCGTTTAATGTCCCGCTTTTGCCTTTTATCAATTGCATCTGGTATTAGCTTTGAGCATGACGAGCAAGCCCGACCGGGAAGCTTTCACAAATCAAGAATGGAGACTGATTCAACGGTTGCGCACACCTGCGCAGGTGCAGCGCTATCTCAGCTCGTTGCCTTACAACTGGGAACGTGATGGCGGCACCATGCGTTCTTTCCGCGAAGTGGTAAGGAGAAACGAGGCCCATTGTCTGGAGGCCGCCGTCGCCGCTGCCGTGATTCTGGAGCAGCACGACTATCCGCCGCTCTTGTTGGACCTCGAATCAATAGATCTGCTCGATCATGTCATCTTCGTTTTTCAGCAGGAGAGTTTATGGGGTTCGATTGGCCGCTCTCGCGACATTGGCTTGCATGGAAGAAAACCAGTATTTCGAAACCTGCGGCAGTTGGTCTGGAGCTACTTCGACCCTTACATCGATATGACAGGCCGCATCAAGGGCTACGGCCTCACCAGCCTCTATGACCTGGGAAACTACGATTGGCGCTTCTCGGCAAAGAACATGCACAAGATCGAGGACCATCTGCGCGCAATCCCGCATCGCAGGATTCGCTCGTCAGATCAACGGTATGAGTATTGGAATGAACGCTACAAGAAATACAAGAAACGATATCCGGACAAGTCACCTGCCTACTACGACAACCGCGATCAGTGGATGCTGTAGCAGCGCCTTAAGCCTGTGCTACCCCACTCTTCGCTTTCGCTTCGATCAACATATGAAAGATCACAGATGTGATGATGATCGCGCCACCGATGATGGCCCAGCCAGACGGCCGTTCGCCGAGGAAAAGAAAGACCCAGATCGGATTCAAGACGGGTTCGATGTAACCGATGATGCCGGCATCAAGCGAGCGCACACCGCGGGCCATCGCCAAAGTGAAAAGCAAATAAGCAAATCCGATCTGCACCACTCCGAGGTAGGCCACGCTTGCGGCATCCATTGCGCTAATGTGCTTCAGAGCGGCGAGACCGGCCGGCGCTGCGACGAGGACTACGAGGATATTCCCGTAGATCACCGATGACGCTCGATTGACATCTCTCGCAGATGAATGGCGCAGCAGTAGAAAATAGAAGGCGAAGCAGAGACCGGAGCCGAGAGCGAGCAGGTTCCCACTCACGTCCTCAGGTCGCAGCTTGCCAACAAAGAACAGCGACATGCCGACGATGCAGACTGCGACCGTGAGCAAATCGCGCAGACGAAACTTTTCTTTGTAGAGCAGCGGCTCGAGCACGAGCAGGTAAACAGGCGCGGTGTATTGAAGAAAGATTGCGTTTGCGGCCGTGGTCTTTTTTGTTGCCAGCACGAAGAGAATCAGTAGCGCAGCGTAGAGCACCGAAGCCAACAGCGTTACGCGATTGAAGCGAAAGCCTTCGCGCCGAGTGAAGATGGCCACGGTGATGGCGGCCAACAGCGATCTGCCAAATGAGAGTTCCAGACCGGAGATGTTCGTAGCTTTGATGAACAGGCCGCCCGTGCTCCAGATGACGGCGGCGCCGAGCACGAGCAGCAGCGGAGAATAGGCTGGATGTGTGTTCAGTCGGTGTAAGTCGTGATGAGACAAATCCTCGCCCTGCGGCTCTGCCGCCGCACAGTGCGGAAAGGCTCTGCCTTTCCGGGGAAGTAGTTTCTTTCAAGAGGAGGCTATGCCTCCGGTTCGGTGTTCGAGGCGTAGCCTCTCACCATCAAACGGGTCAGCCGGAAAGGCAGAGCCTTTCCGCACTGTGCGGCGGCAGAGCCGCTGTAACCAAACAGTTTTTAGTTAACCGCATCCGACTCCGTCTCGTCTGTCGACTGCCTCTTCGCCTTCAAATATTTTCCGAACACTCCATTCCAGGGCGGAATGACGATGGAAACTGCGCCGTGCGCCTGGGCCTGGCAGGCCAATCGGATCAGCGGCTTTGGTTCGCTGGTGTCGATGTAGCCGAACTCTTTGATCTTTTTTCCTTCGCGCGCGGCCACGTCGGAAAGCTTTTCCGCGCCACCCAGGATCCCGACCCAGCACGTGCCGCATGACGCCGAGCGACATTCAACCGGAATCGGACCTTCGACGCGTCGCGGATCGATGGCGCGCCAATCCCGCGAGTGGTCGTCGGCCGCTCCCCAGGCGAGATCCTGCGCCTCGTTCAATTTGTACTTTGCCGCGTCGTCATTCTCGTCAAAGGTGACGGTCCATTTCTTATCGACTGTCTTGAGAAAACCGAGAAGCCCCTGGCTGTCGTCCTTCGCGCGCTCTTTCAAGATTTGAGTGGGTGATCTCTTCGCATGCTTCTGATCGATCCCTATCTCACCGCGCGCCGCCTTGAAAGCCGCGAGGCCCGCCTGCCGCACGGTCATGAAGGCAGCAGCGGTGATAGCGACGAGCAAAGATTGGTCAACCTTCAAACTCGTCGCTAAGTCGCGAGCGACTGCGACGATCTGGTCGGCAAGCGAGCCAGTCGCGGACGGATCGAATGAGTCTGCAGATCGCTCAACAGCTTTCTTCACTTCAGGCCAGTAGCGATGGCCATAGAAAAATGTATGCGAGGAATCGATCTGGTCTTTCAAATAGTAGCTGCCTTGCATTAGTAGCTGCCTGGCGAGTGTTTCCCTATCTTTTGCCTGTTGCAGCGCATAAAACAGTCCCAGCGGATAAAACGCAAACCAGATCTGCGTCGCCGCTTTGTCGACTTCGTGAACGGATCTTAAGAGCGCAGTGACGGTCGCTGACCAGTCCTCTTCGTCGTGCTGATTGAGGAAGGTTTCAAATGGCGTTTCGGCGTTCATGTGTCACTCAGATCAGAACTCCCACTAGAATAAAAACCGGAAGTTTAGCATCATCTCTCGCGAGCCTCAACGGGGTGTGTCCTAATGTTAAGTTTGGCATATCAGAACCGCCAGTGGTAGCGAGCGGGTCAATAGCTGTCTCCGCAGAACACCCGCTCGCTACCGCTCGCGGTTCAGTACGCGTCTGTCGCCCATAAATGGGCTGGCAAGGAAATCTCAGGAGCGCTGTTACTATAAACATGGCGTGCCTACGGCATTTCGGAGGCCACCAATTGACAAGCAGTGTTTGAGTCGAGTAAAAGTCGTTTCACCTTCGGGGGGAGAATGGCCGTGGCTGAAGAAACAAACGAGAAAGTCAAAATAGGGCGCACGTTCGATAGCGCTTATGGGTTTTCCTTTAGCATCGCTTTGGGTTTGATACTTTTTATCGCGGGGCTGGTAATCAGCTTGACCCTTGGTCAAGGCACCAGCATCGGTTTGATCTTCGGCATTCCGTTGCTTGTAGCCGGTCTGATCCTGCCGCTCTTCACGATGCGCGACGTCTTCAAGCACAACGTGGTCAAGGACGAGTGTCCTTACTGCGGCGCCGAGATCAAGACTTCGGATGCCACGATCAGATTGAATTGCCCTTCGTGCAACCGCGCGCTCGTGGTGCGCGATATGAAGCTGCACAAGATCGAGTAGCAGCTCCGAAACCGCTTCACATCACCTGAAACCAACCCCGCGTCCAATAGTCGCTAAAGGTCAACGCAAACAAGATCGCCAGCCAGAAAAGTGCCGACGCGACGATCACCCAGATCAAACGCGAACTGTAGCGCACGTGCATGAAGTAGAGCACGACGAGCGTGGCCTTGATGACGGCAATGGTCAGCGCAATGACCGTGTTGAACTGCCAAGGAAAATCATGGAAGGCGGCAAACACCGTGAGAGTGGTGCCGGCCATCAGCGCCAGAAAGACGCCGGCGTAAACTCGAATGGGAACGATGTGCTCACTCATACGCTAACCCCCATGCGCCAGATGCCGGCCCAGCAGATAGAGCAGCGGAAACAGGAAGATCCAAACGATGTCGACAAAATGCCAGTAGAGTCCGGTGATCTCTACCGGACTATAATACTCGGGCGAATAGCGCCGCCGCACCGAACCGATCAGCAACACGGTCAGCAATCCGACGCCGATGATCATGTGCAACGCGTGCATGCCGGTCATCGCGAAGTAGATCCAGTAGAACATCTCCACGTTGCGGATCGAAGCGCCTGGTAACAAATGGAATGTAAGTAGATCTGGATTGAATGGACGGCCTGGTATCAGCTTTCCGGGAATCAGACCGTCGCGATACTTGTCCGAGTATTCAACCGTTTTGATTCCCAGGAACGTCAGACCGAGGATGATCGTCAGGATCAAAGAAAGGATCTGCATCTGACGCTTGCCCACTTGCGTGCAATAGACCGCCATCGCCATCGTGAAGCTGCTGAAGATGAGCACAGCGGTGTTCACGGCGCCGAGCGTGATGTCGAGGTGATTGCTCGCCGAAGCGAAAGCGGCGGGATACGCGTTGCGGTAGAGTGTGTAGGCCAGAAACATGCCGCCAAAGAACATGATCTCGGTCACCAGGAAGACCCACATGCCGATAGTGCCGGCCGCGCGCTGCTGCTCCATGTTGGCAAAGTGGTGCTGCAAGCCGGGGTGACTTACTTCATGTTCGACTGCGAAACTTTCAGCCAATGTCTATTACTCCTGCGCTACACCTCTGCCCGACTCTCGCCAAACTTCCCAACCACTTCCATCTCTTCGAACGGCGCAAACTGATAAGCTTCCCAGGTGACGACCGGAGTGTGCGCAAAATTTTCGGTGAGCGGCGGTGACTGTGTGCGCCATTCAAGTCCGGGCAGATGCCACGGATTCGGCCCGGCAATCTTGCCGTAGCGCATCGACCAGAGCAGATACAGCAGCGGAATCAAAAGGCCCACGCCGAGAATCGAAGCGCCCGCGGTCGACAGCACGTGCAGCACTTGAAACTCAGCCGGGTAGTAATGATATCGGCGCGGCATACCCATGTAACCGAGTATGAATTGCGGCAGAAACGTCAGATTGAAACCAATAAACACCACGAGCGCTGAAAATCTGCCCCAGCCTTCGGGATACATGCGGCCACTGATTTTGGGCCACCAGTAATGCAACCCGCCAAGATACGCCAAGAGCGTTCCGCCGACCATGATGTAATGGAAATGCGCGACCACGAAATAGGTGTCGCTCAGATGAACATCAACTGCCAGCGCGGCAAGAAACAGTCCAGTCATGCCACCGATCGTGAACAGCCCGATGAAGCCGAGCGCGTAAAGCATCGGCGTTTCATAAGAGATTGAGCTCTTGTAAAGCGTCGCGCTCCAATTGAAGACCTTGATCGCCGAGGGAATCGCGACCGCGAAACTCAGGAACGAAAAGATCATGCCGGCATAAACCGATTGGCTGGCAACGAAGAGATGATGGCCCCACACGAGAAAGCCGAACACCGCGATCGCCAGGCTCGAGAATGCCACAAACGAGTAGCCGAAAATGTTCTTGCGCGAGAAATTGGCAATCAGCTCGCTGACCACGCCCATCCCCGGCAGCACCATGATGTAAACGGCCGGGTGCGAATAAAACCAAAACAGATGCTGAAACAGCACCGGATCGCCGCCCGCTGCCGGATCGAAGATGCCGACATGAGCCAGTCGCTCAAAGGCGAGCAACAGAATCGTGATCGCGACCACCGGCGTGCCGAGAATCATGATCAGGCTGGTTGCATAGTGGGCCCAGATAAAAAGCGGTAGACGAAACCACGTCATGCCCGGCGCGCGCATCGTGTGAATGGTAACGATGAAGTTCAGCCCTGTCAGAATCGACGAGAAACCGGAGATGAAAATTCCCAGGCCGGTCGCGACTACATATGAATTTGAAAACGTCGTGCTGTACGGAGCATAGAAAGTCCATCCGGTATCAACACCCCCGGCAAGCAGCGCGTAGATCGTCACCAACCCGCCGAGCAGATAGATGTACCAGCTCAAAAGATTAATGCGCGGGAAGGCAAGATCTTTCGCGCCGATCATCATCGGCACCAGAAAGTTTCCCAGCGTCGCCGGTATTGACGGAATCAAAAAGAAAAAGATCATGATGATCCCGTGCTGCGTAAACACCTTGTTGTAGGTGGTCGACGTGAGGAAATTGCCGGCGGGCGTCAACAGCTCGAGCCGAATCAACATGGCGTAGATGCCGCCAATGAAGAAGAAGAAACTAATCGACCCGAGATAAAGCAACGCGATGCGTTTGTGGTCCTTCGTCAACAGCCAGGACTTCAGACCATACTCAGCGTTGAGATAGTTGACCTTAGATGGCGGTGGTATTTGAAATTCTTCCATTTCGTTCAATAAAAACCAGCCACAGATAAACACGGATTACACAAATCTGAAATAGATCGAATCCTTATATTGGTCATTTTGTTTTTATCCGTGTTCCATCCGCGCAAATCCGCGGCTACTTTTTTGGCGTTGCTGCCGGCTGCGGCGCGTTCCCACCCAGCGACTTCACATACGCCAGCAACTGCACAATCTGTTCTTCGTTTACCTGGCCCTGAAACGTCGGCATGATCGGTCCAAAGCCCGCGACGATCTTTGCCTGCGGGTTCAGGATCGATTCGCGAACGTATCCTTCATCAGCCTTGATGGTCTGACCACCGGTTAACTGCACCTGACTGTTGAAGACTCCTACGAGCGCCGGTCCGCGCCCGCCTTCACCATTAGCGCCATGACACGACGCGCAGCCCAGCGTCTGAAACATTTGCTGGCCCGCCGCCGCCGGTGATTGCTGATTCGCGTTGCCGCTGAGCCAGTTGTCAAACTCCGTCGGCTCCAGCACTACGATCCAGCCGCCCATTTGCGAGTGGTTCATGCCGCAGTATTCCGCGCAGAACAAGTGATAACGGCCGGGCTTCGTCGCTTCGAACCACTCGCTCGTGTATCTGCCCGGGACCACGTCTGCTTTAATGCGAAACGCCGGAACAAAGACATCGTGAATCACGTCTTCCGTCGCCATGATCAGTTTGATCTTGCGGCCAACGGGGATGTGCAGCTCGTTGATCTCGCGCTGGCCGGTCGTGTGTTGAAACTTCCACATCCACTGTTTGCCCACGACGTAAACTTCCAACGCATCTTTCGGCGGCCGGTAGTTCTTGAAATAAATTCCCGCGCCCCAAACGAAGAAACTCATCGCGATGACGAACGGAATGACGGACCAAAGCGTTTCCAGGCGGTGCGAACCGGCGATAGGCCGCGGAATCTCGTACGGCGTGCGGCGGCGATATCTGATAACAAAAAAGATGAGCACGCCGGAGATCAGCAGAGTGAAAAAGATCGTCACGCCAGACAGATAGAAATAGAGGGCATCCACGTTTCCTGACTGCGTGGAAGCACTCTCCGGAATGAATGGGAACCCTGACTGCATCAGGCCATGCCTCCAGCTCGTAGACGCGTCCGCGCGCCGCTGCGGCGGCGCAGCACCAGCAGCAGACCAACAATTGCGACGACGGTAACAATGCCTCCCAAACGAACCATATTCATCACCACGGCGCCATACTTTCCGGTGGCGGGATCGTAGTGATAACAGTACAACAGCAACTGATCCACGGGCGTACCAATCTTGTTGGCGGAAGCTTCGACGAGCCCGAGACGCAGATCTTTTGCTGAGTATTCAATACCGTAGTAGTACTGGGCCAACTTTCCTTCCGGCGTCAACACCATGATGCCGCTCGCGTGCGCAAACTGATTTGTCGCTTCGTCCCAGTGATAACGAAAGCCAACCGCCTCGGTAATGCGTTTGATATTAAGGTCGTCGCCGGTCAAAAAATGCCAGCCGTTCATCGCCGCGACTCGTTTTTCTTCCGGCAGATAATCGACGTATTTCTTTTTCTTCGCGGCAGCGAGCGCTGGCGTCTCGCGCGGGTCGAAACTGACGTTTACCACTTCATACTGCTCGCCTTGTTTGAAGGACAACACGCGAAACGCCTCAGTCATGCCATTGAGCACCTGCGTGCAGAGCATCGGACAATCGTAATAGACGAGCGCAAGGATGACCGGACGTTTGCCAAAATACTGCCCGAGTTTCACCTGCTGGCCGCTTTCATCGCGAAATACCAGATCGAGCGGCAACTGGTTGTTCAGTTTCTGGTCAAGACCGACGTCCTGCAGCGCTTTTGGTAATCCCGTGGCCACCTTCCCGCTCAATTGCCGCGCGCCATAGAGTGGCGAACTGGCCTGCGGCATTCCGGGCTGAGCGGAAGCCAGTAGGCAGTAGGCAGTGAGCAGTAGGCAGAACGCGGCCACGACGCGGAGACACGGAGACACGGCGACTCGGAGATGCCTCGGCAAACGATCTCCGTGTCTCCGTGTCCCCGTGTCTCCGCGTCGGTTCTTCATTGCTTTCCCTTTTCTGTCATGCGTCCTGAGCTGGCTGCGGTCGGCGTCTGCATTGAATCGGCATCGCCCCGCGCTTGTGATCGTGACGGGAGACCGTTGCCCTCTAGTATTCTTTTCATCGCTTCGTCAATCGGGAGGCCTACAACTTTTCCGTCCTTATCCTTAGCACCATGCTCCAGCACATCGTTCCATTGCTGCCTCAGGATCCTGATTTCCCAGAGAGGGTCTTTCGGCTTCTTCCTTTCATCTTCCGTTTCGGTAATACCGGCGCTTTTGTTCAAGCCTTCTGAGAATCCCTGCGCTCCTTGCAGTCGCGGCTCCGGCGGCAATCGCTCTTTTTCACTCAGGGCCATCGGCGAGGGCTTTTGTTCCTTGCCAACCTCCTGCTTGTTCAGAACCTTGAACATCAAAAGCATCAGCAGGTAAACAACTACGGTCATCACCGTCAGGGCCACGGCAAACATCAGGATACCTTTTACGTCAACGTCGCTCATCTCGTGACTGACCTCGACATTGCGGATGTGCGACACGTCCGGCGTTTCCGTCTTGTGTCCGTGTTTGTGATTTCTTTCCGTCATCACTTATTGATAGTGCCCACTGCCT
>Ga0137378_10001467_pt1 | contig 19947 bp, 10 predicted proteins | sample SagtaG_21_FD_104813 | JGI IMG/M metagenome (GOLD analysis project Ga0137378, IMG submission 104813) | Vadose zone soil microbial communities from Sagehorn Ranch, Mendocino, California, USA - Sage2_L_60_16 metaG | ecosystem: Environmental > Terrestrial > Soil > Vadose zone | place: USA... | reverse complement strand
ATTGATGGCGGCATCAATCGGGCTTTTGTCCCCACGTCAGACATGTTGGGTGGGGATTTTAGCGCTCTGAATACTTACGGAAGCAAAGTCGGCCGTTTTGCAATGGGGACAGTTCCAACTGCACCCTCGTCGACAACACTGCTGGGCTGGAACACCCGAGCTGGCGGGGGTTGCACTATTAACAACGGTGTTCTGTCTTCTACTTGCATCGATCCCAATGCGCAGCTCCTGATGGCCGATTACCTGCCAGCGCCCACTAGCGCTACGCCCGACGCCAACGGATACAACTACGTTGCCGTTGTAGGTCAACGGCAAAACTCGTATCAAAACGTGGTCCGCGGTGACCTGAATATCACGGACAATACCAAGGCCTTCGTAACCTGGAGCCGCCAGCGGGAAACTGCCAACATGCCGCTGGGCCTATGGAACAATTCGGGTGACTGGGTGGTTCCAGCTCCCAGCGCGACAATTGGAGCGAATGGCTCTGATTTCACAGCGGTCACCTTCCTGCACGTCTTCTCTCCCACGCTGACGACAGAGGCGCGGTTCGGCTATACGAAAATCAATTTCCCGAGCTCTCCGGCAAGTCCTTCGAAGATTCTGCGCAAAGACCTGAATTTCCCTTTGACTGGTGTTTTCAACAACCCGGATACTCCAGCAATTCTTAGCTGGAGCCAAAGCATTCCCGGTCTTGGTGATGTCGGGCACGATTATCACCCAACAATGATCGCGGTTAAGGGCATTCCAAGTGCTTCAGGCGATGTGACCAAGGTCTTTCACACTCATACGACAAAATACGGGTTCTACTACGAGCACACCTACAACAAACAAGATAACTGGGGCCAATTCATGGGTGTGTTCACCTACGATCCCTGGAACAACATTAGCGGCAACAACTATGCTGACATGCTGATGGGAATCGGTAACGACGGCTATTTTGAGCAAGCCTTACCTCCGCCGACCAACTTGGCGCAAAATATCGCCGCATTTTATGCGCAGGACGCCTGGAAGGTGAACCGGCACATCACGATTCAATATGGCATGAGATTTGAACATTATGCGAAGCCATACGCGGACAATCCGTGGGGTATCGCGATCTTTGACCCAACTAAATACAGTGCCGGCGTTGCGAATTCCGGGATCGGCTGGCACAGTATTGATCACAGCATACCTCTCTCGGGCACGACTAGCCGGCCATTCTTCTTCTCTCCCCGCGTCGGCGCAGCCATTGACGTTTTCGGGAATGCGAAAACTGTTGTGCGTGGTGGCTGGGGCAAGTATCGCGCCTATGACTCGATTCAGAGCAATGCATACACCGGCCCCGCGCAGACGTCACAAGGCTCCGTGGGCTGGGGTTGTGGGTTCAATGACCCATCTTGTCCGACCTGGGAAGCCATCGACACGCACGCGTCGGGTAACTGCACGGCGAGTTCTAATTGCGCTCCTCCGATCGTCTTCGGTCAACCGGTCGCTTTTGCCAATACTAGCTTTAGTGTCATGAATCCAAAAAATGACGAACAGCCGTTGGTTACCAGCTACAGTTTGACCATTGACCAGCAATTGCCCGCAAAATTCAAGATGGAAGCCTCGTATGTCGGCAACCACACTGACTACATGCAAGGAACCGTAAATATCAACGCCGTCCCTCTGGGTACGTTGAATGCCCCGACGTTCACTTGTGGTTCCCAAGGCAGCGGACCTACGGATCCGACCTGTCAGCAGCAGTTCCGGCCCTTCGCGAATTACCAGAATATGACTGCAAGCGTAACGGCGGGCAAGGCGCAGTTCGACTCCTTCCAGGCAAGCTTGATCCGCAGCGTCGGATTGCTGAGTTTGCAAGCCAACTACACTTTCTCCAAGGCGCTCGGGGACGGTGTAGCTGTCAACAACGGAGGTTTGAGCGGCGCGTTACCCGACTACGGTGTGCACGAGTACTGGTCGGTTCTGCCGCTCGACCGAGCCCATGCGTTCAGTGCCGCCTATGTCTTGACTCTCCCGAGACTCCACGGCAGCGGTTCGCTCGTGAATGGTTTGGCGAATGGCTGGCAAATCTCGGGTATTACGCAAATCGAAAGTGGTGCGCAGTTGAGTGCCACGGGTGGGCAGACCAGCCTGAATTTCAACCTTTCGGGTACTGCGGGTGCGATTGCTCTGTTGGGGACTCCCGACATCAATGTCTACGCAAACCTCACGTGCAATCCCGCTCGTGGGCTACAGCACGGTCAATACCTAAACCCCAATTGCTTTGCATTGCCAACAACTGCTGGCCAACCGGGCGACGGTCGCATTCCCTATATCCCAGGGCCAATGTTCTGGAACAGCGACTTAACACTGCTCAAGAACTTCAAAATCACCGAGCGCCAGAATGTGGAGTTCCGATTCGCGGCATTCAACTTCCTGAACCACGACCTGCCGTCGTTTACGAATGGCGACAACAATCTCAAGCTAAGCTTCAATTCCAGCGGTCAGCTGTCAAACGCCACGGATCCAAACCACCCGTGCCCGGGACCGAATTGCCAGGCATTCGGTTATGCTGACTACCACTTCGGGCACCGGATTTTGGAAATGGGCGTGAGGTACTCGTTCTAACGCTGTGACTGTGGGGTGACCCGTAAGGTCACCCCATGTATTCTTCTTTCATGCTCCGGGCGTCCCTCCTGTTAATCGTTATTTTGGCCGCGACTACTGCTTTTCCCGTCAACCCGCAGAAAAATTTCGACCAGATCGCCAAAGAAGCGGATGCCGCTCGGTCTGCTGATCGCGTCAATGACGCCATCAATCTCTACACTGACGGGATTCACCTGCGTCCCTCCTGGGGCGAAGGATGGTGGTCGCTGGGAAGCTTGCTCTACGATCAGGACCGGTTCGCAGAGGCAGAATCGGCTTTTCGCCATTTTGTTGCGCTCACGCCCAAGCCCGGGCCCGCCTATGCTTTTCTGGGTCTCTGTGAATACGAGACCCGAGATTACGATCACGCCATTCAGCATTTCCGCGCTTGGGCGCGAACGGGATGGTCGGGCACGACGCAACTCATCGACGTCGCGGTTTTTCATTTTGCCCTATTGCTGACCCGGGAAGGGAAGTTTGTCGAGGCCCTATATTTGCTTGCGACGGAGGCAGCGAAGCTGGGCAATACGCCGGCACTGTCGGAGGCGATGGGAATGGCCTCTTTGCGCATGAGAAACCTGCCCGAGGAATATCTACCAGAGAGTCGTGAAATGGTCTGGCTAGCGGGTGAATCTGCGCTGCATGGGGCGCAACACGACTTCTCGCGTGCTGATGAATACGCCGACAGGTTACTCTCGCATTACAGTCATCAGCCAGAAGTCCACTATCTCAGGGCGAAACTCTTCGTATTCGAAAGCAATCCCGCTGAAGCTAAGCGCGAATTTCAGGAGGAGCTTCGAATTTCTCCTCAGCACGTTCCCGCCATACTGGGATTAGCCGGTTTAGATCTTGACGATAATCGGGTGCCTGAAGCCGAATCCTTGACCAAGCAATCAATAGAGATTGAACCCAAGAATCCTGAGGCGCACCACCTGCGGGGACGCGTCCTGTTGGCTGAGGACCATTTCGAGGAGAGTGCTAAAGAACTGGAAATCGCGAAACAGCTGGCCCCCGATAGCGCAACCATTCGAAGTCACCTCGCGATGGCGTACAACCACTTGGGACGAGAAAAAGAGGCCAAAGCGGAAGCCTCCGCATTCCTGTCACTGAAGAGCAGGGAAGAGGTTCTTGCTCCACCTCAAGAGAAGATCAAGCCCACAACTCAGGCGGGACAACCCAAGTGATTGCGGTTGCCCTGCTGTCCATCTCTCTGGCTGGCGCGGCACCGCACATCACGCTCGCGCCCCCGCAGTCGGTAGCGCGCGCACGTTCAATCGCCAGCTTTGAACAACTATCGCAAGCCGCCAATCGGGCCCGCGAGGAAAATAGGGACGATGAGGCCATCCCGCTCTACAAGCGGGCCTTGGCCTTGAAACCCGAATGGCAGGAGGGGCTCTGGTATCTGGGTACCTTGCACTACGAGAAAGAGCAGTATTCCGACGCGCGCGACGTGCTGCGGCGATTTGTCGCGTTGCAGGCGGATGCGGGGCCGGGATGGGCCTTGCTCGGCATGAGCGAGTTCCAGACCCGCGAGTATCCTCGTGCTCTTGACCATCTGCAACGGGCCATGGCATTGGGTATGGGAGATCGCGTGGAATTGAAGCGCTCGGTTTTCTATTTTGCGACGGTGCTTCTCACCCGATTCGAGCGCTACGATGACAGCATGAGCATGCTGGTCCGGATGATCGCTTTAGATCAGAATCCAGACTCACTAATTGAACCTGCTGGATTGGCCGGCCTGAGGATGCCGCTCCTTCCCGCCGAAATTCCAGCGGACAGGCGCGAACTGGTCCGCATGGCCGGTGAAGCCGTGGTCGCGCTACAGACTCAGCATAATCAGGATGGCGAGGCGATCTTCAAGCGGATGGAGGCGGCCTATCCCAACGAGCCTGGCGTCCATTTTCTTTATGGCGCATATCTGATGCAGACGCGTCCTGAAGACGGCATTCGGGAAATGAAGCGTGAACTGGAAATTTCGCCATCGCACGTTCTCGCCAGAGTCTGGCTAGCGGAACAATATCTTCAGCAGGAACAGGTCGACCAGGCATTGCCGTTTGCCGAAGAAGCAGTGAAACTCGAGCCGGAGCGTGCGTCCGCGCACATGGTTCTGGGGGAGGTTCGGGTTGGCGCGGGGGACGTGGCCGACGGAATCAAAGAATTGGAGACTGCCAGGGACAAAGATCCACTGACTGTGAGGACCCACTGGGATTTGCTTCGCGCGTACAGTGCCGCAGGGCGCGCGCAAGATGCACAACGCGAGAAGGACGAGATTGAGAAACTCGGCCGCGCTGGTTCAGAGAACGGTTCCCTCCAGGATGGCAAGTGAGTGAGTACGCGGCATCCACATAAGGTTCTTGCGTTGGCTCTGGTCGGCGTCGTTGCGATGGTCGTGACCTCCCAGCGAATGGTGCCTGAAGAGCCAAGTCCTTCGCCGATTCATTTCTCATTTCGATCAATCCCGTTTTCTCTCGATAGCAATGAGACTCCGCAGCGTCACGCCCCGGAGACGATGGCTGGCGGTGTGGCCGCATTTGACTACGACCGCGATGGCAACCTCGACATTTTCTTTACCAACGGCGCAGACATCACCACCCTGAAGAAGGATTCTCCAAAGTATTGGAACCGTGTGTTTCATAACAACGGTGACAGCACTTTCACCGACGTAACCGAAAAAGCGGGACTGCAAGGAACCGGTTATGACGTCGGTGTTGCGATCGGAGATTATGACAATGACGGATACGAAGATATCTTTGTGGGAGGAGTCCATCGGAGCACGCTCTACCACAACAATGGCGACGGCACCTTCACCGACATCACTCAGAAAGCTGGCCTCTCGGCACTGCTGAAACCGGACAAAGACTACGGTCCGTTATGGTCGGTCGGCGGGGCGTGGGTCGACGTGAATAATGACGGCCTCTTGGACCTCTTCGTTGTGAATTATCTGAGTTGGGACGGGAGCAAGGAGCCTGATTGCAAATTCAATGGCAAGCCTGAATATTGCCATCCCAAGTTCTACAAGGAACTCCCCAGCCAGCTGTTTCTAAATAAAGGAGAAGGAGGGTTCGTGGAGGTTTCGGCCGAGTCGGGAATTCGGTCGCATGTGGGCAAGGGCATGGGAGTGAGCGTTGCCGATTATGACGGCGATGGCTTGCCCGACATATTCGTGGCTAACGACAAACTCTTCAATTTCTTGTTTCACAACGAAGGGAACAGCAAGTTCGATGAAGTTGCATTCGAAACCGGCGTAGCCTTGCCGGAGCATGGAAATCTTATCTCCGGCATGGGAGTGGATTTCCGTGACCTCAATAATGATGGGTTTCCTGACATTGCCATTGCAGCATTGCAGAACGAAACTTTCCCCGTGTATCAAAACAACGGAAAAGGCGGTTTCACAGAGATTACGGCGCGGAGCGGAATGACCGCATTGAGTAATCCGATGTCGGGATACAGCGTGAACATAGCTGACTTCGACAATGACGGCTGGAAGGACATCTTTGTCAGCCGCGGAGACGTGGCTTCACCGAACATGGCTGGCAGAATTCCAGTGGACCAGCAGAACACGGTTTTTCGCAACCTTGCCACTGGAAAGTGGGCTGCTCTTACCAATGAAGCTGGGTTTGGAGAACAGCGGCCCCGTCGACACCGTGGAGCTGCGCTCGGCGACTTTAACCACGACGGCAAGCTCGATATCGTCGTTAGCGCGCTGAGTGCGCCCGCAGAAATCTGGATGAATGACAGCGCTGGCGGCAGTCACTGGCTGGAAATTTCACTGCAGGGCACGAAGAGCAACCGCGACGGGATCGGAACGCGGATACGCGTGCTTGCAGGAGGGCAGACCCAGTGGCATCACATATCAACCTCATCGGGGTATGCCTTGTCGAGTGCGGGCCCGTTCCATTTTGGATTCGGCGCGGATCCCTCAGCTGACGAGATTGAGATCCGCTGGCCTTCAGGCACCACGCAGGTACTCAAGAACGTGCCAGCTGATCAAGTTCTGCCAGTGAAAGAACCGAAGTAACGTTCAGTGCTCCGGCTGCGGACCTTTCTGTCGGGCACTCTCGTTAAGTTTGAGAACGATGTCGCGTTCGCGCTGGCTGTCCGCTGGACGATTGATCCTTGCGTACAAAGTTGCGAGTTGTACGTGAACCTCCTGAAAATCCGGCCACTTTTTCTCGAGATTTTCGAGAGTGCTGCGGGCATCCTCCAGATGTCCCATCGCCAGATCGAGTGCTCCAATTTGAAACCGTGCTTCGGGAGATGCAGGTCGTAGCTGTAACGCACGTTTCAGGTAGGGAACGGCTTCGACATTCTTGCCGTCGTGGCGCAAGGTGGCGCCAAGGTGAAGGTTCGCATCGAAGTCGTTTGGATCAGCTTGGATTGCGCGCAGCAACGCATCTTTCGCCCCCGCGAGATCTCCGCCTTGCAGCAACGCCCGCCCGTACAAAACCCACGCGCCAGGGAGATTGGGGTCAAGATCCAGCGCGTTGCGAATCGTAGATGCCGCAGTTTTGTAGTCGCCGGCGTCGAACTGTGACTCTCCCAAGAGGAGGCTCGCAATGGCAGAGCCACCGTTCCTCAAAACTCGATCGATAACCTTCGCGCCTCTCTGTGTCTGTCCATCGCGGATTAGCGCCGTGCCTAATGCATAATCCACGGCAAGATCGTCTGGGCGGTTTACGTAAACGGGATCGAGGAGAGAGATTGCCTCGCGATTTTTTCCCAGGCGCAAATAGCAGTCGGCGAGAAGATAGAGTGATTGCAAGTTCTGCGGCTCTCGTTTTCGAAAGTTCTCCAGTTCCGCAGCCGCGTTCTCGAAATCAGCCAGCTTGTACCACGCAATCGCAAGGTTGAGCCGTACGATTGAATTCTCGGGATCGTGCCTCAATGCCTGCTGGTACTCATCCAGAGCTTCTCGATAATGGCCCTCACGGGCCAGCGCAACGCCCAGATCTGTTCGCACCGGAAGGGAATCGGGGTCCCGTTTGAGAATTTCTCGATAAAGGGTAATCGCTCTCTGAATATCCCCACGATCGTAGGCCGATTCGGCGCGTTTGTGGAGGCTGTCTAAAGTCTCTGAAGGCCTAGCTTGCGCCATCGCGTAGGACCCGAGCGTCAAAACCATAACCGGGATGTATCTAATCCTCATTGTGAGCCGATCAGTTGCAGTTTGGCGCGCTCGTCGAAGGCTCCCGCTGGTGCTGTTCATTCTCCTTAGGCCGGTCCACCTGGACGTAATACTGTCAAAACCGGTTCCGCCGCCAGACTTATCGCCGGGTGTACCTTTCGTCGCCGTTTCCAAGAGGCGATCACCCAGGGCGTCGAGGAAAAAGCGTTGCTTCATTTTCGCCCAAACAAGCACGCGTCCATTACAAATCTTATGATTACAGCATCAGACTGTTTGAATACCCAGCATCGGACCACAAACCTCGAAATTTCAGAGAGCCGGCTTTCGACCCACAACCATAAGAGAGCTGCCGAATGGAAGATTGAGACGCCCCCAAGTCCTATCCTCGAGGCGCGAAAAACCGTAGAGCAATTTGTTAATCCACTGGGCGGGGACCCGGGCCGGCGCCGGCTGACTATTGAATGCACCTTCTACGCCCCTGGCGACGATTTTGATCGGAAAGAGCCAATGAAAAAAATATCGTTCCTCTTCAATTCGAAGTCCGGCATCATTCGCCAGCTTGCGAAAACTCTGCTTTGTGAAACGCACGTAGTGTTGATTGATCATGTCGTGATTGGTCCACAGCGCGTTAAATGCCGGCACAGTAGCCAACAAAATGCCATCAGGAGCGAGCAATTCGATGGCATAACGAAGGGCAGTAACAGGATCGGCAAGGTGTTCGAGCACGTCCAACATCAGGACAACAGAAAACTTCCCGTCGAACTGAGAAGTAAGATCAAAACGTCCTATATGGATGCGAGCGCGATGGGGATTATCCCGACTGATCAGGGATTCCTCCGACTCGACGCCTTGCACTTCCCCGAACTGGGCCAACTCATCGAAGAACAACGCGTCTCCGCAGCCGACATCGAGAAGCCTCTTCCATCCGTGTGCAGGCTGGCGGGCTCGCAGCATGTTCAGGATTACGCGCTCCCGTGCGCGCCACCACCAGTGCCGCTGATAGAGGTCACGATAGCGCTCGCCATAATCTTTACGCAATCCACGACTCCGGGCAGGGGACTTGGTTCATTCAGTCAATGGCTCATCACGGCAATTCACGCAACTTCTCCCGCGATCTAGCCTCGCCCCCATTCGATGCGGTGCCGCCCACTGTGCGATCGATGATATACAAGGGACGGGCTTTGACCTCCTCATATACTCTTCCCACATACTCGCCAATAATGCCAAGGAAGAACAGAAGCACTCCGGAGAGGAACGTGACCATGAATACTAGAGCAGTAAAACCCTGGGGAGCTCTGTTCAGCACAAACTTGGCATAGACGGAGTAAAGGGCGAACAGTGCAGACACCCCAACTGCGACTGCTCCGATCATGGTGGCGGCGCGAAGCGGCACCACGGAGAAAGCGAAAATGCCGTCCGAGGCCAGCTTCAGCAATTTCAGGAATCCGTATTTGCTCTGACCCGAGTGCCGCTCCGCGCGATCCAGCGGTATTGCTAGCTGGCGAAACCCGACCCAACTTCGCAAGCCACGCAAATAACGCTGACGCTCTGGCATATGGCGAATTTGATCGACAACCCGGCGGGACATTAAGCCGAAATCGCCGGCATCGAGAGGCAGGCGAGTGTCAGACAACATCGCCTGTAACCGGTAAAACAGGAAATAGCTTAACTTCGCGGGCCAGCCTTCCTGCCGGGTGGCGCGCGTCGCGTACACCACGTCATAGCCTTCGCGATGACGCTCGGCTAAGAGCGGAATATCCTCGGGGGCATCCTGCAGGTCGCCGTCCATGAGCACGACGGCGTCACCAACTGCGTGGTCGAGGGCAGCGCTCAGTGCCGCCTGATGCCCGAAGTTACGGGAAAGCGCAATCACGGAAATACGAGGATCCGAGTGAGCAGCCTGCTCAAGCAGCGGCAACGTGCGATCTGAACTTCCATCATCTACAAACAGCAGTTCGTGCGGACCGCCGGGAATGCGATCGAGCACGGCCCGGGTGCGCTGCAGCAGCTCTGGAATCGTGCTCTCCTCGTTGTATATCGGGACCGCGATCGACAGACAAAATTGAGAGCTCATGTTTTCATCCGGCATTTTAGGTAAACCATGTTCCAGAGTGTAAGTCCAAAAATCCCGAGATTATAAGGTTCCACCAGTTCTGGGCGAAGTGTCTGATTGACCATGTCCAGCAATTCGTCCAAAGGCCGCGGAAAATCGCCACGATCGTGAAGAGTAAGCCACCTTGCAACTGACGCTTCTTTCGCCAGCACCAGGTCCAATATGTGCACATAGCCATTCTCAGTAAGCAGAGTGCCGAGGTGAGAAAGGATACGGCGGCTGTCCGAGGCGTCAATGTGATGAAGGAAACTGTTCACGAGAATAAAGTCGAAACGCTGGTCGGATGAAACTTGGTAGCTAGTGGCGTCTGCCACAACGAATTCCCCTTGGTGGTGGCTTTTCGCGTATTCGATATACGCCGGATTGCAGTCGACGCCTGTGTAGTGCGCATGAGCGAAGTGACGCGCATTTGTCCCTGGACCACAGCCCACATCGAGGACTCGCCGGACTTGTCCTAAATCGCTATTGGCCAGCACCGGAGCGAATTTGCCTTCGGCGAACGGAGCCTGCCATAACCTGTAAGCGTGGGTAAACTCCATGATCCCGGAAGTAATACTCATTGGAGTCCCTGGTCCGGCGCTAGCGCGGGTTCTTCCTGATTCGAGCAGGTGACAGCTCGGCCGAGTGGAGGTTGCGCAACAGCCGCCCGGGAATCGTGATCCCTTCGTTTTATAATCGGTATCGCGATCGGGAGACAAGATGGACTGCTCATGTTTGCATTCATAGCTGGGCAAATCCATTATGGCGGAATTGCAGTGCAGTTAGGGGATTGCTATTGCCAGAACGTCGCTTCTTGCACAGAGCAGGCGACAGCGCTGCGTCGAGGTTGCTGACACCAGAGACCGCTTTGGATGGGGATGAAAAATTCTCCTCGCGGCTCGTCTTCATCGTAAACTGCTCGGCGCCGCGACCCGCACGCACTCGGATTGGAAATAAACCAAACCCTTGCGTGACTCACGGGCGTAACGCCAAAAATTTCACGTGCGATCATTATCGTTCCGCGGGAAGACTGCTCGTTCCGAAGGATGTATTACGTTCAACAGTATCGTTCACTAACAAAAACTCGGTACTCTCATAATTAGTGTACCCGCATTCGATTCCTGGACAAGCACTCTAACTGCCTTCGACTCAGTAGTTTCTGAATATCGTCTAATGGGCTCCACAAGAAGCGCGCTGCGCTGCTCCGGTACGCACTAGATTTCTCACTGCGGCATGGTATGGCTGCGCGCCGGGGATCCGGGGCTCTCGAGTGGAGGCGATGGAACTACTGATTTTATTCTCCGAATCGGGGTATCACTATGCCGGCGACGAAAATGCAGCCGGTGTTTTCCGTTAGAAGTCCTGGGACCATTATCCGGCAGATGTTGTTGTCCCTGAATGGTGAACGCAGCAGAGGCGACGGGCGCTCCAGTGCCAGCCTGCCCCCCGCCCACCGAGATGTGGTACTCACCCTCGGGAACCAAGCGATCTCCGGCTTCATCGACCATGCTCAGTTCGCGCGGGTTCAATGTGAAATGCAGATGCCGCGCCGCGCCCAGGTCGAGATGCACGCGTGCAAAGCTGCGTAAAGCCCGAATGGGAGCGCCGGGGACTGGAGGAAAGCTGACATAGACCTGCGCGACTTCATCACCGGAAGGACCGTCAGTGTTCTTCAAATCGAGATCTATGTCGAGCGGATCTCCCGCCTTCAATTTTTGTGTGGACAGCTTCAGGTTGCTATACGCGAACTTTGAATAACTCAGTCCGTATCCAAACGGGTAGAGCGGCTCGCCGCGAAAATAGCGGTACGTGCGATTATTCATTGAGTATTCGCTAAAGTCAGGCAACTGATCGATGCCTCTGTAGAACGTAACCGGCAAGCGGCCCGCAGGATTGTTCGTGCCCGCCAGGGTTTCAGCGATGGCCGTGCCGCCTTCTTCCCCGGGATACCAGGCTTCGAGAATTGCGTTGACGTGCTCTTTCGCCCAGTTGACGGAGAGCGCGCTGCCGTTCATAAGCACCACGACCATTGGCTTGCCGGTGTTCTTTAGGGCCTTCAGCAGATCCTCTTCTTCTTTGGGCAGGTCGAGGCTAGTGCGGTCGCCACCTTTGAAACCCGGCACCTGCACGTCCATCTCTTCGCCTTCGAGATCGGAAGTGATGCCCACAATCGCGACGACCACATCAGCCTGCTTTGCAGCGGCGAGTGCGGTAGCTTTCGGGTCGGGAGGCACGCGGACCCAGACCAGGCGGGTGAGAACTCTTGTGCCGACAGATGACTCAATCCGGACTGAATAGCGACGCCCTTTTGCAAGGTACATGGCGACTGTTTTCGCCCGTTGCGCGTGAATGGTTGCATCGTCGACGATCATCTTGCCATCGAGCCAAAGGCGGTCCATGGCGCCATCGAGGCCAACGGTGTAGTCCCCCGACTCGCGTGGTGTGAGATACCCCGTCCAGCGCACGTAATACATTTGCAATGCGGCCGGCAGATTATCGAAACCCAAGCCGTAATCGACTTGCCTGTCGACGCGGGTAACAATTGGCGCCGCCTTAAATTCCTTGTCCGCGAAAAACTCCGCTGTCAGCCCTGGTTGGCCGCCTTCAGTCGAAAGCGCCCAATAGGGAACAGGCTGAGGTTTGTGAAGGAAGTTTGTCCCAGACGCAAAGGCGATATGTGCTTTGGGAAACTGCTTTGTGATTCCCTCTAACGCTGTAGTGGCACGTGACGGCGTCCCATGGTAATTGCCTTCGAGGACGCCGGTCTGGTCTGCGAGCGGGCCGATCACCGCGATGGATCTTACCGAAGGTGAAAGGGGTAGCGTGCCATCGTTTTTCAGGAGAACTAAACTCTCTCGCGCAGCTTTCAGAGCCAGCTGGCGATGTGCCTCGGAATCCAGTTCGGAGTCCGGTATCTGCGAGTAGGCGACCATCGATGGCGGATCGAACATGCCGAGAAGCATACGGGCGCGGAAGAGACGGCGAAGTGAGACATCGATGTCCTTCTCGCTGATTAGCCCCTGCCTTACTGCATCAAGATATCTTGCATAATCACTATCATCCGTGACTTTGGCCATGAAGTCGGCGCAATCATTATCGGTGCCGGCTTTCAGCGAGATGGCGGCCGCCTTTGCGATGCTCTCCACGTACTGATGCCCGTGCACCATGTCATAGAGCGCATCGCAATCGGATACAACGTAGCCACGAAAATTCCATTTGTCGCGGAGATGATCTTCAAGCAGAAGTCTATTAGCGCATCCGGGCTCCCCGTTCACTCTGTTGTATGCGCACATGACGGACTCAGCCTCGCCCTCGACAACCGTAGCTCGGAACGCCGGCAGGTACGTGTCTTCCTCGTCGTGTTTGCTAACTTTGACATCGATACTGTGACGAGTTGGCTCGGGACCGCTGTGCACTGCGTAGTGCTTGGGAGTGGCAATGACGCGCAGGTATTTCGGATCATTTCCCTGCATTCCGGTGACGAAAGCAACGCCCAGACGGCTAGTGAGATACGGATCTTCGCCATACGTCTCCTGGCCTCGCCCCCAGCGCGGATCGCGGAAGATGTTGATGTTGGGCGACCAGAAAGTCAGGCCTTCGAAGATGTCGCGGCGCCCGGCGCGTACTGCCCGATTGTGCTTCACCCGGCCTTCGGTGCTGATCACTGCCGCCATGTCATGAATGAGTGCTGGATCGAAGCTGGCGGCCAGGCCAATTGGTTCTGGAAACACAGTCGCCACGCCGGCGTTGGCTACCCCATGTAGGGCCTCGCTCCACCAATCATATGCGGGTACTTTGAGGCGCGGAATGGGGCGTGACTGATTGACGAGCTGCGACGCTTTCTCCGCAAGCGTCATGCGGCTGAGGAGATCATCAACGCGCTGCTCGATTGAAAACGCGGGGTTTAGATAGAGCGGCTGACTATTTTCTCCGGTGGTCTGGGCACAAGCGCGTGTGCTTACCACCCATAACAGCGCTGCCGCGATACCCACGCCCGCCGGACGCAATCCTGCGGTGCTCATCTTTGCTATCCGAATCTGTCCTTTATTGTGGGACGGGCACCATGGTCATGGTCTTGATTTCGTACGGTCTCGCATGGACGGACACCGTTCCGTCGCGCGGCGAGAGCACAACAGTCTTGCGCTCGATGAGATCTGTCTCGGATGCAGCAGCCGCTCCGCGAAGAAACCGTAATGAGATGTCGGTATCCTTTCCGGCGAATTCATAGAAGCGCAGGATCACCGATTTATCGTCTTCCGCTTTTTTCACTGCCGTTAGCACAACGTTCTCCGGCTGAATTGTCAGAAACGAGTATTCCGGAGCAAGGCTTCCACCATGGTTATCCAATTGAAGCGAGAGTAGCTTATAGTTCAACTCGTAGCCGCGCCGCACGGTTTGCGCGTCCTTCCAATTGCCGCCGTGAGGATAAAGAGAATAGGTGAACTCATGCTGCCCTTCATCGGCATGAGGATCGGGCCATTCGGGAGAGCGCAAAAGCGACAGCCGCAGCACGTTGCCCCGTGCGTCATATCCATATTTGCTGTCGTTCAGCAGGCTGAAACCGTGGCTTGCATCGGAAATGTCTGCCCACTGTAGCGCCGGCACTTCGAATTGCGCCCGTTCCGCAGGGGTATTCCGCGTAGTCGGGCGCTCAATCGTGCCGTACGGTATTTCAAAAGTCGCCTTGGGACTATGAGCGCTAAGCGGGAATGCCACCTTGAGCAAGATGTGTTTTTCGTGCCAGTCCGCCTGTACTTTGACATCGATGCGCGGGACTCCAGCATATATTGTTATGTCTTGAACAAAGGTCGAGCTCTGAAAGTGTTTTTTTACCCGGAGAATCGCACGCAATGGGCCGCGCTCCAGTAGCTCGATGCTGTCGGCAGTATCCAAATCCCAATGCTGCTTTTCGAAATCGGCATCGATGTTCCAGGCGTCCCACTCCTTCGGTTTATCGTAAAAAGCCTGAAGCAGATTCCCGCACACAAAGTTCTTCGGACCTCCGGTATCGGTTTCAGCCGGAGCTAGCGCCTCGCTACCGCTGCGTTTATCGAACAAGCTGCGGATGCAGCCTGTATGGGAATCGATTTTGACGCGAAAGAACTCATTCTCGAGTTCATTCACGGTGGCGTTCATGGCCGAGTGCATGGGCGTGGCCCCGTTCTTCGCACGGACAAAATAGGTCTTGAACCCGAATCCTGGTGTGCCGGTGAGGAGCAGAAAACGCGCGCGATTAGTGCCGCGATCAAAAGACAGCGTCTGCGTTTCCGCCGGATGGCCGTCGGAATCTACTACAGCGATGTCGGCCGCAGGCGATGGAAGTTGTACTTCGCTCTCGATGACTTCTGCGCGCTGCCAGGAAAGGGTATTGAAAACCAGAAGTGGGGTTCCTTCTCTCTGTGTGTTGATTCGCGCTGCAATTTCGTTCAGCGACGCACGAGTGACCTCGTCTGCGACGCGCTGCACGTCTCCCAGATTGCGCTTGGCATCGAGATAGTTCACCGCGATGCCTGAGCCAGGAAAGATGTCGTGGAAATCGTCAAACAGCAGCCGTTTCCAGGCGCGTTCCAAATCATCCTGCGGGTATGGCCGGCCGTAAATCATCGCGAGCGAGGCAAGCTTCTCCGCATCGAGCAGCTTTTCCTGTGTTTTGCGGATGCGTTGTTTCGTGTCCGCCTGGGTGGTAAACACGCCACGGTGATACTGAAAATAGAGCTCATCGCTCCAGGTGGGCACACTGATGCCAGGCAACATCTTTTCTAGATCATCGAAGAAAGCCGTCGCTGTGCTGAATTGGAGTTTGGGGAAGGCCACATCGGGCGACATGAGACGAACTGCATTGTCGAGCATGGCGCGTGTGGGACCACCGCCGTGGTCTCCGACGCCGTACAAATGCATCATTTCGGGCGTGCCCTTGAAATTCTGTCCGTAAATCGATGGCGCCCACTGGGAGAGATCCTTGGCCAGACCGGGCGCCTCGATCTTGCCTGCATAATCGTGGGGAAAATAAGTGAGGATCCGGCTGCCGTCTGGCGCCTGCCACCAGAAAAGCTTGTACGGAAATGTGGTGAATTCGTGTGCCCAGAGCAGCTTTTGGGTGACGAAATAATCGATTCCCGATTTCTTGTAAATCTGCGGAAGCTGCCAGTTGTATCCAAACGAATCTGGATTCCATCCGATTTTCACGTCAATCCCAAATTTCTTCTGGAAATATCTCTTGCCGATGAGAATCTGACGCGTTAGCGATTCGCCGCCCGGCATGTTCAGGTCGGGTTCGACCCACATGCCGCCGATGACTTCCCATCGCCCTTCCTTGACGCGCTGCTCAATCTCGGCAAAGAGGTCGGGATATTTCTCCTCCATCCATTCGTAAGCGCGGGCCGAGGACATCGTGAACTTGAAATCTGGGTATTCGCGCATCAAGTCGAGCACACTCCGGAACGTATCGTGCACGATTTGTACGGTTTCCGTCCACGGCCATAACCATGCCATGTCAATGTGTGAGTTCCCAACGGCGCGAATGCTGCTGCTGCTGCTGAACTGTTTCATCCAGGGCTTCAAGACGTCGAGCTTTCCTTGGACCCGGCGCAGGGATTCGTCAAAGCCAGCCTGGTCCCCGCGATCCAACGAAGAAAAATCGATTGCGGCTAGTGCAGCATCAAGCTGCTGTCGGTGTTCACTTGCACTTTCGGGGTAAGCGGCAACCATAGGTTGCGCAGCCAGCATTTCATCGCGAAGCAACGCAGGATCCGGGCGGTTAGGCGGAGGCTGAAGGACAAGCCGGCTGCTTGCGATGCGCGTAGGAACGGGCTGGGCATCCACGCGGACTGCAAGCAGGAATCTCTCGCCGGGGCTAGCATTCTCAGTCAGCAGAATGGGCTGCTGCATCTCCTGGTTGCCGTGGTACACCATCGAGCCATTCGAAAAGACTGAGATAGACAGCGGGCCGTTGCTTTCAATGGTTAGATCCAGGGTTAGCCTAGCGCCTCGCACGGCATAACCATTAAACGTCTCGGGAACTTGGATCCGTCGACGGAATACGCGTGCGCCACTGGACCAGAGCTTGTCGATCCCAATCGAATCCCAACCTGAGTCATTCAGCGAGGGGTCCTCAGGATGGCGCACATCGTCATGGAAGCGCCAGTCGGGAAGATTAAGAATGGTCAAGGATTGCAGATGATCGAGCGCGGGTTTGAAACGATCCACCGGCCCGGAGGCGTCATCGGCAGCCAAGGCGAGACTTGCAATACACAAGACCGAAATCGCCGCCCCGCGCTTGCCGTATTTCTTGAAACGTTGAACCATCGGCGTATTGGCCAGCTTTCGGATCATCGCAAGTCCTTCAATTCCGGCCACCACGCGAATGTGAGCGGCTGTGTTCGCGAGCGGGGGCCACTTTCGCGATGGCATTGGCCAGCTTGCGGACTTTTTCTTCGAATACCTCCAGCCCATTTCCTGCGCCCGGAGCTGGATGCGAATTGCCACGGCTGGAGGAGCCAAATACCAGTTTGTCAGATCCGCCGAGAGAGGCATGAACTTCACTGGCCGATGTCAGACGCATCACGCGAGCCACATTCTTCGTGTTGATTCCGCCGCCGGGCATGATGATAACCCGGCCAGACGCCTGTCTTACCAGCCGCTGAAGAGCTGGGAGACCTGAAACCGCCTGTTCGCTACCTCCAGAAGTTAGAATGCGCTGCGCTCCGGTCTGAATGACAGATTCGAGACCAACTTCAAGGTCCACCGATTCGTCAAATGCGCGGTGAAATGTGACCGGAAGAGGCTGTGCCAGATTTACAAGTTCCCGCGTACGTCGGAGATCGATTCTGTTCTGTGAGTCGAGTACCCCGACCACGATTCCATCCATACCGAACTCCTTCACCGTGGTTATTTCGTGGAGCATGGATGCAAACTCCTGTTTGGAATAGCAGAAATTCCCCGCACGAGGACGGATCATTACGTGAATGGGCAGCCGCACGCTATCGCGCGTCGCTCTCATCAGGTCAAGGCTGGGGGTAAGACCTCCGACGTCGAGCTTACTGCACAGTTCAATGCGATGCGCTCCGCCGCGTTCCGCGGCTACCGCGCAGTCCACTGACTCCACACAAATTTCGAGCACACACCTGTTCTGCATCTGGGAAAAAAGAGAGCCGGACGCTACCTCGTGGGCATGAGGTTTGTACATCGTAGCACCCGGCTCTCAGCTTCGGGGCCGACAACCGGCCCGTTAGAAAGAGTACTTCGCACTAAATTGGATCGTGCGCGGATTCCAGAGTTGCCGGATACCGGATTGCAGGTTCTCCGACAGCGGGTTACCCAGAGCATCATGATCAATTCCTACCAAGGAACCGAAGCTCCCCGACGCTAGGTTCCCCTGAATACCGCCTCCTCCATTTGGGCCGCCGTTAATGTTCGAGTGCCAGAGAGAGAAAACATTGAATATTTCCATGCGGAATTGGAAACTCTGGCGTTCCGTGATGGGAAAGACCTTAGCGAAAGTTATGTCTCCCCTCATGAAGTACGGCTGCCTCACGCTGTTGCGGTCGGCGTCGCCGTACTGATTTCCCGCTGGTGCGGCAAATGCAGCCGGGTTGAACCAATGGAAAATGTCGCTCTTAAAAAGGGCTTGCTGATAGGTTGTCGTGTTGAGCTGCCCGTAAACCGGCGCGTTCGCATCGCCGACCTGGTTTGGACGCCGTAGGTCGGCGCGTACACCGTCTTCACCATAGCCGCCAAGACCCGCAAACACGGTCTCTGGAAAACCAGAGGCCACGGTGTAGATTCCGCTGAAGTCCCAGCCGCCTACGATCCAATTGGCGGGGCCAAGCGACAACGAGCGTCCCTTTCCGATCGGTATTTCGTACGAACCGCTCGCCACAAACCGGCTCGGCTGATCGAAGGATGCCGGTCCGTAGTCGCATGTGAAGCAGTTGTTGTTCTGCAGAGTCAAACTGCTAGTCGGAATATTGTTAATCGCAGAAACGTTGTCGTATGTTCGCGACCAAGTATAGCTCAACTGATACTGCGAACCACGGGAGAAGCGTTGATTCAGGCGGGCCTGAAGAGCGTTGTAGCTGGCGCTGAACAGATTCGCTACTGCATAGGCATGGGTGCTGATGTTATTGAAATGATTACGAGACATCGCTCCCACGAAGTTGGGGTCGCTAAGGCAGGTGGTGTCGCCGGCATCCTGAACCTCCTGCAGGGTGCGATAGTGATCACACTGATCATCGATCCCTGGCATGGTCGCCGCATTGTAGTACCAATAGCCGGGTTGGTGAACTGAATGACTCCCGACATATCCGATATCCAGCAGCAGGTTCGGCTTGAGAGCGTATTGAGTATCCAGGGTCCATTGTTGATTGTAGGGACTGCGGTTTTTCGGCCAATTTATCTGCGGATAGGGTACATACGAAGGAAACGCATTTGGGCCCGCGCCAAAGAAGAAGAAATCAAGCGTCGAGGGTTTCCAGAGCGTGTCCAGAGGATTGTTTGCCTTGTTAGTCGTGCCGCTCTCCGTCGGGTAGAAAGCCGATGAGCCAATGTAGGTGCTGATGTTGTCGTAGGTCGTAAGCGAGTACCACTGGTTCTGCAGATCGTAAAACATGCCATATCCGGCGCGAACAACGAAGCGGTCGGTGTTGAACGGACGCCATGCGATCCCAATCCGGGGAGCAAGGTCTTTCTTGTCAGTTGGAACCAGCTTGTTATCAGCACAGCAACCAGATATGAACGGATAACCTCCCTGCTGCTGAATCTGGGCCGCCGTGTTCTTGTTTGCCCACAGGAAACTGCCACCTCCAGCTGTCAGATCCTCTTTCTCTACCAACACCGCCAACAGCGGATCGCGCCGCAACTCCTCGTGATCATTCAAATCTTCGTAGCCCAAGGCCAGTCCGTAGATCCGCTGCGCCACCAACTCGCTCACCGCATGTTCCCTCAGTTCCGCATCCCGATAGTCGGTAAAACAGCTCGCGAATTGGCCTATGATCTTCGTTCCCTTCTCCACTTCGCGCAACAGTAAACCCCCAGCGTCACTGGTGATGGATCCGCCGTCAAATTGCCCGCGCACTTCTCGCTGATTTAGGGGATGAAATGGGAACGGTTCTTGGTTACACTCTGT
>Ga0137378_10001466_pt1 | contig 19947 bp, 18 predicted proteins | sample SagtaG_21_FD_104813 | JGI IMG/M metagenome (GOLD analysis project Ga0137378, IMG submission 104813) | Vadose zone soil microbial communities from Sagehorn Ranch, Mendocino, California, USA - Sage2_L_60_16 metaG | ecosystem: Environmental > Terrestrial > Soil > Vadose zone | place: USA... | reverse complement strand
GTTATCGTTGTTTCGCCGCCGTAGCTCTGCCAGTTGGTGTTCGTCGTGAACGAAGCCGCGGTGTTAAATGACGAACCAACGTAGCCACCGGTAGTGGCGCCAGCCGAATCCACGCCCGGCAGATGCTGCGGATTAAATGGCAGATGACCCTGCAAGCGCTGGAGCGCGTACAGCACGAGCATGGAGACCACGCTGTAGAGCAGCATCACCGCTGCGTAACTAACACTACCTCGTTTGGTTTGCTGCTTTCTGCATTCTGCCTACTGCCATCTGTTCTCTAGAATTTCTCCGGCTTCAAAAGCGCGAAGACAAGATAAATCAGCAGCAAAGTGGAGACCGCGAGGGTCAAGATTGTTTCGAGACTCATGCTCTGGACCTCCTCACTGCAATTTCTCGCACCCGTACACGTAAGCGAGCGCGATCAAAAAGAAAAGAATCGTTGCGGCGATAAAAATCAAATCCAGCATTGCATTTGCCTCAGTTGAAGTTGTATCCCAACTCGAAATAGAAGAAATGGTTTCCCTTCGACGCATTGGCATTTCCAATAGAGTACGCCGCAACACCAGTCAACTTGTTGGTCAGCTTGTACGCAGAGCCTGTCGTGAAGTAACCGCTCGCATGTTTGCCGGTGAACCAGTCAGCGTTCCAGTTCAGCTTCTTCGTAATGGGTTGCTCGAAGGTGAATTGCCCGCCGGCGCGATTTGCGTTGGGCGCGACTACGTTCTTGCTGAAGAAGTAGCCGCCAAAGCCGACGCGCGTGCTCTTGTTGAAAGTCTTACTCGCCTGCACATAATTGTACGTGCCGACGTTATAAGCCTTGTTGCGAACCGGTACATGTAGATGGCCGCCCGTAACGATCGCCCAACCGTTATCTTTTCCATCGTATACTTTCAACTTGACCGTCGGCACGACCGTCGTAGCATCCGACCCCGGCTGAACATTTCCCAAAATGTTCAAACCAACCTCTACGCGCCCGCCAGCGCCAACAACCAGGCGCGGAACAAAGGAGGAGAATTTATTCAGGTCAGCCGAGTCGTTCGGCTTCGCACTGATATCCAACTCGAAATAGACCTTACCCTTGTCGAGGACGTCGGTAGTGGGCACGTTGAAAACGGTCTGCTGCGCTTGCGCTTTAATGGATAAAGCAGCCATCGCCGCGATGAATAAGGCCATCCCCAGTGCGCCCCTCCAAATTAGTTCGAGAGTGTCGCGGCGAAAAACCATTTTGCTTGTCTTTATGCGCAATTGAATTCATTGTTTCTCAGCAAAACGTCCTACGTTGGCGGAGATAAGAGTCGCGTGAAGACTCCAAAATAAATCTATAAAGATCGTTGAATTGGACTAGTCCGATCGACTTCACGCTTTCCCTGTGGACGTTCACTTTCACGTTGTCTTCTCTAGCTATCGCGATTCCACCTTCTGGCCAGATCAAGGTCTTCAGGCGTTAGCAAATCGACCTTGAGCGCTGCGTTCGGCGGATAATCGTCGTGCTCGCCCAGATAAGTTGCCAGGTGCCGCTCGCCGCAGGAGATCCAATAAGAACTGGTCAGCGAAAGTCGCCCTTCGCTGCGCCTGATAACTTCAGCAACTGCGGCGTCGGCTATGTCGACCGTAATCTCCAGCTCGTATCCATGCGGATCACGAACAACGAAACGATGATTTGTTCCTTTCGTGGAAATCGATTCGTCGAGATCACCACGGCGAATTATGCTAAAGCCATTCTCAGTCTGGAGTTCGATTGGGTGACGAGTTGCCGGAGAGCTGTCGGGCGTAAGTACCTGTTTTTTTACAGCCATCGGATGTTCGCGAATTATTCGAGAGAGAAATCCTCAGCCCGAACGATAGGACGTGAGGCGTAAGAATGGAGTAAAGGGTTTATAAAACATTCGTAAAGATTCCGAAGAGCTTTTTCTGGCTAACTTCGTGGGATGTGAGAGTTTGCTACCTGCGGTTTATGCAGTACTGTCTTAATTTCTCGTTTGCGCCTTTCGAACCTCTTCGCGCCTTTGCGTGAAATGCTTTTCACTGCGCAATATTTCACGCAAAGGCCCAAAGCGACTACTGAAGTCGCAAAGAAAAACCGCAATTAAAACACTACCATTTATGCCGGACGTTGGATTAGCCGGCCGAAAGTGCGCCAGTTCGTCGCATCAAGGTAGTAATAGTCAGCCCTTGCACTAAGATCGAAAACGCCACGACCGCAAATGCTATGGTGACGATGTCCTCTCTTTGAACTATCTGAGGCGGCAGTCCCAGCGCGAGCGCCAGCGCCAACGCGCCGCGCAAGCCTCCCCAAAACAAGACATGTTGCTGTCCCATCGTGAGACGACGCTTCGATCGCGCGAACAGCAGCGACAGTGGGTAAATGGCCAGCGCTCTCCCAAGTGTTACGACCACTATTGCGATCAGCGCCGGCAGCAAAACAAGTCTGTAACTCTGATGTGCTATGCGTATGCCAATGAGCAAAAAGATTAGTGAGTTCGCCACGAAGGCGGCGTATTCCCAAAATTCTTCGACCGCCTTTCGATCCTTCGCCGCAATCGCCAAATGGCCCACATTGCCGAGAACCAGGCCCGCGGCAAGAGTCGCCAACACGCCGGAGAGTTGGAAGTGTTCAGCCAAAAGAAAAGCGCCATAAGCCGCAACTGTTGTGAAGGTGATTTCAACCAGACGGTCGTCAGTAGCTCCCGCGAGCAGTAAGGCTAATCCGGCAACGACCGCTCCGCATACTAGGGAGCCGGCAATCATGATCACGAGGGTCTCAGTTACTCCGACGAGTCCTACGCTTTGGCCGAAAACAAACGCAAGCACGATGGTGAAACCGACGGCCGCTGTTCCATCATTGAAGAGGCTTTCGGCTTCGACCAACAAGCGAATGCGTCCATGGACCCTGGCATCTTTGAAAGTAGCGATGACTGAAACCGGATCAGTAGCAGCAATCAGAACGCCGAAGACAACGGCCGCAATCCACGTCCACTTCGCCAGAAAGTGCATGCCAACCGCTGTTGCTGCTGCCGAAAGTAAGACTCCAACTGTTGCCAGGAGGACAATGACTGACAAATCCTTGCGCAATTCCAGCCAGCGTATTTGGAAGGCTGCTTCAAAAATAAGAGGTGGCAGGAATGCCGTGAAAATAAGTTGCTTGGTGAGTTCGATGTCAGGCGAAAAGCGAAGTACCGCCAGCGCAATTCCCGCCAGGAGCAGCCCGATGCTGTACGGCACACGCAGCCGCCTGGCCGCAATCGCGACCACCGCAGCTATGAGCAGGAGGATAGCGACTCTTTCAACGTTTATACCCATAGCATCACTATTTGCGAAATGGACTTTGGCTATTCGCCGGGATTGAAGCGATAGCCAATCCATGGTTCAGTCACGATGTAGCGCGGCGTGGAAGGATCAGGTTCGATCTTCTTTCGTAATTGACCAATGAAGACTCGCAGGTATTCAGTCTGTTCTGTTGCGTCGCCACCCCAAACGGCGCCGAGCAGCGCGCGATGCGTGAGAACTTTGCCGGGATGTCGAACAAGATGGAGCATGAGATCGTACTCCTTCGGCGTCAGGTGTAGCTCCCTCTCTTTTAATGCCACGGTGTGATTCTCGATGTCGATTCTAAAATCGCCCGCTTCGAGAACTCGGTTAGCGATATCGGGCGAAGGGGCTCTTCGCAAAGTTGCGCGGACGCGCGCCAGCAATTCATCCATACCAAACGGCTTTGAGATATAGTCGTCAGCGCCTGCGTCCAGCGCCTCGACCTTTGTTTTCTCTTCACCTCTTACCGATAGCACAATAATCGGAACCTTCGACACGCTGCGGAGCTTGCGGCAAAGGTCAAGACCGCTCAGATTTGGCATCGCCAGATCCGTAATAACAAGCTCTGGAGGCCAGTCGCCAAACGTTTGCAGAGCGGATTCTCCGTCTGCCGCTGAGCGCACATCGTAGCCCTGGGCGAACAGCGCCGTGCGCAAGACCCGCGTGATTTGCGGCTCATCGTCGACGATTAGAATACGATGTCTTTCATTCATGCTTGCGGCCCTAGTTTTCATCGTCACCCGTTGGGAATACCGCAACTATTCTTGTGCCTGACTGCCCATCGCTGTCCTCGATCCAGATTCGTCCACGATGAGCTTCGACAATGCCTCGGGCAATCGCCAGTCCCATCCCACTCCCAGACTTGGACGCTACATCTCCGTCTCGCATGGCGCGATAGAACTTGTCAAAGACTCGCTCGCGCAAATTTGGTGGAATGCCGGAGCCGTTATCTTCTACGACCAGCCGAATCGTCCCATCATCGTTCGGACCTGCACTGACTCTGATAGCTGAGCCTGCCGGCGAATACTTTGCCGCGTTATCAACCAGAGTATAAATGACTTCCGCCACAGCATGTTCGTCAACTTTGATGGAAGGCAGTTCGCCTTCAATCCAGATTTCGATTTGATGGTTGCGCGTGCGCGGTTCTGCTCGCTTCAGTGCCGTCGTAATAATTTCATCAATTGAGCTCCAGTGCCGGCGCAGACGCATCTCGCCGGCATCGATGCGGGCCAGTTTGGTCAGGCCTTCGATGAATCGATCAAGGCGGTCGGCTTCTTCGTTGATAACCACCAGCATTTCCCTCCGGTCTTCACTCCCGAGCAATGGGCCGGATTTCTTAAGCTCCTGTGCGTGCACCTCTTCAAGCAGTGTCGTAACTGACGCCTTGATGGAGGTGAGCGGCGTTCGCAAATCATGAGTAACCGCATCGAGCAGCGCCGACTTCAATCGCTCGCTTTGCTTGAGCGCCTTGGCCTGGCTTGAACGCTCAAATGAATCCTGAAGTTCGTAGTACAAACGTTCAACCTCGCGTTTCGCTGCTTCCGCTTCCTCAGCTCGCCGTTTCGCGCGCGCGGAAAGTTGGCCGGCGGTCAACGCCGTGATCATGAAAACCACGAATGCTACCCAGTTGTCCGGGTCTCGAATCGTAAATGTGCCGAATGGTGGAAGAAAAAAGAAGTTGAAGCAAATCATTCCGAGCAATGAGGCCACCACAGCAGGTCGCGAACCCCACGCCGTCGCCACAAACAAAATTACCAGCAACATAGCGAGCGCAACGGTAGTCGGATTGATCCGCAAGCCAAAGAGCTTCAGTACTCCGGTGACCGCCGCGATACCCAGCACAACGGCGGCATATCCGACCCAGGATTTGCGGGCGAAGTCAGGCCACATCTGCAGCCTTGTCCCTTCTATCAGCAACCACACAAGCGTGAGTGCGACTGTCCTTTTTTCGAAAGCGATCGCCAACGTTATCCCCGATGGCGCGAAAGAACAATCCGGACAGACGTGGGTGCTCGGTCATTACGCGCAGGCCCTCAAGAAAAGTATAAAGGGTCAGCTTCGCGTAATTCCTGATCGTCGGACTAAAGCTCAAGAGGCCCAGTCGTCGATCTGCGCTTAGGTCAATCACGCTATCGACCAGGCAACCGACCGCGCCTACCTTTTGCATAAAGTTACCAAGATTGTGACGTGCTCCCTGCAGCAGGGGACGAATCAACAAGTAAGACAATTCGGCAGTGAGGCGTCCGACGCGTTTACGTTGTTCAATGTATGATTCGATTGAGGTGGCGGACTGCTCGCCAAGAACTTCCTGATACAACTCGCCGAGTTTGCACAGCGTCATTGCACGGGCATCGTTACTCGTATGGCACTTCAACACCTCGGTCATCAAGGCGACATCTGAAATCGTGGATTGGTTTGCAGAAGGTGACGTCTCGAAATAGTAAAGAACAAGATTGCCGGTTTCTATCGCGCCTGAATCGATCGCATTATCAACGACGCCAATGAACAAATAATAAGCATGCAGCACCCGACTAACCTCGACCCGATCACTTCTGATTTGAAAATAATCCAGGCAGCGAAGGATCCGTTCGGGGATGCGAACAAAGTGCCGGTACTTTTGATCGCACGCGATTCTCTGATAGTGCGGGCGAAGCTCACTGCGTAAGGTTGGAGCGAAGCCCGAAGGCTGATCGTTGGATAATCCGGTTGAAAAATCGGATCGACGAGCTGGACCGACGACATCATGCGTGGCTTGAGACATCTGCAGGCGAATTGTAATCAACTTTCTCTCTCGCGCGCACTAGCCGCAGGAAGATTCAAACTTCTGTTCCTATCATTTGGCCTGAATTGGCTGGAATTGCCTTGAAAAATGCGGCTTCTGATACTTGACGAAAAGGTAAGGAATGCTATAATCGGGCTGGAATTCGGTTAATCTATGAAGATTTCAGCGCATGAAGAATATGGTCTGCGATGTCTTGTGCAGCTGGCGCGCGCGGAGGCCGACGGCGAGTCGCTAACCCTGGGGCAGATCGCTGAGCGCGAAGGATTGTCGGTGGCGAATGCCGGCAAGCTTATGTGGGTTCTAGTCAAGGCGGGGCTGGTCCAGTCGCAACGCGGAACCAAAGGCGGATATACATTGGCGCGTCCGGCGGTCAACATTCGACTGAACGAAGTCATTCGCATTCTTGATGAAGACACCGTTGACCATTTCTGCAAGACACACGCCGGCGTGCTTGATGCTTGCATCCATACGAGCGATTGCGGCATTCGTCCGGTGATCGTTGGTCTGCATGAGATTGTGCAGAACGCGCTGTCTGAGATTACTCTGGCTCAATTGGTTGGTAGCGAGGCGAACGTTGATGCGCGCTTGCATCAGATTCAGAAGCTACAAGACCGATTGGGACCGATGCGAACAGCAAACTGATCGATAAAGGATAAAATGAGCAGCACTGAGATACTGACAAATCGCGAATACAAGTACGGCTGGGTTACCGACATTGAATCTGAGACGATCCCGCGCGGCCTGAACGAGGATACTGTCCGTTTGATTTCGGCCAAAAAGGAAGAGCCTGAGTGGCTGCTTGAGTTTCGCCTGAAGGCCTTTCGCAATTGGCTGAAGATGGAAGAGCCACGCAAATGGCCGAACATCAGCTTTCCGGAAGTCGACTACCAGGACATGGTCTATTACAGCGCGCCTAAGCAGAGAGCGGCGAAAGCCAGTCTGGATGAAGTCGATCCGGAACTCTTGCGCACGTTTGAGAAGCTGGGCATTCCGCTGTCTGAGCAGAAACAACTTGCCGGTGTAGCAGTCGATGCGGTGTTCGATTCAGTTTCCGTGGCGACTACGTACAAAGAGAAATTGAAGAAGCACGGCGTGATCTTCTGTTCATTCAGCGAAGCCGTGCGGGAACATCCTGAGATTGTGCGTAAGTATCTCGGCTCAGTCGTGCCGACCAATGACAACTTTTATGCTGCGCTGAACAGTGCAGTTTTCTCTGACGGAAGTTTCTGTTTCATTCCCCAGGGCGTGCGCTGTCCGATGGAATTATCGACCTATTTCCGCATTAATAATTCAGAGTCGGGACAATTCGAACGTACCCTGATCGTCGCCGAAGAGGGCGCTTATGTTTCCTATCTTGAAGGCTGCACGGCCCCGAAGTTCGATCGTAATCAACTGCATGCGGCAGTGGTGGAATTAGTAGCGCTTGATAACGCCGAGATCAAATACTCAACCGTGCAGAACTGGTACGCGGGCGACGAAGAGGGCCGTGGCGGGATTTATAACTTCGTTACCAAACGTGGGAAGTGCGCCGGTCACAATTCAAAGATTTCCTGGACGCAAGTCGAAACCGGATCTGCGATCACCTGGAAATACCCGTCGTGCATTCTGCAGGGCGACAATTCCATCGGTGAGTTCTATTCGGTGGCCTTAACCAACCATGCCCAGCAGGCCGATACCGGCACCAAGATGATTCACCTTGGCAAGAACACGCGCTCGACGATTATTTCGAAAGGTATTTCGGCTGGCCGGGCAAACAATAGTTACCGCGGCTTGGTTAAGGTCATGCCAAAGGCCGAGAACGCGCGCAACTACACTCAATGCGACTCAATGTTAATCGGATCGAACGCCGGCGCGAATACATTTCCTTATATTGAAGTGATGAATAACAGTTCACAGGTTGAACATGAAGCTTCGACCTCTCGGATCAGCGAAGAGCAATTGTTCTATCTGATGCAGCGAGGCATTTCACAGGAAGATGCTGTATCGCTCATTATTAACGGTTTTTGCAAAGATGTTTTTCTGCAGCTCCCGATGGAGTTTGCGGTTGAAGCCACGCGCCTGTTGGGTCTGAAACTTGAAGGCGCGATTGGATGACAGTAGCTGTCAGCGGTCGGGGGGCCAGGGGCCGGTTAGTATTTGAAAGACTAACCCCTGACCCCCAATCCCTGTGCCCAAGTCTGCGGAGTAAATTTAAGTGTTAGAAATTCGTAATCTTCATGCATCGGTTGATGGAAACGAGATTCTTAAAGGTATCAACCTGAAAGTTAACAAGGGCGAAGTCCACGCGATTATGGGACCGAACGGTTCTGGAAAATCGACTTTGGCGAAAGTTCTCGCCGGCCATCCGCAATATGAGGTGACGGGTGGAGAAGTGATCTACGAAGGCAAGAACCTGCTGGAGATGTCGCCCGATGAGCGCGCGCGCGAAGGCCTGTTCATGGCCTTTCAATATCCGATTGAAGTTCCGGGAGTTTCCAACGCACAGTTTCTACGGCTCGCTTATAACGAGAAGCAAAAACACCTCGGCGCGGAAGAGCTCGATCCGCTGGAGTTCAAAGATCTGCTCAAAGAGAAGGCGAAAATCGTCGAGATGGATGCGAGTTTCATGACTCGCTCAGTCAATGAAGGTTTTTCTGGCGGCGAGAAGAAGCGCAACGAAATTCTGCAGATGGCTGTACTGGATCCTAAACTGTCCGTTCTGGACGAGACGGATTCCGGTCTGGACATAGATGCGCTGCGAATTGTGGCTGAGGGCGTCAACAAACTTCATGATCCTGACAAGGCCGTGATTCTGGTCACGCACTATCAACGGCTGCTGAATTACATCATTCCCGATTTCGTCCATGTGCTCTACCAGGGACGGATCGCCAAAGAGGGCGGCAAGGAGCTGGCGTTCGAGTTGGAAGAGAAAGGTTATGACTGGCTGAAGAATGAAAACGGAAGGAGCGCGGTTGCGCCAGTAACGAGTTAACAATGGCTTTACAATTAGTCAAAGAAACAGATCCTTACGGTGACGCTTTTCGCGAGTTGTTACGTAAAGCAAGTGACCGTCAGCCTCTATGGTTGAGACAAACCCGTGAACGCGCGTTTGAAAGGTTCGAGCACGTTGGTTTTCCCACAGTACAGAATGAAGAGTGGAAATACACGAACGTTGCGCCGATCGCCCGAAGTGAATTCATTCCCGTGTTGGACAGCGGAGAAGGGATGGGCAAGGAGCCATCCCTGGCTGCCTTAGCCTATGAAGAGACGCGGCATAGCCGGCTTGTTTTCGTGAATGGGGTTTTCAGTAAGAACCTTTCTTCTCTCGATGCCCTGCCTAATGGAGTTATCGCTGCGAATCTCGCCGAAGTCCTGGAGAATGGCGACCCGGAAGCCAGGATTCGCGAGCATTTCGAGTCCGCCGATATGGATGAGAATGGCTTCACGGCGCTTAATACCGCGCTGTTTTCGAGCGGCGCATTCGTTCTGATTCCTGCAGGCATCACGGTCCAGAAACCAATTCACCTGCTGTTCGTCTCTCAGACCACAAATGGTCAGGCTCTTGCCTCGTTTCCGCGGGTTCTAATTGTCGCCAAGGAAAACAGCGCCGCCACGATTGTCGAGAGTTACGTGAGCGAGAGCAACGATAGTTATTTGACCAACGCGATCATCGATTTTGTTCTGGAAACGGGCGCACGCCTGCAGCATTACAAGATCCAGCGAGAGAGCGCATCATCGTTTCACATCGCAACCACAAATGCCGACGTTGGCAAAGATGCCAGTTATGACACCACCGCGATCAATCTGGGGGCCTCGCTTTCGCGTCATAACATCGCCGTTAGCTTGGATCATGAGGGCGGCGAGTGTGCGGTTGACGGTCTTTACATGATTGATGCCAGCCAGCACACTGACACCCATTCCGTGATCGATCATCGGCAGCCGCGTTGCACCAGTCACCAACTTTATAAGGGCATTCTCGATGGCAAGTCGCGCGCGGTTTTCAACGGCAAAGTGTTCGTGCGTCACGGCGCGCAGCAAACCGATGCCCGGCAAACGAACAAGAATCTGCTGCTCTCGAATGAAGCGCGCGTCGATACTAAGCCGCAGCTCGAAATCTTTGCCGATGACGTGAAGTGCGCGCACGGCGCGGCCGTGGGGCGACTGGACGAGGACGAGCTTTTCTATCTGGAGAGTCGAGGCATTCGTCCAACATTAGCTCGGAACATGCTTACTTACGGCTTCGCTGAGGAAGTAATTGAGAAGATCAAAGTTGACTCGATCAGGCGCGAACTGGACGAAGCGGTCTTGCACAGGCTGCATTCGAATCTTGAGTTACGTTAGATTGTATGACGACATAAAGAAATGGCAACGGCAGAAGAACTAATCACGATCAGGCCCAAGCCCGCTGAAGTCTGGGACGTTGAGCGGATTCGCAAAGACTTTCCCGTCTTAAGCCAGACTGTGAACGGCAAGCCGCTCGTGTATCTCGACAATGCCGCGTCCTCGCAGGTGCCGCAAATGGTGATCGAGCGCGGCAGCCAATACCTCAAGTATGAACATTCAAACATTCATCGCGGGGTGCATTACCTCAGCATGAAAGCAACGACCGCCTATGAGGGCGCGCGCGAGAAAGTTAAGCGGTTCATAAATGCGCGCGCTCCGAAGGAATGTATCTTCGTGCGTGGGGCCACCGAAGGCATTAACCTGGTGATGCATGGCTATGGCCGGAAGTTCATAGGCACTGGCGACGAAGTTATCATTTCGGCTATGGAGCATCATGCCAACATCGTTCCGTGGCAGATGCTCTGTGAAGAGAAAAACGCCAGGCTGCGAGTCATTCCCATGAATGACGCGGGCGAGTTGCTACTGGATGAGTATGACGCGCTGCTGAACGAACGAACGAAGTTGGTCGCCGTTGCACATGTTTCGAACTCCCTGGGTACAGTCAATCCGGTGAAAGAAATGATCGACCGCGCACACAAATACGGGGTGCCGGTCTTGATCGATGGCGCGCAGTGGGCCCCGCACATGCCCATTGATGTTCAGGATCTGGACTGCGATTTTTACGCCTTCTCGGGACATAAGATGTTCGCGCCGACTGGCAGCGGCGTGGTGTACGGCAAAGCTGAATTGCTGGAAAAGATGAATCCGTTCCAGGGCGGCGGCGACATGATCAAGAGCGTAACATTCGAAAAGACTACCTATGCCGATCTGCCGAACAAGTTCGAAGCGGGAACCCCGGCGATTGCTTCCCAAATCGGTTTGGGCGCGGCGATTGATTATTTAAACATTGTCGGTCGTGAAAAAGCTGCCGCCTACGAAGAAGAATTGCTACGCTATGCCACCAACCGTCTCTCAGCGATCGAAGGTGTGCGGATTATCGGGACCGCACGCGAAAAGCTGGGCGTGCTTTCTTTCTTAATCGATGACGTCCATCCGCATGACATCGGCACGATTCTCGATCAGGAAGGCATCGCCGTGCGCGCAGGTCATCACTGCGCGCAGCCGGTAATGAAACGATTCAACATTCCGGCCACGGCCCGTGCTTCGTTTGCTTTCTATAACACTCACGACGAAGTCGACACTCTGGCAAGTGCGATCGAGCAGGTAATAGAGGTATTTGGCTGATGTCGGAACTGAGCGAGCTTTACCAGCAAGTCATCCTCGATCACAACAAAAAGCCGCGGAACTTTCATAAGCTGGAAACGGCGAACCGATTTGCCGAAGGCTTCAATCCTCTCTGCGGCGATCAGCTCAAGGTATATCTTGATCTTGAAGATGACCGCGTAAAAGAGGTGAGCTTTGAAGGATCGGGCTGCGCGATTTCGAAGGCTTCGGCGAGCATGATGACCCAGGCCGTGAAGGGGAAAAGCAAGCAGGAAGCCGAGCAGTTATTCAATGAGTTCCATCGCATGGTTACCGGTCAGCTTGACGAAGAAACCGAGCCGAATAACCTTGGCAAGCTAACGATTTTTGCCGGTGTGCGTGAGTTTCCTGTACGCGTAAAATGCGCGACGCTTTCATGGCATACGATGCATGCAGCCCTGCATAACCAGCCCATCGTTTCCACTGAATAATTAGTTGTCCAAAGTCTTAGGATAAAAAGACCGAGCAAGCCATTAGCCTGCTCGATTCTTTTCGTTTGGGCCGGTGACTATCCCCGATTGTTCGGTATTGTCACTGTCTTCATTGCTTCGGACCAATGACAGGTCCGTCGCCGATGACAAAGTAGTCAGGGGGCGGTGCGCCTGCGTGAGTCTGCGCGTAAGACATTGCCGCCGCAGCCTGTGCGTTCACCGAATCGATATTGGCTTGTTTGTTGTTCTTCGGCACTACCACTGTATGGTAATTGCGACTGATGTTGCCTGATGGATCAGTTGCGGTAACGATGATTAGATACACGCGTCCATCGTTGGCTTCGATGCGCTCGGCACGGAGGCGCAAGGTATCGTTCGGCCCGATGTCTTTCGCGTCGGGCGAGTGAACGGTGTCGTCAACCGTCGGTGTTTGGTCATCCTCATCACCAAAGACTGCAACTTGAATCGTCACAGGCCCGCCGCTGTTGTCGGTCGCGCTCGCGTTCAGTCCGACGTTAATGAGATTGCTATTGGTGATGGAAAGTAAACTGATAGCCACCGAGGATGTAAGCGTCGGGGTAACGGTGTCGTTGACGGTAATACTTACAGTTGCTGCATTCGAATAGTCTGTGCCGTCGAAAGCGCGGTAGCTAAAGCCATCCGAGCCCGTATAGTCCAAGCTCGGTGAGTAGCTGAATGAGCCGTTCGCGTTCAAAGTTAGCGTCCCGTGATTTGGCCCACTTCCCGAAACTAATACGCAGCTGATAAGGCCGCCATCGATGTCCATATCATTCAACAGCACGCCAGGCGCCGGCACGTTCAGGGTTGTATTCGAATTCGTGCTGTAGCTGTCGTTGCTGGCAACCGGCGGATCGTTCACTGAGTTGACTGTGACGTTAACAACGCCCGTCGCACATTTCGCATCGGGAGAGCCATTAGTCGTCCCGTTGTCGCAGACGTGATAGTCGAAACTCGCAGGACCGTTATAGTTTGCATCCGGCGAGTAGATGATTTGACCAGCACTCAACCCGATGCTGCCGTGCGTGTTGGGCGTAGAGATGACGGAATCAACTGTCAGAGTTTGACCGCCTTCGTTTGGGCCGGGCGAATCGTTGCCAGTGAGATCACTTGCCGGGAAATTCAACGAGGAATCCTCGGCGGTCTCTTTGTTGTCACTCACTGCAACCGGATCATCGTTGACCTCTGTGACGTTAATGGTCACCGCGGTGGTGTTCGAGTCAAACGCTCCATCGTTGACTTTGAAAGTGAAGTTGTCCGGCCCATTGTAATCGCTTGCAGGCGTGTAGCTCACGGCGGCTGTGCAGTTTCCGTTCGAGCAGGAAGCCGCTCCCACAGTTCCAAGGCTGCCGTGACTTGGCCCACTCACGATCGTGTACGAGAGCACGTTGTTGACGTTAAAGTCAGAAGCCGTAAGATTAACTGTTTTGCTATCGTCCTCTGCAGTATTTACTAACTGGCTGTTGGCTACAGGGGCGGTATCGTTGGTGGCATCGAGTCTGGACTCGATTGGAGCCTGAATCTCAGGCGCGACGTTCGAGAAGAAGTCATCGTCGGTTAAGGCTTCAACTTGATCAACTGTCGCAAGATACTTGCGCCAGTCGTCATTACGAATGCCTTGCACGTTCGGCATAATAACGGCGAAGGTTCGGGTGAAGGAATTAACTCGCGCAACGTCATCCCCATCGGCGTTGGACAATACCATCACAACTTTCCAGGTAAAGGCCGGCACTGTAACATTTCCGTCGGTGATGGTGTTTCTTTGGCCATTGGACCCGGTGCCGCCGATGCCTTGTCCACCAGAGATGATGTAAAGTTCGTTACCCTGGCTTACCAATGCGCGAAGATCGTTTTCGAGATCTGCCCACGGTCCCTGATTATTGTCAGGCGCCTGAGGCACCATATTAGTCATTAGGAACGTGGCGGAGTTATCTGGAATAGACGAGGTTCGGTCTGCCGACGGGCACATATGCCCCCGATCAAAGCCGGAGCCGGAAAAGTCCGTTCCCTGCACGTGATACCAGTCGGCTGGTAGCGTATCATCCGCGCGAAAGTCATCTTGACGCGGAGCGCTTCCCAACCAGGTGCTGTCCAGATGCCAGCTTACCCAATTTGGCCCACCCCTATCCCTATTATAAGAGAGGGCATATTGCAGCTTTGCCATCAGATAGTTGGTGGGAAAATTTGTATCGGTCGTAGCCCCCGTCGGATTACCCATCACCAGGTGCTCAGCCGGATCACGAAGGTAAGCCGTACCAAAGCTCCAAACGAAATCGAGCGCCATATTGTCCGGAGGATCGTCCGTATTTACGTCGGTGACCTGGCTTGCTAATACTGTGACAGTGCACTGCTCGCCATAGAAAAAGTCGGTCCCTGGATCCAACGTGAAAGTGGTTGGCCCACCCGTGAAGGTCGCAGAATGCGAGCTGCTGTTCGTGCAGGAGATCTGGAACCAGTCTGGTGTTACGTTCACCGCCTGATCGAACGTAATGGTGATATTGGTATCAACGGGGTTATTGACTGAGCCGCTAGCGGGGGAGGTGATAAACACCTCAGGCGCTTCATCGCCCGGTGGACACACGTTCGTCGGTGAGGAACTATTGCGTGGATTTGGTGCGACCACGGTGAAGTTAGCCGCGTTGTAATCCGTATCTTTGCATCCATTGCGCGCGCGAATGTCGGCCGTCGTATTGCTTAACCCGGGCGCCGCACCGGCGCCCTCGAAACAAGCCGCCGTGCCATAGCCTACCAAGTCAATCAAGTTCGGATTACCGCCAGGACATCCAGTGGAGAGAGTGATGTTATTCGATACGAGCGCAATGTTGGCGTTCGTGGCACTCATCGCTATCGTGCCTGCGATGTCGGGGGTTGGCAAATCGACCGAACCACCAGTGCCGGCTGCTTCCTGAATAAGATAATACTGGCCCGGCGCCAACAATCCCGTTAGCGGGGTCTTTACCCACGCGCTGGTAGCGGCCGCTGAGGCATACTGCACCGACCATCCTGATAAATCGATGGTTGAACTGCTGCGGTTGAAGATCTCAATAAAGTCATTCTTGTATGTGGCACCACTGTTGCCGCCTCCACCATAGATCTGGCTTATTACAACACTACCGGGAACTCCGGGAGTCGGTGTTGGTGTCGGAGTCGGTGTTGGTGTCGGAGTCGGCGTGGGCGTCGGAGTTGGCGTGGGCGTCGGAGTTGGCGTGGGCGTCGGAGTCGGTGTGGGTGTTGGTGTCGGTGAGGGCGTAGGACAGGAATTCGTTGCTGATGCCGTGTTGCGCGGAGTTGGTGCAGCCGCGGCAAAGTCTGTTGAGTTGTTGTCGGTTTCAACGCAACCTCCGCCGTTTCGTATATCGGCTATGGTCGTGCTCGGCGCTGGAGCCACAGCTGTTTCGAAACAACTGGCGGTGCTGCCGTAGCCAATCAGATCCACAATGCTAGCGCTTGATGGACAGGAACCGCTCAGTGGGGATGTGTTGTCGACAAGAGCAACCTTGGCCACCGTTGCACTCATGGCGATTGTGCCAGTTGCGTCTGGAGCTGGAATATTGTTTACGCCATTGGCGCCGGAACCCTCCTGAACCAGATAATACTGGCCAGGCTGGAGAGTGAAATTGGTCAGACTCGTGACTTGCCAAGTTGTGCCCGTCGCTGAGGCGTATTGCACCGACCACCCATTCAAAGAAATAGGCGAACTCCCACGATTGAAAAGCTCGATATAGTCATTTTTATAAGTTGAGCAGCCCGCAGTGCTGCACCCGGCACCACCGTAGACCTGACTAATGACAATTCCAGTTGAGACTGCCTGCACAGTCCGCGCTCGAAACATTTGGAGCGCCAGGACGAAGAAAGCTAATAAGACTGCTGTTAGCAATAGAACAAGACGAGACCGCGCCACGGACCGGGGGGCAGGCTTAGACATGAAACATTCCTCTCAACCTTTTAGTTAAGCTTTTCTACTCTTGGTGAAGCATTCTTTAGGGCGGAAAACGGCGACTCGAGCCGGGACAGTTGAGGTTCATGCCCCGCTACGCCCCGAACCCTGCTACGGCGATTCGGATAGTGCGATCTGTTGTATAACCGGTAATGCAACTATTGCTAAAACGCGTTCTGCTAACGAGATGGGCAACGTCCCGAAGTGAATGAATGCTTTTACCAGCATTTGGCAGGCAGGTCAAGCAAGTTGATATGGTTCTTGCGTCGGGTAATCTTATGGACGGTACTGAATTCAAGTGATTAGCTGGATTCTTGCATTCGTATCCTTGAGGTGAGGCTGACAAACCGAAGCGAGCACGGGCATAATCGCTGCTCGGATAAGTTCTGCATCAATGATCATCAAAGCGATTGAACTGATCGAAATACGCCTGCCGCTGATTCATTTTTTCGAAACCAGTTTCGGCCGCACTACTGAGCGTCACATTATCCTGGCGCGAGTGGTAGATAGTAACGGCACCGAAGGCTGGGGCGAGTGCACTGCGGGCGAAGGGCCCTTCTACTCTGAAGAGTGGACTGAGACAGCATGGGCAACTTTGAAAGATTTTCTCGCGCCGATGGTTGTCGGTTATGAAGTGGATCGGGCGGCGGCCAGCTACGATCTGATGAAGAGAGTGCGTGGACACCGGATGGCGAAAGCAGCGATTGAGACTGCGTGCTGGGATTTGGAAGCGAGAAAAGGGAATGTGCCTTTATGGAAGCATCTGGGCGGCGTGCATAATGAGATTTCATGCGGTGTATCGATAGGCATTCAGGACTCGCCCGAATTGCTGCTCCAGAAAATTGAAAAGGAATTAACCGCCAGTTATCAGCGGATCAAAATCAAAATCAAGCCCGGATGGGATCTTGAGATTGTACGCCGTGTGCGTCAACGTTTTCCCGAAATTCTTTTGATGGGCGATGCAAATTCCGCCTATTCCATTGCGGATGGGCCGCTCTTCAAAGCTCTCGACGAATTCAACCTGATGATGATCGAGCAGCCCCTTGCGCATGACGATATGTTCGATCACGCCGAGTTGCAGAAGCAGATTAGGACGCCAATATGCCTTGATGAATCCATCCGCACTCCTGACGACGCGAAACACGCAATCGAACTTGGTGCTTGCCGTATTATTAATTTGAAACTCGGACGCGTTGGCGGTCACGCGCAAGCGAAACGCGTTGATAGTATTTGTCGTGGACATAAGATTCCCGTCTGGTGTGGCGGGATGTTGGAATCAGGCATTGGCCGGGCTCATAACATCGCCATGGCCACGCTGCCGGGATTCACGTTGCCGGGCGATGTTTCCGCGAGCGCCCGTTATTGGCAGGAAGACATCATCGAACCTCCTGTGACAGTCACTTCGCGCGGGACTATAACTGCGCCGGAGAGGCCCGGAATTGGATTTGAAGTCGACCGCAGACGAATCGATGAGTTAACGGTCCGACAGACAGAAATCACATCCTAACGAAAAAATGCCGAATCAACTGACAAGGGAAAAGGCGGTCGCGCTGCGCGACCATTTCATCGCTCGTCAGCACGAGTTACTCGCGTTGACATGTGCTCTGGTTGAAACTGAATCGCCTTCAGGAGACAAAGACGGCAGCAGGGCGGTCGTTTCTTTGCTGGCCAGTGCTGCCGGCAGCATTAGTTCCATCAACTCAGTTGAACGAATTACGAGTGATGAGTTTGGCGAGCATCTGCGCATACGAGCCTTTGCTGAAAATGCTGACGCGCGGCCGATCGTAATTCTTGGTCATACGGACACGGTTCATGCGCGAGGTTCAGTTAAGGAACGGCCGTGGCGCACGGAAGGAAACAAAATTTTCGGCCCGGGCATTTTTGACATGAAAGCAAATTGCGCGCTGGCGCTCGAGACTTTGCGCGCGTGTGAAGCAACGGACACGGGGCCGAACGCTCCAGTCACAATTCTACTGACCTGCGATGAAGAAAGCGGCAGTCCCAGTGGTAGAGCTTTGGTCGAAGCTGAAGCCAAAAATGCGCGCGCGGTGCTTGTGCTGGAACCGCCGGCGAGCGGCGGCCGAGTCAAGACGGCAAGGAAGGGAACTGGAATGTTTACGATTGAAGTTCACGGTCGCGCTTCTCATGCCGGTCTTGAGCCCGAGAAAGGGGTGAGCGCCGTGCTTGAATTAGCGCGACAAACTATTCGTCTACACAATCTGAACGATCCGGCATCCGGAACCACCATTACTGTGACGGTCGTGCAAGGAGGCACTCACTCGAACGTTGTGCCCGCCAGTGCCCAAGCTGAAGTCGATATGCGCTTTACCTCAGCGGCCATTGGCAGGCAAGTCGAAAGCACCATCCTCGGGCTGAAGCCGTTCGATGAACGCGCGCAACTGATAGTTAGCGGCGGGATCAATCGCCCGCCGCTTGAGCGCAACGAAAAAGTTCAGAAGCTATATGAACACGCTCGTCAGATTGCCGGTCTGTGGGACTTCGATTTGGGAGAAGCCAGCGTCGGCGGAGCCTCTGATGGAAATTTCGTGGGCGCTTTAGGTGTGCCGGTGCTTGATGGATTAGGTATCTCCGGCGACGGCGCGCATGCGTCGCACGAGCACATTATCGTCGATGACATCCCGCTACGCGCCTCGTTGCTGGCAGGGCTGATCGCTACCTTGTAGGGGCAGGGCTTGTCCCTGCCCGGATTCGATTATTGAAACGCGGGCGGGGAGGAGCCCCGCCCCTACAACATGAAAATCGCCACCTGGAACGTCAACTCGATCATCGCGCGCTTGCCTCACGTTACACGTTGGCTCAAGGCGGCTCAGCCCGACGTTCTTTGCATCCAGGAAACCAAATGCACTGACGATAAGTTTCCTCTGCTTGAGTTGAAGTCAGTCGGATACGATTGCGTCATTTTTGGCCAGCAGAGCTATAACGGTGTCGCGATTATTTCGCGCGTGGGATGCGCCAATGTGCAGCGTGGCTATCCCGAAGACGACGTGGCCAGCCACGCGCGGTTGCTGGCTGTCGATATCGCCGGCATTCGCGTCGTCAATGTTTACATTCCTAACGGTCAAATTGTGGGTTCGGAAAAATATCAATTCAAGCTTCAATGGATGAGTCGTTTGCGGGAGTTCTTTGACACTGGTTATGACTCGAGCGCGCCGGTATTGCTTTGCGGTGATTTCAACGTGGCGCCTGAAGAGCGGGACGTGCATGATCCGCGTCTGTGGCAAAACCGGATCCTCTTCAGCAAGCCCGAACGGGAAGCATTAGAACACGTCAAAGAATGGGGATTCACAGACACCTTTCGCCTGCACAATCAAGAGGGTGGCTCTTACTCCTGGTGGGACTATCGCGCCGGCGCGTTTCGCCGCAACCTGGGCTTGCGCATTGATCACATCTGGGTCTCGGCGCCGCTCGCTGCCCGCAGCAAAGCTACCTGGATTGATAAGGAGCCGCGCGGCTGGGAGCGACCTTCGGATCACGCGCCGGTTGGAGCTGAGTTTGATTAGGACTGGCACCGAACTCTGGAGCGTCCAAGTGGGCAACCGAACACCCCACAAATTGCAGAAGAATAAAGGGCAGCGGCATCATTTCAAGCCCTGAATGATAGCGACAACTTCCGTTGTGATTTGCTCTGCTTTGAGGTCTTCTTCAGCGTGTATAGAGATTGTTTCTAGACTCCCATTCTTGAGTTGCGCTTCGTATCGCTGCAGCGCTTGATCGGTGATCCAGCCGGCCTTTTTAAACAGAGGTAACTGGTCTAGAACATATTTGGTTTTTTCGGACGGAGAAAGAGTCTTTAAATGCTCAACAGGGCCAATCGTGTAACCCCT
>Ga0137378_10001460_pt1 | contig 19964 bp, 18 predicted proteins | sample SagtaG_21_FD_104813 | JGI IMG/M metagenome (GOLD analysis project Ga0137378, IMG submission 104813) | Vadose zone soil microbial communities from Sagehorn Ranch, Mendocino, California, USA - Sage2_L_60_16 metaG | ecosystem: Environmental > Terrestrial > Soil > Vadose zone | place: USA... | reverse complement strand
GCGAAATCCGTGAAGATCCGTGGCAAAAACTCTAGTGCCGGCCTCCGCCGCCACCGCCACCATGACCGCCGTGCCGTCCGCCGCCACCACCAGGACGTCCACCGCGCCCGCGCCCACGTCCTCCGCCGCCACCAGGACGCCCGCCACGGCCACGATCACCACCGCGATCTCCGCCGCGCGGACGATCTCCGCCACCAGCGCTCACGTGCGGAGCGCCTTCGCGATTGAAGTTCGGCTCGGCATCGCCCGGTTCATCGGGAAAATCGCCGCCACCCTCGATCACGAGCGAGCCCGTCATCGCCGGCGCCGGTTCGCCCTCCGCCGCCGGCGAGAGCGGAGCAACCGGAGGAGCTTCCCCGCCGCCCATCTTCGCGCGCTGCTCTTTCAGAATCGCCTTGCGCGACAGCCGGATGCGATTGCCTTCCACCGCCAGCACCTTCACCAGCACCTGGTCGCCTTCCTTCAGTTCGTCGCGCACGTCCGCAATGCGATGCTCGGCCACTTCGCTGATGTGCAGCAGCCCGTCGGTCCCCGGCAGAATCTCCACGAATGCGCCGAAATCCGCCAGCCGCGTCACCTTCCCGAGATAGGTCTTCCCTACCTCGGCCGTCGCGCAGATGTCGCCGATAATCTGCAGCGCCTTCGCCGCCGATGCCTGATCGCTCGACGCCACCTTCACCAGCCCGGAATCCTCCACATCGATCTTCACTCCAGTCTGCTCCACGATGCTGCGAATCATCTTGCCGCCCGGCCCGATCAGATCGCGAATCTTGTCGACCGGGATCTGCACCGTGTAGAAGCGCGGCGCGTAATCGGAAATCTTCTCGCGCCCCGTCGTGATCACTTCTTCCATCTTGCCGAGGATGTGCAACCGTCCACGCTGCGCCTGTGCCAGGGCTTCGCGCATGATCTGCGCTGTAATGCCGCCAACTTTAATATCCATCTGTAGCGCCGTGATGCCATCTTTCGTCCCGGCAACTTTGAAATCCATGTCGCCGTAATGATCTTCCGCGCCCGCAATGTCGGTGAGGATCGCGTACTGATCGCCTTCCTTCACCAGCCCCATCGCCACTCCGGCAACCGGAGCCTTCAGCGGAACGCCCGCATCCATCAGCGCAATCGACGCGCCGCAGATGGTAGCCATCGACGACGATCCATTCGATTCCAGAATGTCAGAAACCACGCGCATCGCATACGGCCACTTCTCTTCCGTCGGCAGCACGGCCGAAACCGCTCGCTCCGCCAGCGCGCCGTGTCCAATCTCGCGTCGTCCGGCCCCACGCATAAATCCAACCTCTCCAACTGAGAACGGCGGAAAGTTATAGTGTAGCATGAAGCGTTTCTTGGCTTCGCCTTCGAAGCCTTCGAGGCGCTGCATGTCGTCGCTGGTGCCGAGAGTTGTGGTGACCAGCGCCTGGGTTTCGCCGCGGGTGAAGATGGCGCTGCCGTGGGTGCGGGGTAGCATGCCGGCTTCGATCCAGATTTCGCGGACTTCGTCGAACGCCCGCGCATCCGGACGCCGCTTCTGATTGATGACCTGCTCGCGGAAGATGCGCTCGCGGAGAGCCTCGTAATAGTGCGAGAGCTTCTTCTTGGCATCTTCGTCGTCTTCCGGCAACTCCGCCGCCAACTTCTTCTTGATGTCTCTGACCAGCGTGTAGCTTTCCGCTTTGGGATGCTTCTTGGTATCGAGCGCGTCGACCAACTCGGCTCCAACGCGTCCCCGCAGATCGTTGTAATACGCGTCATCGAATTGCGGCGGCTCGACCGTACGCTTCGGCTTGCCGACCTTCGCGCGCAGATCGTTGATGGCGGCGCAGATCTTTTTGATTTCGGTGTGGCCGAACTCAATCGCGTCGACGACCGTCTCTTCTTTCACTTCCTTCGCGCCCGACTCGATCATCACAATGCCGTCGGCCGTTCCGACCACCATGATGTTGACCAGGCTCTCGCGCATCTCGTTGTAGGTGGGATTCACGATGAACTGTCCGTTGACCAGGCCGACGCGCACCGCGCCGAGGGGACCGAGGAACGGAATGTCGGAAATGGTCAGAGCGCACGAAGCGCCGTTGATGCCAAGCACGTCGGGATCGTTATCCGTATCGGCGGAGAGCACGAACGCGATGATCTGGGTCTCGCATTTGAAGCCCTCGGCGAACATGGGACGCACCGGCCGGTCGATCTGGCGGCTGGTGAGCACTTCGCGCTCACTCATGCGGCCTTCGCGCTTGATAAAGCCTCCGGGAAAACGTCCGCCGGCGTAGGTATATTCGCGATAGTCGACGGTGAGAGGAAAGAAGTCGATGCCTTCGCGCGGATCGGGGTTGGCGGTGGCAGTGGCGAGCACAACGTTTTCGCCGAGGCGGACGACAGCGGCGCCGTGCGCCTGCTTGGCGAGCTTTCCGGTTTCAAATGATATGTGTTTGCCGCCGACGAGACTGACTATAACGCTAGTTGCTTCTGGTTTCATGATTCATTCCTTTGAGATTGGAGCCGATGACGAGGTAAGCGAAGCCGTACGCGGGAAGCTGAGAGCTGGAAGTGAGTAAAAAGCGGGTGCCCCATTTCTCGCGTGTTTTGCGAGAAGTGGGGATTTTGACGTATCCCGAACAGACACACCTCACTCGTAGCGATCCTGTGAGAGATGTTGGCAGCGCTTGAAAAACGCACGTATGGAGAATTCCTCGATGCTGGACCGTCTCCCCAGAGACGGATTTCCAGAAATAGCCCGGAAGCGCGATTTGCGAGTGGATGCCCCACGCTGGGTGCCCCATCCTTCTTTCGCGTTCTTTGCGCAAGAGGGTGGGGGTTTTGACTCCACCCCGGGCCAAGCGGTTACTTGCGGATGCCGAGTTTCGTAATGACCGTCTTATAGCGCTCGGAATCGTATTTCTTCAGATAGTCGAGCAAGCTACGCCGCTTGCTGACCAGCATGAGAAGGCCGCGGCGCGAGCCGTGGTCTTTCTGGTGCGTCTTGAAGTGCTCCGTCAATTGGCCAATGCGTTCGCTGAGCAACGCGATCTGGACTTCAGGGCTGCCGGTATCGCTGGGATGCTTCCCGTATTGGTCGATGAGGGATTTCTTGTGCTCTCTGGCTAACACTTGCCTAGTGCACTCCTGTCTTTAATCGATTGTCGTTTGTGACATTTACAGAGTACCACGGAGCCGCGCAGACCGTAAAGGATGGCCTGCCGGAAACCTTCAGGAAAACAGATTCTCCAAGTCGCGTGCGCCGTGCACCACCCGCAACACGAATACCTCTTCTTCCGTGAAGCGATAGAACAGCAGATGTTTAGGGAATTTCGTAATTAGAGCCCGCCGGACGCCCTCAAGTTCGAGAGACCTGAAGGTGCAAGGAGACCCAGCTGCGGGGTGGCGGACAACGTCCTTGATCGCAGCTGTGACCGCTCGTTCCCAGCGAAGCGCCAGGCGCCGCCCCGACTGCGTACGATACCAGTCGGCCTGCTCAAGAATGTCGGCGACGGCCGCGTCGCTGAAAACCAGCCGTGCCTTCTTCACCGGCGTCGGGCTTGCTCACGCAGGGCCGCAATCAGGCCCTTGCGGCGAATCTCGGCCAGCGAAACTTCGATTTTAGGCCCCTTGGCGGCGGCGATGAGCTCCTGCTCGAGATGGCCAAGACGGCGCTCCTTGTCTTGACGAATCAGCTCCCGCACATATTCGCTCGGCGTCCCCCAATCCCCCGAGGAGACCTGGCCTTCGACATATTGTTTCAGTGCTTCGGGCAGAGAGATGTTCAATGACGTCATGGGCATACCTTCATATTATGACAGGATATGAAGTTACTCAAGCCCTGAGCTTAGGGTAACGGAGGTAGGAATCAAAAGGGATGGGCAGTCGGATCAAAGGAGAGGGTGGCCGATTGCGAACCAGGGTGGCCCATCCTTTCGCGCCCTTTGCGAAAGGATGGGACAGTTATGCAGCCCGCAGTCCGGTTATACCCCACCCTTTGCAAAGAACGCAAAGGATGGGCCACCCGCCGAATTTGCGAGACGTGGGGATCTTGACTCTCAAGTGGCAAGTGAACGATCAAGGCAGAATCGCGATTGAGCGTTCCTTGTCATCCATGCTCCACTGGACGTCCCATATTCGTCCACTATCCTGATCGAGCAAGATGAAGTTGTATATATTCCGAGTGGCGCATAACGTGAACCGCCCCGCCTGGGCCTGTTCAGGTTTCGTCAGTGGCAGTTTATTGACCGGCACACTCACCGGATTTTCACCCCATTGCACCTGCCAGATGAGTCCAGACCGGGTATCAAGCTTCAAAAAGGTCCATATATTCTTTGTCTGGAAAATACGATAGGCGGCGTGCGACGGGTCAGCCAAGCATTGATCAAGAGATGGCTCATCGGCCGCAAATGCGAACCCACAGAGCAACAAAACTCCCAAGAGTATCTTCATAGGGGGGCTGGCTGGCCCACTTATGCTTTTTTGTTTGTACCCGCACAAAAAAGGGCTGCCCCACACTTCGCGACTTTCGAAGTGTGGGCACCACGGACGATGGTGCCCGGACTGGGCTGAAGGCGCCTCAGTTTTCATACGGACTTCCAGGCTGCGGAGGTTAGGCATCAACAATAGGTCGAGGTCCGTGGTGCCCACCTTCCGAAAATCGCGGAAGGTGGGGCAGCCTTGGTCGTGATGGCGCAACGCTGGGACCGCCCTCTCCAAGCGCCGAGCCCGTCTCCCCGCACAATCAGAAACTTTCTCCGCCAATGTCCCGTCAGGGACATCCGACAATAGCCCGGCGTTTCCAACGCCGGGTACCGACCCCAAAGACAGAACCGCGTCCCAGCGGGACGCCTGAAACCCACAGCGTAATTTTCAATCGTGCCCTTCGACTGCGCTCAGGGCAGGCTCTACGGCACGAGATTCACTATCGACAACCGCCCACCCGCCAGTAGAACTGGCGGGCTATTTTCGGCCGTCCCCTTCGACTCCGCTCAGGGCAGGCTCTACGGGACTTTGTTCCTGATTTCTCTGCCTTACCCAGGACTCACGTCCTGGGCTAATATCTGTCGCCCCTCCGGGGCTTTGACGTCGATACTTCCTGGCCTCCGGACGGACGAATGCGTCCGTCCCTACGTGAGCATCGCGAACCGCGCGGCGCTCGGCCGAGCCCTCGGTTTTGGTTTGCTATACTCCAGCCGATGGGGGCCCTCGGCCACTTACTCACGGTTGCGGTGGTCACCGTAGTCTTGCGCTGGCTTTGGAAGTCATCGATCTTCGAGCCAGCCAAGTTTGAGGCTGGACGCCACCTCTTTCCGCCGACACGCCTCATGCGCATTCTGACATTGGTTGGCGGAGTCTTCTTTACCGTACTGTTCGTCTGGTCCCGGCTTGCTTTGCGCCAACCGGCGGAGTGGTGGGTATCGTATCTGTTTCTTGGATTTGTCGCTTTGGCTTTGTTTGCCTACCCGCCGGTTTTGTCCATCGAGGTGGATGGTATCGGATCGCATTCCTGGTTCGGGCGTAAGAAAAAAATCCGTCGGGAAGATGTCGCCAGCCTGCACTTTAATTCCGGAAACCGGCAATTCATCGTCCATGCAAGCGACGGCCGCCAGATCGCTCACGCCGGCTTCAACGCCGATCCAGGCTTGTTTCAGAGCGAGGTCCGGAAGCGTACTCGCCTGCCCCTGAAAGTCACGCAGCCCGGAACCTGGAAGTCCGAAACCTTTGAAGTTCCCTACGAAGAATTCGAGAGCGAAGAAGTGAGCGAAGGAGTGTCGCGCGATCTGTCGTGAAATATGCTGCGGCCCGATATTTCCAGGGGGGCCGGACGGACGAATGCGTTCGTCCCTACACGAGCATCGTGCTGGGTCGCGATAGTCCGAGGCCAGACGGGATTGTCCCGTTAGGGACATCTGACAATAGCCCGGCGTTTCCAACGCCGGGTACCGACCCCGAAGACAGAACCGCGTCCAGAGGGACGCCTGAAACCCACCACCGTAATCCTCAATCGCGCCTACGGGCGGGTGGCCCATCCTTGCGTTTTTTGCAAGGGTGGGGATCGATCCTGCCGACGCACTCTTGTTCGGAACGAGGGCCCTCTCCTTTTTCCACAGCCTTCCACAGCAAAGAATCTCAATTCCTGTGACGGACAACCTTTACTGAGCATTTCAGGAAGAGCATGCTCGCCAGATGCGCGAGGGATCTTCCAACCAGTTCCCCCAAAACCGTTCCCCTCAGCGGTCTGGAATCCCAAGCTAAGTCCTTATTCCAGAAGATTTTAGTCACAAGTGTTTACAGCTCAACATTTTGCGGTCATTGGCCATACCTCGGTAAATATATACTTGACACACGCGAACAAGTGGCGTAAGCTTTTTCTATGAAGCCGCCACGAACTTTACAAGAGGCCATCTTTTACTTCTCCGATCCGCAACGGGCTTTCGATTACGCTGTTAGCCTTCGCTGGCCGGATGGCAAGGTCCATTGCCCACGTTGCAGTTCTGAATCGAATTACTTCATCAAGACGCGCCGCATCTGGCTCTGTCGTGGGTGCAACAAGCAGTTCACGCTCAAGGTCAATACGATCTTTGAGGATTCGCCTATCGGACTCGATAAATGGATGACGGGGTTCTGGATGCTGGTCAACTGCAAGAACGGTGTTTCCAGCATGGAGATTCACCGCACTCTGGGCATTACGCAGAAGTCGGCATGGTTCATGCTTCAACGGCTCCGCACTGCGTTGCACAATCGTTCGTTTGGCTCTGCGACGAAGATGGGCGGGCCTGAGTCCGAAGTCGAAGTTGATGAGACGTTCGTCGGCGGCAAGATTCAGAATATGCATCGCAATGCAAAGACCAAGTACTGCGTCAACACGTTTGGGCCGAACTTCAACAAGACCATCGTGCAAGGAATCCTCGACCGGAATCTCCGCGAAGTTCGCGCTACCATCGTGCCCAACGTGAAGCGCGAGACCTTGCAAAATGAGATTCTCAAGAACGTGCGCTATGGGACCAAGGTCTATACCGACGATGCAGTGGCCTACGACAACGGCTTGCAACGGCGCTTCATTCACGACTTTATTAACAAGACTCAGGCATACGTGCGCGGACAGGTCCACGTCAACGGCATGGAAAACTTCTGGTCGCTGCTGAAGCGCGGCCTGAAGGGAACCTACGTTGCTGTTGAGCCTTTTCATCTTGAGAAATACGTTGACGAACAAGTATTCCGTTACAACAATCGCGCCACCAAAGATCGCCCGACAAATGACTCACAGCGCTTCAAGATCGCCATGTCTCAGGTCGCTGGCCGTCGCCTTACCTACTCCGAACTCACAGGCAAAGACCAATCGCCGCGCCACGTATCGACAGGGGCGGGGGAAACACCAATCCCCTTCTAGTCCTTGTCGGAAAGTCGCGGTTTACGCAGGGCAGAGGCGTGAGAAGCCTTCTTCCGCTTCCGCTTCTTCTCGGCCTTTACAACTTCATCTTTGGGAACTTTGAACAGAGCTTTCATTCCCTGTTCAAAGTTCTCTGTGGCCTTTCGGCCTTCGATGTATTCAGGCTCTTTCATTGTTTACTCACGGATGCTTAACTCCTGCGAGGTAGCTATAGTCAATCTCATGCACGATTCCGTCTGACTCGAACGATCCTTTAATATCAATCGTCCTTGGCGATTGCCGACCACTTACGACAAGCACCAATTCCACTGTACTAAGCCGTGGTATCCGTTCACAGTGAACCTTCCAGTTGTTTGTACCAGCAAATCGTGGATCTGATGGGTCCCAAGGTATTGATTGTTCATGACCATCAGGGGTTTTCCCTTGAGATGTGATGTCGAGGGGGAAATCTGGTTGTGCGCTGATGCCGAAGAAACCAGTCACTTGTGCCACTTTCAAGATCGTCTGATTGGTGTTCAATTTAAGGTCTAGAGGGGAATATTCCACGGAATCATTGTTTGTGATAAATAAGCGCGTATCGTCGTACTCTTCCTTCCATTCAATCCCTCCGACCCTGGAGCCGGAAGAGTAGTGACCCGGATAATCCGCTACACGCACAATCAAAAGCGGCCTTTCGTTGTGCCACTTCTGAAGGTTTGACCAAGGCTGACCGCCTCTCTTTAGGTCTGTGGCAGTCGTTAGATAAACCCCCAACACTACTGCTCCTATAATCCAGAAGGCTCGAAGAAACTTGGTAAGCCCTACAGCCCCTTCGATTCCATCCCAGTCGAAAGCCTTAGCCACAAGGATGATACTAAGTACTATCCAAGCAGCCACCGCAACGGCATATTGTTCGAGGTCTACCATGCCGATGCCAATTCCAAAGAGGGCAAGCGATTCGATCCCAAGAACCCACTTCGCGGGGATATACCTTTCGATCCGTGTATTGAATGAGTGGTACGCAGCGGCGAGAGAGGAAAACATGGACCAAGGATTATCTTCCTGAAGGCAGTGGAAGACGATCCCCATAACCGCAAAAACGAAGATGCCGACCACCATACCCGGCATTGTCGCAGAATATGCGACGTGTGCCAAGTATATAATGACCCATACCTCACCCTCGGTAACTCTAAGGAAACAAAGATTTTAAGGTGACGCAGCAAAAAAAATGTGAGGGGATATCAGACGCTCCCCAAGTGCGCGACCGATTGTCCACGAATCGGAAGAGCCCCGGGCAAGCTTGAATTGTTCTTGCACGGCCCACGTTAGCGAGCTAACGTGTGGTGCCGGAAATCGTTCGACAGGAGTGCTCGCTTATGTCAGCCGACGAAAACATTCAACTGGTGCGACGCTGGTTTCAGGAAGTGTGGAATGAAGGCCGGATCGAGACGGTTTATGAGTTGCTTCATCCGGATGGGGTAGCCAGGGGACAGGGAGGCGCGGAAGCGGAAATTCGTGGGCCGAAGGAGTTCGAAAAATTCGTGGGGGGAAATTCGCGGCGCGTTCCCGGATATCAAGGTCACAGTCGAAGACATTTTTGGTGTGGACGACAAAGTTGTCCTGCGCTGGTCGGCCATCATGACTCACACTGGAGATGCTCTCGGGATCCCTGCCAGCGGACGAGCCGTGCGCAGTCGAGGGATCACGATTGCCCGCATTGTCGACGGAAAGATCGTTGAGGGCTGGGACAGCTGGGATCAGCTCGGAATGCTCGAACAAATCGGAGCATACAAGCAGCCCCTTGCAGCGTAGGGAGAAAGAAAAAGCAGGTTCCCTTCGACAAGCTCAGGGCAGGCTCTCCACTGCGCCGTCGCGGTCGCTCCGGCTCCGGTCGGAATGACAGGGATTCGGGAGAGCTCACCAATTATGGAGGGCTGGCTATTATCGAGGGCCAGTTAGCGGTGGGGATCGAACTCAAGCTTCACGGTCAGGACTTCTTCGGATGCAGCGGGAGCGTATTTCCACTGCTTGACGGCCTTCATGGTGGACTGGCCGAGGATCGGACTTCCACCGAGCAGTTTGGTGCTCTTCACGACGCCGTTGGGGGCGACGAGGACTTCGACCCGCACCACGCCGCCGATGTAAAGGCGTTTCAGGGCATCGGGATATTCAGGCTCGACGCGGGTGATCACTTTTCGGTCAGACGAGTTTTGATCGTGAGCTTGCGCCGCGACGGACACGGAACTGAGAAGCACGGACGTCATCACCAGGCCGAGCGTTAATAGTCCAGACGTGCCTAGATCGAACACGACTGGAAACCTAAGCTTGCTATTGGTCCGACCGTTCACAACTTCGCGTTTCAACATGTCTCGAGTCCCTCGCGATCCGACTACGGCAATTCCATGCTCAACTGGTAGACCTCTTGCGTGCTGCGGTCGCGGACAAACATCCAGGAGCCGTCGGCAGCGCGGCCGCTCCATGTCCCCAATGCACCCGTGTAGCGGTCGATCGCGCCCAGCACAAAGGCGAGTTCGGGTTGGCTGTCCCCGACCTTCACTTTGCGAATCGATTCATCGCCATTGACGAGATCGTCGAAGTAAACGTACTTGCTGTCTCCCGACCATACGGGATAGCTCACCGAGCCCGCAGGCTCGACCAGCCAGTTCGACCACTTCTGGGTTTGGAAGTCGAAGCGCTTCAGGGTCGTGTTGTCGGGCGAAAGCGCCGCGATGTAGCGCCCGTCCGGCGACCAACGCGGACTGCACAGGCCATCCGACCCGGGAACTTTTTCGATCTTGTGCGTCTTCAAATCGAGAATGCGAATGCTCAAGCCGCCCAGATCATGATTGAAGTCGCCAAACATGAGCCGGGAGCCGTCCGCCGACCAGTTGGCATCGATCTGGCTGCCAGTTTCCGCCAGAACCTCCTGCGGAGTTCCACCCGCTGCTGGAACCAGAAAGAGCTTCCAGGATTGTCCCGGCTTCAGGCTGACGTACGCGATTTGCTTTCCGTCGGGCGACCACACCGGCAACGCGGCTTGCTCGGGAGCCGCGGTCAGTTGCAACCGGCCGGTTCCGTTGGCACGGCTACGCCACAGAGTTCCCTCGGGAATTGCAACGTAGGTGATCCATTTGCCGTCGCTCGAGAAGGCGAGGTCGGTCGCCGAAACTCCGGCGACTACGGGAGTGAACTTCTTGCTGCCCACATCGAACTTCACGACTTCACCCGCGGGCGCAACGCCGAGCGCCCACATCCTCTTATTGTCGCGGGCCAGCGATGCATTTCCGAAGGACATGGGTCCGCTGGTCAGCCGGACCAGGGAAGATGTGTTATCGGCGATCGGCGCCGAGTCAGGCAATGCCCAGAGTACGCTCAGAGTCGTGCTCGTGTTCGGCACGTTTTGCAAGGCCTGGAAGATGTAGTAGCGGCCGTCGGCGGTCCAACTGCCGCAGCACGCACTGGACGCATACTGCCAGTTCGCCAGCAGAGCGTGCGGGCTGGAGCCGTCTTGACGAACCTCCCACAGTGCGGTTGAGTTCGACGCGGCGTCGCTGACCGTGAAACGGATGCGTTGACCATCGGGCGAAAAGTGGGGCGCAAACACGGATCCGGTCGCGGTGTACAGTTCGCGCACTTGAGTTCCGGCTGCGTTGGACAGGTAGAGCGCGGAGCCCTTGGCGAACACTAGCTGCTGGCCGTCCTTGGACCAGGACGCATCGCGTCCGGTGAGATCGCCAATTCGCTCAGGAGATCCGGTGGCGACGGGCAGAGTCCAGAATTCGTCGTCGGTGGAACCGCTCTTGATCGGTGCCACTAACAGCTTGGTGTGATCGGGGGAGAGGTCGAGCGCCTGAAGGTTTGAAAATGGGCTGGGCATCAGAGATCGATCTGAGCCAGGCAACGATACTTTGGCAATGACACGATGCGCGGCCGGCAACTCTGTGACGTAGAGCTGAGAGTCGTCGGCCAGCAGATTGGTCTTGCGGAATCCGTCGTGCGTAATCTGAGTGATGGAAGTCACTCTGGGCGCTGCCACCGATGCCGCTCCGCGCACACGGCTGCCGGGAAACACCCCGACCAGGGCAACGATTCCGGCAAGCGTCACGAGCGTGAGTAACAAAGGAATCTTGAAGGCCGATACTCTCTTCGACGGAGTGCTCATGGGACCATGCTAGCAAGAAGGTGAGTCTGAGCAAGCTCTAAGACTATGGATGGATTACGAGAGTAACCTTCGACTTAACGGGCAACCAACGCTATCGGCATCCATTCCGTGATGTGGGATTACGATTTCATCTCGCAGCCGGGGCTGTCGGTGTAGTAGGCGTTGCCTTTGTAGTCGAGCTCTTTCAGGCCTGCGGCCGACGTGTAGTAGCCGCGAATGGCTTCAGTGCGGGTAATCTCGAAGAATTTTCGCAGCGGGTTGCCAGGCTGGGCGGTGCCCGCGGAAGTCAGCAGGTCGATTTGTTGCGGCGCGGTGAGTTGCAGGAATTCCCGGCCGTGGGCCTGGACGGAGAGATCGTGCAGGGCGGCGAGTCCGGCGCGCGCCACGGATTGGGGATCGGCGGTTTCCAGTTCGCGCATGGATGCTTCTCCGTTAACAGCGATGGCGAGGGCGCGATGCAGGGGGTCGAGATGCTGCGCTGCGGTGCGGACACCCGCGGCGGCAAGCAGCCGTCGGTCGAGCCACTGCGTGGCTTGCGACAGGGCTGCGGGATCTGCGTTGCCTAGCAGAATCTCGACGAACTTCGTGACGACTCGAAACTCTTCCGGGGTGAAGAACCGCGGCTGAAATGGAAGCGAGCTGGGCCGAACGTAATCCGTTTCGCTTCCGGGCGGTGGAGACCACTTCTTGCCGCCGCTGCTCAAGGCGTGGACCAGATGGTCCTGCGAAGGATCGTAGAGGCCGGGCGGGAGAGTGCTGGCGGTGGTCGACTCTGTGTCTTGTCTCGCGCCCAACAGAGCTGCCGCGGATTCTGGAACGAGTCCGCTGACGCCGGCGAGAACTACCATTTCGCCCAGGCGCAAGAGCCACTGGCGGCGAGAGAGGTCGTCGTCGGTTTGCGGGGAGACGCGGTTCGACTGTTGTTCTTCAGTCATAATTCACCTCGACGAAAGGCTTGCGCGATGTGCTCTCCGGCGCGGGCCGAGATGGCCATGATCGTGAGTGTGGGCTCGTAACATCCCTGGGTGGTGAAGACGGCTCCGTCGGTTACGAAAATGTTGGGAGCGTCGTGCACTTTACAGTTGGCGTCGACTACGCTTTTTTTCGGATCGGAACCCATGCGGGCTGTGCCGCACTCGTGGATGTTCTTGCCGAATACGCTGATGTCGTTCTTGGGTGGGGTCGCGTCGGTGAGCTTCATCGCGTCGAGAATCGCACTGATGTTTTCGTGCATGGCGGCGGCCATGGCTTTCTCGTTTGGTCCGTAGCTCGCATTAATGTGGAGCACTGGAATGCCCCACGCATCTTTCTTGGTAGAATCCAGCCGGACGTAGTTGTCGACGCGCGGCAGGCATTCGCCCTGAGCTTCAATGGCGAAATAGTAGGGGATTTCTTCGCGCAGGCGCTTGCGCCAGGCGTCACCCAGTTCGGGCATGAGAAACGCGTGGCCGTAAAGTTCCTGGCTGCCATCGCCGTCGAAACGGTAGCCACGCAGGAAATTGGAGTTGCGATCGTTCGCCGCGCTGCCAGCGGTGTTGACATACTTTGGAATCAGGAATCCGCAGGGGCGCCCGACCGCCTCGCGCGTAGACGAACGCAGGCTAGGCATTGAACCGCCGGCCTCTTCGACGGTGAAATGGTCCATCAAGTAATGGCCTAGCACGCCCGTTGAGTTGCCGACTCCCTGAGGATGGGCGGGCGATTGCGAATTCAGCAGAATGCGGGTGGATTCGAGTGCACCCGCGGCCACGACGACAACCTGGGCATGAACCTCGCGATGCTGACGCGTGACACGGTCAATGTAGTGGACGCCCCTGGCGCGTCCACTCGGGTCGGTGATTAGATCGCTGACAATGGCATCGCTCACGAGAGCAAATTTTCCGGTCCGAGCAGCGGCGGGAAGCGTTACCGACGGACTATTAAAATAGGAGGCGGTAAAGCACCCGCGCTGGCACTGGTCGCAATAATGGCAGGCGGGACGGCCACGGTGGGGGACGGTCAGGTTGGCCACGCGGTCGGCCATGACGCGCCAGCCAAATTTGCTCTCGATCACTTCTTTGGCTTGCTTCGCGCCGCAGGAAAGATTCATCGGCGGCAGGAATTGTCCGTCGGGCAATTGCGGCAGGCCTTCGCGAGATCCGCTTACGCCGATGTAGCTTTCGACCCGGTCGTAATAGGGCTCCAGCTCCCTGTAGCTGATGGGCCAATCTTCGCCGTAGCCATCGCGGGTGGCGGCCTTGAATTCGTTATCGCTATAACGATAGCTTTCGCGCGCCCAGCAGAAAGTCTTGCCTCCCACCTGGCGGCCGCGAATCCACATGAAGGGTTTGTCCAGGGGGAATGTGTAGGGATGTTCCAGATCGTTGACGAAAAACTGATGGCTGTACTCGTCGCAGGCGTAACACAAGCGCTGCACGGGCTGCGTCTGCAACAGGCGCTGCTGGTCGCCGAAGCCACGAAATTTCAGCTGGTAGGGCCAGATGTGCTCGGTGAAATCACGCGTGGGAACGCGGGGCGGGCCAGCCTCAAGCATGACGACGGTGAGTCCGCGCTCGGTGAGTTCTTTGGCCACCCATCCGCCGCTGGCGCCGGAGCCGATGACCAGGACTTCATGGATTTTTCTGCGTGGAACGAGCATGCGGCAGACAGTTTAGCAAAGAGTCGGACCTCACCTGCGGGCCCGCGTCATTAGGGCATTCGAGCGCTGGTTCCAACCTGATTATGGAAAGAGCGTGCGGTGGCGTCCACACACGTTCCACTCATCGCAACAATCCTCCGAAGCTTCGGCGGAATTCACCGGGGATTCATCAAATAGGGCGTATGATGAAAGAGATGCCATATATCTCGGAACATCTCTCCAGCCTTCGCCAGGAAATCGCTGACTTACGTAACCTGAACGCCCGTTTCTCGGAAAAGGGTGAGCACAGCGCGGTCGATCAGACGGCTCTCGAATTGCGCACCAACCGGCTGCGCGAGATCAAGCAAGAATTGTCGAAGATCCTGAACCGTCCCGACGATCCCAAGGTCTGGTGGGAGCGATCCCGAAGGCCGCAGCACCCGGCGTAACCGCGGTCGGTTATCGGCAACCAATCATTGCTAGCAGTCTGGTGTCCCACGTTTTGGAGATTCGAAACGTGGCCGCCGCGAATTTTCAAAGAGCAACTCCCGCCTCTCCGCCTTCCCTTCCCTTTTCCAATTACATGCGCTCCACGTTCATGCGGCGAGCTTTGCCGCGACGGCGTTGAGTGCGGCATCGACTCCGGCAGCCTTCGGGATGCCGCCTTGCGCCATGTCCTTGCTGCCGCCGCCGCGTCCGCCCAGTTTCGTCATTGTCTCTTTCATGAGCGCGCCCATGTCGAAGGGCTGGCCGGGGGACTGCGCGAAGACTAGCGACGGTTGCGGAGAAGTGGTCGCGAGAAGGGCGATGGCGTTCGGAGAAAGGCGAGTCAGTTTCTGCGCCAGCAGCTTGAGGAAGTTCAGGTCGCGGTCGGAGAGCGTACGGACTACAAGCTTTCGGCCGTTCGTTTCCGCAGTCTCGGCCAGCAGAGCTCTCGCCTGGGCTGCGGCGAGTTCTTCATGCGATTGCTCGCGTTGTTTGCGCAGCAACTTTATCTCGTCGAGCGACTTGCGGGCCTGCTGGGGCACGTCGTAGATATGCGCTGAAAACAGAGCGGCGGTCTCGGTGAGCGTGGTGTAATCACGGCGTGCGGTCGCGACGGCACGCTGTCCGGCAACGAACTCGATGCGCCATCCCTGGCGGACTTTTTCCACCTTTCTCAATAAGATGCTGGCGATCTGTCCAGTCTGAGAAACGTGCGTGCCACCGCAAGCGGTTAGGTCGAAATCGCGGATGTCGATCAGGCGGAGTTCGTCGTGTTCCGAGGGCGGCAGCTTGCGCAGGCCGAGCTTTCCGGCTTCGTCGCGAGTCACGAAGCGGATGTCGACGGCACGGTTCTCGAGGATGACCTCGTTGGCCATGCGTTCGGCGGATTCGATTTGCTCTTTGGTGAGCGTGGGCGTGTCGAGGTCGTTTGTGTCTAGATCAATGGAGCAATAATCCTCGGCCATGTGGAATGAAACCGTCGGCAGGTTGTACAAGCGGATGAAGGCGGCGGAGAGCACGTGCTGGCCGGAGTGCTGCTGCATGTGGTCGCGGCGACGGGCGGCATCGATCTGGCCGCGGACGCGGCTTCCCGGCTTCAGATCGCCGAGCTTCTCCAGATAGTGCACGACCTTGCCGTCTTCGGCGTCAAAAACTTCGGTGACGCGGAGTTTGGTGTTGGCGTCGGAGGTGATCCAGCCGGTGTCGAAGACCTGTCCGCCACTGGTCGGATAGAAGGCGGTGCGGTCGAGAATCAACGCGGGGCGCGGGGAGTCAAGAACTTCGCGGACTTCAGCGTCAAAGTCGTAGAGGAATGAGTCGTGGTAGTAGAGGCGCGCGGTCATCGGGAGTTCAATTTCTCCAGCTCATTTGGACGCTCGGCAAAGCCAATAGTTAATTCCGGTCTGGACTCGTCTCTGTCCCCGAACTCAAGATGGTGATGTGCGTGATAACCGGGGTTCTTCCCCGAGCGTGCCATCTTTAGGAAATATCTCGCAAGATGTTCAAATCCATCAGCATTAGCCCATAAGTTGATATTCCCAGATGCTGCATCGGCGTCAAACCTGTACCAGATGTCTTCCAATCCCGAATAAGTATCGAGAAAGTTCATCGAGTTCGGCTGGTCGCGGGTTAACGTAAGGCGTACCTCAATCGTTTCATTCATTGCTTCCGGTACCTCCAGAACAAAAGCTACCCTACATGAACTCAGAAGGCGTGATCAGTACGGACCGATGATTCCGCCGATCTGGCGCGCGGCTGGCTTCGGTTTTGCGGGCTGCACGGGCGAGTCGCCCGTGCCCAGACGGGCATTTAGGACATCCAGGTACTTCAGGCCGGTGCCGGTGTTGAATAGGACTACGGTGTCTTCAGGCTTGAAGAATCCGTTGGCGCGGAGTTTGCGGTAGGCGACCAGCGAGGCTGCGCCTTCGGGGGCGGCGAAGATGCCTTCGACTTTGGCCCAGTGGCGTGTGGCGTCGAGCATTTCTTCGTCGGTTGCACTGACAGCCGTGCCGTGACTCTTCTTTAGTATGTCGAGAATCAGGTAGTCGCCGTAGGGCGTGGGGACCCGCAGGCCCGCGGCCAGCGTCGCGGCGTTCGGCCACATTTCGGAAGCCGGTTTGCCTTCGTCCCATGCCTTCACGATGGGTGCGCAACCGGAGGATTGCACCGTGATCATCTTCGGACGCTCGGAACCGATCCATCCCAGGGCTTCCATTTCTTCAAAGGCCTTCCACATTCCCAACAGGCCGACTCCACCGCCGGTGGGATAGATGATGCCCTGCGGCATTCTCCAGCCCAGTTGTTCGGCGACTTCGTAGCCCATGGTTTTCTTGCCTTCGACGCGATAGGGCTCTTTGGTAGTGCTGACGTCGAACCATCCGTCTTTTTTCCAGGACTCGGAATCTTTCAGGTCCGCAACTTTCTTCGCGCAATCGCTGATGAGGCCATCGACGAGCGTGACGTGCGCGCCGTAGTAGTCGCACTCGATGCGGTTGGCCAGGGGAACGTCTTTGGGCATGAAGATGTGGGCTTCGAGACCGGCCGCGGCGGAATACGCGGCGAGGGCTCCGGCGGCGTTTCCGGCGGAAGGAATCGCCAGTTTTTTCAGGCCAAAGTGGCGAGCCATGGTCACACAGGCGGACAAGCCACGCGCTTTGAACGATCCGGTGGGATTCAGGCCTTCGTCTTTGATGTAGACGTTAGGATGTTCCCGGCTGAGAAGCATGGGCGTGAAGCCTTCGCCGAGGGAAACGGGATTGGCTTCGGGAAGAACGGCATCATAGCGCCACATGGTTGGCGCGCGTCCGGCAAGGCGTGCGGAGGAGAATGTGCGCTTGATCGTCGCGAGGTCGTAACGAGCGTAGAGGATGCCGGCATCTTTGGGGCAGATGGATTGCGGCCGGTCCGCGGGATAATGTTCGCCGCAGCGAGTGCATTCGAGATGAGTCAGCATGCCGATGGTGAGTTTAACATCGGAGGGAGAGCAGTTCTCAGTTCTCAGTTCTCAGTTCTCAGTTCTCAGTTCTCAGTTCTCAGTTCTCAGTTCTCAGTTCTCAGTTCTCCAGTTCTCAGTTCTCCAGTTCTCAGTTCGCAGTCTAAGTCTCAGTTCTCGGCGGGTGGATGATCAACGGTCGCGTCCGCTTTTGGGTTAGCCGGTTTTTCCTCTTCCTTGGCGGCCATGGCGGATTTGAAACCACGGATGCTTTCGCCGAGTCCTTTGCCGAGTTCGGGAAGTTTTTTGGGGCCGAAGACGAGCAGGGCGATTCCGGCAATGATCAGCAGATGCATCGGTTGAAACAGTCCTTCAAACATGGGTCGCTCCTGATGAAGACTTAGTGGTAAGAGCACGCTGTGCCCCGGAAGTTTTCGGAACACAGCGCCTTGGGGATAAACAAGTCGACAAGATTCGCCGGGCAATCGCCGATCAATAATCCGTGATCAATAATCGGTGATCAGTAATTAGTGATCAGTGACCAACGATCAGTGACCGTCGCGCCGGGCCTTGTCTGCGTCGCTAGCCAGATCTTGCAGCAATTGCATGAACTGGGTTGACTGGCCGATGAAAAGCCCATCACCCGTCAGTGCGTTCACAGCTCCCATGGCCGCGCCCTTGGTCTCGGTGGGACGAATGATCGAGACAGGTGGTAATTGGCGGCTCAGAAACGCCGTGGGCTCGGGCATGATCAGGTTGGTCTGGAAGTCTTCGCCGCCGAAGGGCGGAGAATTCAGATCAGGAAAAGTGACCGAGACACCGGTGACGGGATCGATCACGTTGTTTAGGGGAGGAGCGTTGCCCGCTTTGTCGTGCCAGGTCTGGAAGTGGCAGATCTCGGTTCCGCCAATGCTGAGAAGGATGCGCAGAGCTTCGGCGCCCGCGGCTCTTTGCGCGAGTTCAGCATAAAGGCTGGTGCCGCCCTGCTCGATCCAGGGGAAGTGAAAACCGGCGGTGTTGGCAACGGCCTGAAGAAATGTTGCATTGCTTACATCCGAGTCAGTTCTCGGAATCGCGGTGTGCTGTCCAACTGCCAGTGTCGGGATCGCGTTGCGGAACTTGTCCCCTAAATCAGGGTTGCCAGTCCGGCTACGATACCGGGTCCACCAGTCGGTGTGAACGGTGAGCTGGGTCAGGTTGGTGAGACGGCCGAAGCCTTTGTTCGATCCCGTCGCTTGGCTGGAGGGCAACGTGCGGAAGGCATCGAGGTTAACGGTCGCGGCGCCCTTGGACGCGAGGTAGGCGTTGAGAAAGACTTCGTGGCTCAACTCGTCTTCGGTATTGTCCGAAATGTATTGGTCCATGTCTTCATCGAGCTGTTTGATGTCTGACGTGTAGTCGGCATTTCCTCCGGTGACTTGCGAGGGGTAGCCGGGAATCAGCTTGCTCGCCAACTGCGAGACTTCGCCGTCCTGAACGCCTGCGAGTTCGTTGTACTGCAACCAGATGTCGCTCTCGATAATTTCCGCGGCGGCGACAAAGCGAAGGATGGCCGCGTCCCCTTTGCGGAGCGAACCGCCATGGTCGTCGGCTTGCGCGCCGACGCGTAACAATGGAGCGGCGGAGAGGGCCGCTCCCGCGACTCCGAGGCCTTTGAGGAACGAGCGCCGCTGAATCTCACGCGACGGTTGAGAGTTGGGTTGGTCGTTTGTGGATTGCTGATTCGTTTCTGATGTCAGGTCAGTGGGAAAAGACTTTCCGTTGCTCATGTTCGTACACTCCAGACATTTTTAAGGATGACGTTGCCGGTACAGCAGGGTGTTCCGAGTGTCAACGTGAGGTGAGAATAGAGCGCTGGCGTTAGGAGAATGTCACGGGAGAGTTAGAGCCTTGTAAAAGGCTTGTCTTGTTTACACCATACGAGAAGTCCGATGTATCCGGGCCGGAAACACCAAATGACAGGGCTGCTATCCGCGTGTTTTGGACGTTTGGGATAGTATCAATGTCCAACAGGAGTTGTGGACGAGAACGCGCATGCGCAAGTTTCTCAGTGGTTTGATCCTGGGATTGATCGCGGTTCCAGCAGGTGTCTTTCTCTATTTCTCTTCGGGAAGTGCGCCGGTGGCCACCGCGGCTCCACCGATGTCGTTTGAAACGGCGCTGGCGAAGATGGCGCAACATGCGCGGATGGATAAGGAGATGCCGAAGTCCGCACCGATCACCGCGGATGAGGCCGGTTATGTGGCCGGGGCGCAGATCTACAAAGATCACTGCGCGGTCTGTCATGGCCTGCCGGGACAGGCGCAGACGGCGATCGCTCAAGGAATGTTTCCCAAGCCGCCCAAGCTGATGGAGGGCAAGGGAGTGACCGACGATACTCCCGGAGAAACCCCATTGGAAAGTTTCGGGAGGGATTCGCATGACG
>Ga0137378_10001455_pt1 | contig 19996 bp, 14 predicted proteins | sample SagtaG_21_FD_104813 | JGI IMG/M metagenome (GOLD analysis project Ga0137378, IMG submission 104813) | Vadose zone soil microbial communities from Sagehorn Ranch, Mendocino, California, USA - Sage2_L_60_16 metaG | ecosystem: Environmental > Terrestrial > Soil > Vadose zone | place: USA... | reverse complement strand
TTTTGAAGAAGTTGTCCTTGGCCATGGGGCTGTTGGTAGGCGGGGGCTTGCTGCTGTTCGCGGGCTGCGTCGAAAGGACGGTTTACGTCCAACGCCCTCCGGTTGCTGGTGGACCGCCCGGTGAGGTCGTCGTCACGGAGGCGCCACCGCCGATCCAGACGGAAGTCATCGTGGAAGCGCCTGGGCCGGGCTATTTATGGGTACCAGGTTACTGGGCATGGCAGGGGCGCTGGGTTTGGGTCCGTGGCAGTTGGGTCCTTCCGCCGCATCCGCGCGCATTGTGGATACGCGGACACTGGGTCCATCGGGGACACGGTTACGTCTGGATTGGCGGACACTGGCGGTAGGCTTGAGCGCCGCTGCCGATGCGCTCTGCACGGTCCGGCGAGTTGCAAGAATGCCAGGGATGCCCCGTGACTCCAAAAAGTTCAAAAACAAAGCTTGCATTGCCGCTGAATTCTCGTAGTTTGACCGAACCTGTCTGGAAGCGAGCGTAGCTCAGCCTGGTAGAGCATCACGTTGCCAACGTGAGTGTCGAGGGTTCGAATCCCTTCGCTCGCTCCATATTCATCTTCAATTACTTACTTGCGCCAACTGTACCGCGAGGGTTGTGAGACCTGCTGAGGCAAAACGGCCGTTCAACGTGGGGCGGACGATTCTGCCTGGCGTAAGCGGTTTAGGCGCAGCCAAAAGTAGGTTTGATCGGTCACTATTCGATTCGATGTTTATTCTGTTGGTTTTACCTGCAAATTTCCACCATCGTCAACACTCAATCGCCACCGTCTGCCGTTCGGCGATTTTAAAACTACTGCACTGCCCGGATTCGGCAATTCCAATTCCCCTACCGATTTGACCTCCAGGGTATTGGCATAGGCGCCATCGTCCAAACTTTTCTGCAGCACGAAACTCGACTGACCTTTCTGATTTTCGACCCGCACATTAGATCGCCAACTGACGCGGTGCTCGGCGGTGCCGTCGTGAGTTTTGCCGATCCAGCGAACGAAATCTGAATCATAAGTTCCAGCTTTGGTCGGTATGGGTTGCTCAAGGGTGATACTGTTTACGGGTCGCTTGAGCGGACCTCCCTTTCGCAGTCGGCCAAATTCTGTCGTGCCCTCGGGTGTGATCTGCATGGCTTCCGCTGAAAAGGGCTGTTGATTGGGATTGGCGGGCAATCCACCCCGGACAACCAGAAAGCTGAAGGGCTTAAGCTGACCTTTCCCGTGGGCTTCCACGACAATGCTATAATGATCCTGAGCCTTTCCCAGCGCAGAGAAACTTATCATTTCCTGATCATTTGCCGTAGGATGAATTCGATGCAATGTAAATTCTGCAATGGCATCCATTTCGGGGATCCTGCCATCGGTCGGCAACAAATCGATAGCCGTACGTTTGTAATCTCCCAACGGTTGTAAGGTTAGGTTACCCCCAGGCTGAGCTCTGACCAACCCGTGGCTTTTTGGCAATGCGGAGCTCTCGCCGCCTCCGTACGAAAAACGCAGTTTTGACGGCCATTCCAAAACGCCGCCTGGTAAAAGGGTAAAGCCGGGAATTGAGACGGCCCTCCCGGAGAGCACATCATTAACCTCTTTTGCACTCGTTCCGACCGGGGATAAAGGCTGATTCTGTGCGAAGACAAAGTTAGAGACGAGGACTGCCCCGATGATTAACGTGTCGTGTTTAGCAAATCTGGACCAAAGTTTTCGGATGGGAAGCGTCGGTCTCTTCATATTGGATTTTTGATTGTTGGTTTTAGTCAAAGTTCAAGGAGCTCTCATCAAAAGCAATCAAAATCATGTTTTTATTGATATTAAGCCATTCTCTTCTGGACACTTTGTCCGTTCTTAGACAAACTACTTTTCGTGAAAACAGCGTCACTTAACCACAGGCTCTATTACTTGGTTCTTCTTTTTTTCGGAATCACATTCAACCCGGGCGTGCTCGCGGCTCAGCATGATTTGCCGGGCCGAAGGATCATTTGCAAAAGTGATATCGATCTTTGGATGATACAACTTTCGAACTGGGGGCGCTGGAGAAAAGAGGATCAACTAGGTGCCCTCAACCTGGTCTCTGCCGCAAGAGCTCGAGCCGCGACTCACCTGGTAAAAGCAGGAGTTTCCATCTCCCTGGCGCATCAAGCGGTAACGGAAAGAGCAGTGGACAATCCTCTGCCGTTCGTCCACCGGATGGATAAATCGGGCATAGATAGCGATAGCGGAGCCAGCGACACTTACAGTGTCACCTATCATGGGCTCGTACAAACTCATATGGATGCGCTTTGCCATTTTTTTTACCGGGGAAAGATGTTTAATGGCTTTGCCAAAGAGGAAGTAACTGGTTCAGGCGCACGTAAACTCGGAATAGAAAAACTGAAAAATGGGATTATGGCACGCGGTGTTCTCATGGATATTCCACGCCTAAAACAGGTGCAGTATCTCGAACCGGGCGCAGCTATATTTCCGTCGGACCTAGAGGCTTGGGAGCAAGCGGCGCGCGTCAAAATCAGAGCAGGAGACGTAGTGCTGATCCGCACGGGGCGGTGGGAGCGCCGTGCGGCCAAAGGCCCCTGGGAACCGAACAAAGTCGCGGGTTTGGATGCCTCCTGCGCTCCGTGGCTCAAAAAAAGAGACATCGCCATTCTTGGCAGCGATGCTTGCAGCGACGTGGTTCCATCGGGAGTCGAAGGTGTGGAGATGCCGATTCATCAACTGATGTTGGGGGCGATGGGGGTCGTGATCCTGGACAATTGCGATCTAGAAGCGCTCGGCGAGGCCGCCAATAACCGGCAAAAATGGGAATTCTTGCTCACCGTTGCCCCCTTGGTAGTGGTCGGGGGAACAGGCTCGCCGGTTAATCCCATAGCTACTTTTTGAAAGCGGGCTTGCCGGCAGGAGACTGCGAACAAATGCGCGCCCCTCCAGACATCGAATGCCAGCAAGCAGGGATTATCTCCGGGGGCGAACTTGGGATCATGCGAGCAAAGGAAGCATTTAAGCAATAAAAATATGATTTTGAGTGCTGAAATTTTGCTTGAACATTCTTTGCGGTCACTTTAAATTTGTTGTGATCAAATACTTAATGCCAGTACCGGCTGATTAATGGAATGAAAGCTTTCGATATCGACCTCGCTCAAAGCGGCTTTTCTGGTAATCGTCACGATACGGCGTTCACGTTGATCGAGTTGCTGGTTGTTATTGCGATCATTGCCATCCTCGCAGCAATGCTCTTGCCAGCCTTGTCCACAGCCAAGAGTAAGGCCTCGGCGATCCAGTGTCTGGCGCAAGGCCGGCAAATCTCGATGGCGATGATGATGTACGTTCAGGACAATAATGATCGGTGGCCTGACCCCAGGATGTATTATGGCACCAACGGCCTTGGCCCCGGCACCCAAGATGCCTCGCGTTATGCTTGCTACGAAGTGGGTGGGTTTGCATCGCTTTTGAAACCTTACATCAAAAGCGGGCTCGATGATGTCTCTGTTGTCTTTTGGTGTAAAAGTGACAAAACCCTTTACCCCACAAATGACCCGAATGCGTGGACAACTTGGATGTACCGTTGGGTCCTGGCCACCTTTACCGAAAGTTTACCCCGGGCAGGAAGCCTCAAAACGAGCGATTTCGCCAAGCCAAGCCAACAGGTCTTTTATCATGAGACCAAGGCGAACCACTATGGCGGGTGGCCAATCTGGCAATCCAATGGGCCCCAGGCGCACCAGCCCAAAATCAATGCGGCCTATGCGGATGGCCATGCACACGTTTGGAAAGTTCCCAAATCCGCCGCCTCCGGGATGGCTTACGACGCTAACTGGTTTGAGTTTCCTACTTGGAGCACCGGATGGAGCCCGCGTGAGGGCTGGGATAATTGAGTTCCTTTCCTGACCTGATTCCAGTGGGACACCTCTCAAAAAGCAACTGCTCGTAACGGATTGGTGGTGGTGACCTACGGGTTGCCATTAGTTTGGCGCGTAGAGCCCTACGCGGCAAGGTCGGTGAACGAAGTCTGAAATGCGCACATGAGTGTAGTCGAACGCCCCACCTATCGCCAACTCACAAGCGACCCTTTCAAACCGGCCGGCGTGGCATGGGAAGTATTTTCCGCCAACCCGTACCGGGGCACCTTGAATCTCATCACGGCGGAACGGATCGTTGCTGCCACTAAATTCATCCGCGCCGGAAAAGTTTTTTCATTGAATTGGGAAGTCACCCATCCGAACCCGAGCCTTTTTCACCGCAAACGGTGCAAGCACATCTTTTTCAACGATCCAAACTCGACTGACGACTACCTGGATCAATTTTATCTTCAGGGATCCAGTCATTGGGACGCGCTTTCCCACGTCCATCACCCAACGCGCGGGCATTTTTTGGGGCTAAAAGCTATCACGCGGCCCGAGGATAATCCTATCGGCGTGGACCAGTACGCAAAGGAGGGAATCGTTGGCCGCGGGGTGCTGATTGATGTGGCAGATTATTTCCAGCACAACGGAAGGCAACTCAATCCTTTTTCCCGTGATACGATTTCATTAAGAGATCTTAAGGCAGCTATTAGGTGGCAAAAGACGGACCTTCAGGAAGGAGATATTTTGTTATATCGCAGCGGATGGATTGATGCCTGGCGGAGGCTGCCGGACTTTCGCCATCAAGTGTCTCGCGAACCGATGATTCCAGGGCTGACAGGCGCGGCGGAAGTGGCTGAATTTCTCTGGGACACCGGCATTGCGGCTTTGGCTTGCGACAACCCGACGGTCGAGGTCTTCCCCTTTGAAAGTGACACTGATAACCTGCATCATCGGCTCGTAGTGAACCTAGGCATGCCTCTCGGGGAAATGTTTGATCTTGATAGCTTGGCGAGCGCCTGCCAAAAAGATGGACGTTATGAGTTCTTTTTCTGCGCCGCTCCCTTGAATCTTCCCGGTGGCGCGGGGTCGCCGGCCAACGCCCTGGCCATTCGTTAAGATCGGTTTGAAAGCGCACGAAGCTAGACCATGCGAAAAACGCACCTCATTTTCCCGTGGGTCTGCCTCCTATTGGCAAGCTGCATCTTCGGCTGCAACAAACAAGGGCAAAGCGCACAAAAAAAACCGAGGTTTGCATTCGTAATTAACGTGCCGGGCCGGTACTGGGATATTGCTCATGCAGGCTGTTTGCAGGCAGCGCACGAGGAGAGTGCGGAAGTGGAGTTTTATGTCCCTGGGGAAAGCACCGCCGCTCAGCAAAAGCAAATTGTCGAGGCCCTCGTAAGTCGTGGAATTGACGGTCTGGCTATTTCCCCTCTTAATCCGGACAGCTTGGCGCGCGTGTTGGTGGACGCGGGAAAATACATGCCTGTAATTTGCATGGATTCGGACGCTCCCAACTCCCGAAGAATCTGTTATATCGGTACGGACAATGTTGCTGCCGGTCGAGCAATGGGCCAAGAGTTGAAGAAAGCCTTGCCTGAAGGTGGCGAGGTGGCGCTATTCGTGGGTCAGCTCGACGTGGGTAATGCAAGAGAGCGACAGCAAGGAATTCTGGAAGCGTTGAATGCCTCAAACTTGAAAATCGTCGGCACTTTCACCGATGGCGCCGACCGGCCCACGGCCAAATCGAACGCAGCGGATGTGTTGTCGAAGTATCCGACTTTGAAAGGAATCATTGGACTCTGGGGGTACAACGGACCCGCCGCTGCGAAAGCTCTCGAGGATAGCCCTGGCCGAAGCGTTAAGATCGTAGCAGCAGATGAGGATATCGAAACTTTGGCAGCAGTCCGCGAGGGTAAAATCGTCGCAAGTATTGTACAACAGCCATACGAGTTTGGCTATCAATCGATCAAGTTGCTCGCGAAATTGCATCGCAAGGAAACGGTCAAAATACCGGAGAATAAGATGATCTTTGTTCCAATCAAGATCATGGAACGGAGCAACGCCACTGAAATCGAGAGTTTCGTGAACGAAAAGTTGGCTTTGCGCAAAACCTATCTTGCGCGGTCACGGTGAGCCTTGTGCCTCCTCCACCCCCCAAGCTGCTGGAGTTGCGGGGAATCAGCAAGAGTTTTCCAGGGATAAAAGCGCTCGACCGGGTCGGACTTGAAGTGGGCGCCGGTGAAGTCGTTGCGCTGGCGGGAGAAAATGGAGCTGGCAAAAGCACCCTAATTAAAATCCTGGCTGGCATCGAGTTGGCCGACGAAGGGGATATCCTCATTGACGGCCGTCGAGTCGAAATTACCTCCGTCCGTGATTCAATGAAATTGGGGATTAGCCTGATTCATCAAGAGCTCAACCTGGCGGAGAATCTCGACATTGCGGAGAACATTTTTCTGGGCAAGCAACCTTATCGTGGCTGGCCATGGATGAGGTTCACTAACCGAAGGGAAATGCGCCGTCGGTCGGCGTATTTGCTTGACAAGGTGGGATTGCCGATCTGTTGCACGACCAGAGTGCGAAATCTGTCTCCAGGGCAGAAGCAATTGGTCGAGGTTGCCAAAGCGTTCTCGGCGGATGCGCGGCTCATGATTTTCGACGAGCCTACCAGCAGTCTTACGGACAACGAGGCCCAACGCCTGATGGAGGTTATCAGCTCCTTGAAGCAAAGCGGCGTGAGTATTATTTACGTAAGCCATCGCTTGGCTGAAATCTCGACGCTGGCCGACCGTGTGGTGGTGTTACGCGATGGGCGACGTGTCGGGGTGCTTGCGGGCAAAGAGATCTGCCATCCGAAAATCGTGTCCCTCATGGTTGGACGCGACGTGGAACAATTCTATCAACGCACGCGGCATCAGATTTGGGATACAGAGGTCCTGCGCGTGCAGGAATTGCGATACGCCGCCGCTCGCGAGCCAATCAACTTCAAAGTCAACAAAGGCGAGGTCCTCGGGCTTGCGGGGTTGATGGGTTCAGGGCGAACTGAACTTGTGCGCGTGTTATTCGGAATCGACCCCGCTCTGTCGGGCAGGGTATCTGTATCGGGCCGAGAGATCCGATTGGGAAGTCCTCGCCGAGCGATTGCTTCGGGCATGCTACTGGTGCCCGAGGAGCGCAAAACCCAAGGATTGGTTCTCCAGGCCTCGTTGGTGAACAACGTCAGCATGGCTGCTTTGCCCAAGCTCGGTCGTTGGGGGCTGCTGAATACCACCGCGGAGAGAACCCTCGCGAAGCGTCAGATACATTCGCTCGCGATCCGAGCATCCAGTTTGAATCAACGAGTATTTCGCCTTAGCGGTGGGAACCAACAGAAAGTGGTTCTGGCAAAATGGCTGGCTCTGAACCCGGCAATGCTGATATTGGATGAGCCAACACGCGGAATCGACGTAGGAGCAAAAAGCGAGATTTATGCCTTGATTTCGGAGCTTGCCGCGCGCGGCGTCGGGATCATGTTAATCAGCAGTGAAATGCCAGAGATCATCGCTCTATCGGATCGGGTCTTGGTAATGCACGAGGGCCGCATTCAAGGCGAGCTTGTCCACGAAGCGATCACAGAAATGAACATCATGGCGTTGGCCGTCGGTAAAGACCCATGACTGCGCTCCCTGTTCGAACGCGGGAATGTGAGGCCGGCTTGCAATGGCGGCTTGAGGAGGTGAGCGCACAAGTTCTGGTCATGCTAGTTCTTTTGGCCGTTTTAATCCTGGTGACCAGCCTTGTCGACCCTAACTTTTTTCGATCCATCAGCCAACGTGGCCTGTGGCGGGATGTTGCAGTGCTGAGTTTGTTCGCTCTCGGCCAGGCAGTAGTGATTATTTCGGGCGGCATCGACTTATCGGTAGGCTCGCTGCTCTGTTTTACCGGCAGCCTGACGATTGTACTCCTCAAGGCCGGCAACCTGACGTTCATAGAAGCGGGTCTGATTGTTTTGGCGCTGGCTGCCATGATTGGGCTTGTACATGGCTCGCTGGTGTGTTTCTTAAATCTGCCCCCGTTTCTAGTGACTCTCTGCAGTTTGCTTTTTTTTCGTGGCCTGTCGCGCGTGCTGACCCGTGACAGCACGGTTTCGTTTAACCCTTCGGAACAACCGCTGTTTGCAAGCTTGGGGCAGGATACTTGGTTCGGAATTCCCCTGGCGATGTATCTCCTGATTGGTGCTTTGGCTCCTTTGGCCTGTTTCATGCATTTTAGCGTTCCTGGCCGGTACCTTTTTGCGATCGGTTACAACTTGGAAGCAGCCCGATTCAGCGGCGTGCGAGTCAATTCCTTGCGCATTTTCAGTTATGTTCTCTGTGCGTTGCTCACGACAGTGGCAGCTTTTATCGAAGCAAGCAGCGTTGGCAGCATGACGCCCTCTACCGCCGGGACCGCTTATGAAATGTATGGTATCACAGCCGCGGTTCTTGGTGGTTGTACGCTTCGCGGCGGCGAAGGCTCCTTGATTGGCGTCATTACCGGTGCTGCGATCCTCAGAGTGATTCGTTCGATGGTTATCTTCCTCAACATTTCGACTTACTGGACGTATGCCGTTACCGGCCTGGTCCTGCTTGCAGCGATAATCGCCGATGCTGTAGTCAGGCGGAGGCGAAAAGGAATTTGAATCGCAGTTGTCTTATCCTCCAGTCAACTCACCCACAAACCCAGATGTTTAAAAGCATTCAAACATTTCGCCAAAAACTCGATTCGGGAAAATTTTGTTTGGGCACTGGCATCACCCTCTCCGATCCAGCGGTGACTGAAGCTTTGGGACCAAGTTCCGATTTTTTCTGGATCGATATGGAGCACACGCCGCTCAACCTAGAATCGCTGCAAGCCCACCTTATCGCTGCGCGCGCGGTGGCTGTCCCGGCTTTAGTGCGAGTGCCCAGTTCCGAAATCGGCTTCATCAAACGGGTTTTGGATACGGGCGCTCAGGGTTTGATTGTTCCACAGGTCCGCTCGGTCGAAGAGGTGCGCCGAGTCGTGGGTGCGTGTCGGTACAAGCCGGTGGGCGATCGCGGCTATGGACCACGACGTGCCTCCAGTTATGGCGCCGACGATGCGACTTATTTGGACACGGCAAACCAAAAACTCTTCGTTTCGGTTCAGATTGAGAATATGGATGGTTTGAAAGCTCTCGACGACATCGTGAGGGTTTCTGGCCTGGATTCGATTGTCATCGGGCCATATGATCTTTCGGCGTCCATGGGGCTGATTGGCCAGGTAGCTCACCCCAAAGTAAAGGCTGCCATCAAGTCGATTATCAGCAGGGCACGGAAAGGCGAATTATACGTGGGGATGGGCGGAGGGCCCGATAGTGCGTACGCAGTCAGAGCTGCCAAGGCTGGCGTACAATGGCTGCAATGCGGCAGCGATTTCGGTTATATGATCCAACGTGTTCAGGGATTGTTCGCCGACATTCGGCGCCGATTGGATCTCTGAGCGAATGAGTTGCGGCTCTTCGGCATCTGGTTGTGTGAAGTTTTCGCGCCGTACTGCCTTTCCCAGGTCCCAAGGTTCCTGGACAAAGAGTTATTAAGATGGATCTGGAGCCGTTTGACCGCCTCTTCCACATTCCTTTTGCGGATCGCCTCCAGAATTCTCTTATGCTCCTCGAAAGACTGGCTGACTCGGCCGTAACGAAAACCAACGGTGGTAATTAACATCACTTTGCGCACGAGCGGCTCGATTGTTTCAGCCAGCACTTTGCTCCCCGATGCCTCGCACAAAGACATGTGAAACATGTGATCCGCCTTGCGACGTTCTCCGACGGTTGATGTTTCTCCAGTTGCTATCATTCGCTCGGTTTCGATTCCTAACTCGTCTAACCGCTCGTCAGTGAGATGATGAACCGCTCCTTCCACCGTTAATGGCTCCAACAAAAGCCGGATTCTAAAGATTTCATGCAAATCACCAGAACTTAATAGGGCCACCCGCCAGCCACGGCGAGGCAGGCGCACGAGCAGGCCGTCTTTGCTCAGCCACTCGGAGGCGCGCCGCACCGTTGCCGGGTTGATTCCCAACTCAGTGGCCAGGGGCCGTTCCTTAATGATTTGGCCCGGCTGAAAATCGCCGTGCAGGATTCGCTCCAGAATAATTTCGTAAGCGCTATCAGTCTGATTGGAAAAATCAAAATCCAACTTCTTGTTAGTCTTGGCTTTGGGGGGATAATTGGCGACGATGGGTCGGCCGGTGCCATTGAATTTAACCCATTTTGATTTTGCCAGCCTTTCGAGGGCCTTATTGACCGTTGTCCGGCTGACGGACAGGTTTTCGGTGACTTGCCGCGCGTTGATCCGTTCACCGATTTTTATCTTCCTCGTGGCAAGCTGGCCGACCAGGTATTCAAAAACGCGATCCGCCAGAGATTGGCGATTGACGAAATTCATAACGTTCCTGTATGTATTGAACCTTATTCCGCACGGATGGTCAAGGGCATGCAAACTGCCAGGAACAAGCGGAACGAGCGCAATGTTCTTTTCTGAATAAAGACGGCTTACTTCTTATTGTCCGGCTCCAACGAATCCCGACTTCTTCGCGCCACCAAAATAACAGAGACCCACTAAGGAAGAAGTTCAGCATCTCGGCCATGTGCGGCGAGCCAGAAAGGAGAGTCCATCCTCCGGGCCGCAGGGGCAAGAAGAAAAAATACAAGCCCAAGCCGCAGGGCGCGTTTAAGAATCGTAGCGAATGATCTTCATGGATGGTCATTGATTTGGTTTACAACAAAGCTGTGGAATGGCAAGAGACAGGATCTTACGCCTGCCGAGACGCCTTGAGAACGCGGTAAACCAGCCCTCCGGGCTTGGCAGGCGCGCCGAAATCCTTTCCTTCAAGAGCTGCCGGCAGCGACCAGAGCATCATATCCTGATAATAATCGTTGCCGAAGGTACGCTCGCCGGTGTCCATGTCGCCGCGCATAATGTTGGGCATGTCCCAAGTATAGCCCTGGAGACAGACCAGATTGTGCCATACCTTGCGCGCGAGTTCCAGGCCGAATTCCCGCTCGCCTGCGTACATGTAAGTCATGCCCAGCATCAACGCCTCCGGCGGGAAGTAAGAGTAAGTGCCATAACCTTTCACCTGGGCTGGTGTTCCATCAGGATTGGCGTAATTGACAGCTCCGTATTTTGTCACCGCCACATTGCACCGCTTGATCGTAGAGAGGCTTTTCTTTACTCGATCCTTCGGAAGTGCAGTCGCCAGGCCGTGATGGTCGGTGACCCATTGGCCATCCAATTGATAACCGAAAACTAACTCCGATTTGCGGCCACTCTCCGGCTCCCAATAATTCAGATAATAATTCCCAGTCCACAGCTTTTTTTCCATCGCTTCTGCACCCGCGGTAAACCAGTCGCGGCACTGGTCGGCGAAAGATTTATCGCCGACAAGCTGGGCGAACCGTTCCGAAATGCGAAGCTGAGCCAAATGCAGCGCACCCACATGCGCGGTCATGCCCGCCCAGCCTGGCTCGGGCGCTTCAAACCATTCGGTGCCCGCGTTGCCGGTCGGCATGGCGATAATCCGATCGCCGATAGGATACGATGGCCGCAGATTAACCGTCCAAATCATGCATTGCTTCATCACCGGATGAAATTCGTTGATGAAATCTCTCTCTTTGTTTCCGTAACAAAGAAAATATCGATCAAGCATTGCAGCGATCGAAATGCCGTTGGTTGCAAACTGGTACCCGCGCGTCGTGTTCGCAAAGTCGATCGGCGGTGTATTGCCGGTGCATCCGCCGAAGATCCAGGGCGGTGCGCCGTCAGGAAACTGGTAACCTTTGTACCCGCGGTAAGTGGAGAGGGCCAATTTGGGGAAAAAGTAAACCAATGGCGCGTTGCCATAAAAGGAACAGGGAATGCACTCAAATTGCGGACAGCCGCGCGGGCATTCAATTAAGCCATAGAGTCCATCCTGCTCCTTCACCCAGTCGGGCAGGGGCGCCTTCTTCTGTGCCCACATGCCGTCTTCTGTAATCATGTAGAGGATGTTGATAAGAGAATCGCGCAACCACAGCGGCAGTTTCGTGTCCGTGAACACGGCCTGCTGCCAGGCTAGAACTCGTCGCAGCAGTGTCTCATGATTCTGCGCCAGGTTTTCCGCCGCGCTCTCAGCGCTGGGAAAATGCTTCACGTACATATGCGTGAACGTATGTTCAGCGTCCGCCCAATTGTAACCGCCCGCATTCCACGTTGGCGCATTCCATGAAACAATAAACCGAATGATTTTTCTCTCGGCCGCCTTGAGCTTGAAATCCACTGCTGCCGAGCTGTCCGAATCGTCCGGCCCAGCTTGCGGAAGGGCCGTTGCCACCGCCGCCCACTTCGCGCCTTCGGCATCCAAGCCGCCGCCAAAACGCACGCGCTCGTTGCCAACGACTCCAAGCGCATAAGAGGCCAATCGTCCAGTTACGGTTACGCCGTTGAACTGGCCTGCACTCGCATCCTTGCGTTCGAAATGGTCGCTTCCGGCCTCCTTATTCGTAGGACCGGGAAAAGAAACAACCAGTGAGCCCTGCTGCATCTCAGAGGTATTGTTCCGCAAGTGTACTTCGAACACGACACCCGGAAGCATCGAACCGATCACATCGCCCGGCAGAAATGGCGACCAGGCCCGCAACCCCACCCTCACAGGCGCATCAGTTTGAAATTCCAAGTCCGCGACCGGATAATGTCCCCAGTAGTGAATCTCCTGGGCTGTCTTGACACCGTCCAGATTCAGCCGCTCTGGATACCTCTCGAACGGTTGATCGGTATTCGTGTAAGCTTTGTCTTTCCAGATGTGGAGCTTCTTGGCGTCTGTCGGGTGCTGGTACTCGCCCCAACCTTTCTTGATCTGTTTCGGATCACACAAGACCCACGTTTTTGGGCCGACACTCAGCCCGAGCAAGGGCGTATTGACCGGACCGCGGCGCGGAACAACCGTGTTGTAAATCGTCATGTAACCCAGCATCCCGCTTGTTTCGAGGTCGAAACATCCTGTATCTACGCCGCCCAGCGCCATGCCATTCGTTACGGTGTCGTTCAATCGATAGATGACTCCACAAGCTGGCTGCGAAAAGCCCGCCGCCGGAAACTGCACCCATTGCTTGCTCGGTAAATCTGTCGGGAACAGACGCGAATCGGTTTTCTCTGTGGCCCTGATCAATTCCGGCAGGCTCGCGCACAGCGTCACCGCCGCGGCAGTCTTGATGAACTCTCGGCGTTTCAGCCCTCTGCTGCGTTCTAAAGATCGTTGATGTTTTTTCATGCCTGGGTCTCCACTGGCTTTATTGATTTCGGTTTTGACATATTGTTGGCACTTGAAGGATTGAGAATGCGCTGAATTAAACCGGCAGTTGGCAACCCTGTGAACCATTTTGCCCGGCGATGGCCAAGGGCAGTCCCCATAGGATAAGCATTTGGTAAAAATCGGTAGCTGTCAGTTCGGGATTCTTGATTGGTAGGACCTGGGAACGTCAGAGCGAGCGTTCCCTTTTCAGCTCGATCCGATGGATTGAAAACATGGACTTCAAAAATCGCAGCCGGAGTGTTTGAGACGTCTGAATCGCCCGGAATGAAAGTAGACCATGCGCTTAAAGCGGCTTTAATGGGTGATCCGGTTTGAAACTCGAGGTCTGCGATTGGGTAGTGGCCACAATAAAAAATTTCATCTGCTGGATTTGTTCCGGCACTGGCGAGCGTGGTTAAGCTCCACACTTTGTCGCCCACGGCCAGCGCCAGGAAAGATTGCTGTAGCTCGCGCGGGGGGGCGAAGGAGTTGAAAATCGAACAGCGGCCCAACGTACCGTCGGTGTTCAGATCCATGCATCCAGTGCCGATGCCGCCCAAAGGCAAACCGCAGACCGCTTGCCCGGCGCGGTAAATGACGCCACAGACTGGGTTTAAAAAGCCTTCAGCGCGGAATTCCGCCCAACGGAGATCGCGGGGCTTGGTTGGGAAAAGCAACGGAAGGCTCATGCAATTTCGGAAAAGGAGATCTTGATCGGGATCATAATCTTCTCGTCTTTTTTCCGGGTGAAAGCACGCTTCGGAGTCCAAGCTACCGATCACTTAGTTGCCCCTCTCGGGCGGGTGCTTGCGCGGCTTTGATAATCCGGTCCACTAAAGCGCCTGGAGCACAAAACGATTTGATATCTTTATCAAGGGTGCTCGCTGGAACCGCCCAGAGCATCATGGCCTGGTAATAGTCGGTGCCGAACAGCCTCTCGCCCGTTAACCCATTTACCATATTTGGCATGTCCCATGTCAGGCCCTGGCGGCAAACCAAATTGGCCCAGTGCTTGCGGACCAGCTCAAGCCCAAACTCGCGCTCGCCGGCGCACATGTAAGTCATTCCGAGGACCGGCACCTCGGCCACGAACATCGAATGGGTGCCGTAGTGCGCGACATCTTCAGTTTTCTCATGGCTGGTCTCCGGCCCTTTTACCTTTTTTTCGATTGGAGTGCCGTCAGGGTGGGTAAAGTTGGCCGCGCCGATATTCGGCGTCAGCGCGATGTTGCACCGTTTGATGGTCTGCAAAGTGGTCTTAACTCGTTCAGGACGAAAGACGCCGTCCAAACCATGAAAGTGAGCGGCCCACTCACCATCAAGTTGGTAGCCCATCACATCCCCACTTTTCTTGTTTGCCTCCGGGTCCCAAAAGTTAAGGTAGTAAGAGCCGGCCCACATTTTTTCTTCCATGTCTTTTTGCCCTTCTGCCAGCCAGGCATGGCATTGCTTCGCATACGCCTCATCGCGAGTGTGACGAGCCATTCGTTCGATCATGCGAAGTTGAGCCAAGTGCAGACCGCCCATGTGCGTGGCCATGCCGGCCCATTCACCGTGCTCGAACCATTCCATGCCGCCATCGTCGGGCATGCGAATAATCCGCCCGGGCTTGGTGCTAAGGTTCATGGTGTAGGTATTCACGCGCTTGGCTGATTCGTAGAACTCCCGAAGGATCGAGTCGTCTCCCGTGCGCTGCCACAGGCGATCGACCATATCGATGAAGCAAGTGCCATTCAGCGATTTCTGCCAAAAGAATTCGGGTGAAGCCATATCCGGCAGATCGCCGATTTGGCCTAGCGCAAAAGGAATTTCTCCGTCGAGCCGCTGGTATTGTTTGAACGCACGCAGAGTGGAGCGTGCGAGTTCGGGAAAAAAATAGGTAATCGGCAGGCCGCCATACCAATCGCAAGGAATGCAAGAGGTGTGTGGGCAGCCGCGCGAACTTTCGTTCATGGCAAAGACCCCGGTCGGGAAAGCCCAATCGCCCAGCGGCGACTTAGGCTGGGCCCAATAGCCGCTGGCAGCGATGAGATGCAAGTTATTGATGAGCGCATCACGAAGCCACACGGGGAGGCCTTCTTCCGAATAAAGCACCGTTTGCCAAGCCACTATCCGGTGCAACAATTCTTCATGGTCGGCCGCTACACGTTGCGCCACATCTATCGCACTATTATAGCGAGCAGCATACATGTGGGTGTAGTGGAGCTGTTCGCCCAGCCAGCTTGGGGCTTTCCATTCCTTCTTTGGCTGAGCGCCTTCTTGCTTGCGATCGGCTCCTTCCCAGAGCGGCGCGTACCAGGCCAGGACGAAACGAACAATTTTCTCCTGATTCGGATCGAGTGTGAAATCGACAGCCGCCGAAGAACTGGGGTCTTTGTAATACTCCAGGCCGTTCGAGTCGAGTGGATTAGGTTCGGGCAGCCGCCTAGCCAAATTCGACCAGCCTTCGGGAGCTGACTGGAGTCCTGCTCCCAAACGCACGTCTTTTTCACCAATCACACCCAACGCATAACTAACGTCGGCCGGAGAACTAACGAGAATTCCCCGAAATTGGCCGTCCACCTGACGCCGCAAAAATTCCGTGCTCTTTGCCTCATCGGGATCGGGTCCGGGAAAATGCAATGCGATGGCGCCTGTTTGTGCATGAGCGGAAGGATTGCGAAGATGAACTTCAAAAATCGCGGCGGGGATGTCCGAGGCGGCGGCATCGCCCGGAAAGAAAGGCGACCAGGCGCGCAGGCCCACCTGGAGCGGGGCATCGGTCTCGTATTCCACGTCCGCGACCGGATAATGTCCCCAGTAGTGGATCTCTTTTGCAGGTTTGACGCCTTCAATCATCGGCGCCTGAATCTTCTCTACTTTAGATTCTTTCACCCAAACTCCCGGCATGTGTGGCTCCATGTTCCAGGTAATCAAGCTGCCATTCATGAATTTTTCGGGCACGAGGACCCAGGTTTGATTGCCCACAGCAAGGCCAAGCAAAGGATCAATGTGCGAAGGGATCTTTCGTGGCATACGCCATTTGGGGTTGTAGGTGAATTGCGCGTTGGCGTTGAAAATCGAGCGGTATCCCCAGATCCCCGTGGGTTCGATAGCAATACAACCAGTCTCGACTCCCCCAAGCGGAACACCAGCCACCGGGGGCTTGGCAGTGCGATAAATGACGCCGCTAACCGGCGAGCTATAGGACTGTGCCTGAAAAGTGACCCATTCTGTTTCCGGCAGGTCTGTTGGAAATAATTTGCTGGTGGCATGAGTGGTCGCAAAGGCAAGAATGATTAAGGCGTTCGTGGCTATCAGTCGAAAAGATGTTCGCATAAGATTGTCTCGCACAATAAACTGAGCTTCGCGCACAGCGATTCTAGGCGACAACCAGGCTGTTAGCGTAAGCCAGCACGCCCATGGCAACGAGCAACACAACAATCCCCCCATAAAGCGTTCGGATCGAAGCCTTGGAAGCGCCTCTCCATTCGCCCGTCATGAATCCGATGGCCGAAGCCACTATGAGAGCCATCCCGAGATTCACGCCGAACCCCACGGTGGTGCCAAGTTTTCCCAGGTAGAAGGCGCCGATTCCATAGGGGATCTGCGCCAGGAAATGAACTACACCCATCGAGGACGCTACAAAAAAATCTCGCGCGGAATTCGGGGCAAAGTAATTTCGCCACGTGCCGTGTCGCAGCATTGATGCGCCCATAAAAATGATCAAGGCTGAAATCCCTCCCCAATACATCGGCATCCACCGAATGAGAGTGCCGTAAAGCTCCAAGCTTCCCAAGTTACTAGCCGCTTTCTGAAACGGCTCGGCAAAATCGTAGCCTAAATTCGCGCAAGCGCTAAGCACTCCCGAGAAAGCGCACCACATCATGCCGCGCCAGAAAACGCTTCCTTTGGGCCGATGATGCGTGAGCGTCGAGGCCGGTTGCTTTGCCTCGGCCTCGAGAACCGAACCACCTCCAAGTGGGTCAGCCTGCACCGGCATGGCAGCCAGAGCCAATTCTCGATCCGTTTTTTCGCTCGGCTTCGGTGTCGGTGACCCAACCGTTTCGCGCTCGCGCATGATTCCCGCTTTGCCACTAATCGCGGTGCCAACCAAGAGCAACAAAATGCCCGCAATAGTTGCTATCTTTGGTTCCGTTGCCACAGTATCCCATCGGCGAATCAAGGGAATGCCTGAACCTACCGCCACCGACATGCCTTTAATCATCGCCGCACCCAAAGCCATGCCCAGCATATTGAAACCAAAAGCATAGGTGATAGCCCCGAGCCCCCAACCGAAGCCCAAGGCATAAACCGTAAGCAACGTCGCCTTGCTCGTTCCGGAAATGGCCGAGCCCCAGCCGGGCAATACAATGTTGATGACGATGAAAGGCACGACAATCGTGGCAAAAAACAGTGATAACAGAGCGGTGTTATCTACCGTGTAACGGCGTTGGACCCGATATTGCAATCCGAACGCACCGCCGGCGACTGCTGCGATAAATATGAAGCCAAAGCCTGGGATCAAGGGATTCATGTCAATGTGGCTGGTTTGAGTTTAATTAGTGAATCACATGTCTCTGTTCGCCGGCAGGGGTTTTCCGGGCCAGCGGGGTTTGTAATGGTCATTAGAGCGAGCTTTGAAACCAAAGCGCAAGCAAAATCTCATTTTGCTTGCTAAAAACCATATTGCGGTTCTTCGGCTCCGGATTTAAGAATAGTGGCTGCTCGCGCAAGAGCTTTGGGGAAAGAACGTTTTCCCACCCAAAATAATGCGCCTATCGACCTAGACACTTATGGATGCACAACTGAAAGGCAAAACCGCCCTGGTCACAGGCGGCACCACCGGCGTCGGTTTTCACATTGCTCTGGCGCTCGCACACGAAGGCGCGCATGTGGCCGTCGCTGCTCGCCATTCAAATCAAGAGTCGGTCGCGGCGATACAAGCCTGTGGTGTTCGGGCGCTCGAGATCGAGACCGATGTCAGCCGACCGGACCAGGTCATTGCCATGGTGCAGAAAACGATCGCGGAGTTCGGGCGCCTTGATCTCTATGTCAACAATGCTGCGGTCACGCATCATCAAGCATTCACGCAGATTTCTGCTGAAGCCTGGCAAACCACACTAAATACAAACCTCGCCGGCTGCCTTTGGGCTTGTCGTGAAGTCGCTAAACACATGATCTTGCGACAGCAAGGTTGCATTCTGATTGTCGGCTCAACCTCAATGTATACCCCCGGACCAAGCGAAACGGTTTATCGGATTACGAAAATGGGGCTAAAAGCGCTAACCCAAAGCTTGGCGATCGAGTTGGCCCCACACCAGATCCGTGTCAATCTGCTCGTGCCAGGACATTATCGAACGAAGCTTACCGCCGGAATTCCTCCCGAAACCGAAGAACGGCTTATCCACGAAATACCTTTGCGGCGATTTGGCAATCTCCCGGAGTGTGGCCACGCAGCGGTACTGTTGCTGTCCGACGCCCTCAGCGCCTACACCACCGGGGCAGAATTAATCGTTGATGGCGGATTACACCTTCGCGCGATGACCTTTCTTACCGACGAAGCTTTGCGGGACTTAAATTGCGGCGGATTGGAATCTCTGCGCGGAGATGCTAAAAGGGAACCGCCTTTGCTCTGACATACGGCTTCGCCAATGTCGATGTATTATCTCAATCAAAGCTATTCTTAAGTTAATAAAAGACTTGTGAATATTCGTCGGTCTGGTAGAATTTGCGCATAGAGAAACGGGCGCGGTATTCAGGGTGAGAGGGACATTGGGGTTGTGCGCCTCTTTCAGATCACTGGACATATATGGTGAAGATTGCAGCTGGAGATTTGGAAAATTACATAATTGCTTTATTCGAGGCGGCTGGGGCACCCGCCAATGAGGCGAGCATCGTGGGAGCGCATCTGGTCGAGGCCAATCTCGCCGGAGTGGACTCCCACGGAGCGCTGCGTGTGCCGCAGTACGTGGAGGCAATTCAGACCGGCAGAGTCAAGCTGGATGTGCAACCCCGCATCGTGTCCGAAACGGAATCCACCGCGGTGATCGACGGGTGCAGCGGTTTTGGCCAGGTGGTCTGCAACCAGGCGATGGAATTAACAATTCGCAAAGCGCTCGCGAACGGAATAGCCGCGGTAACGGTGCGGAATAGCTATCACTCCGGCTGCATGGCCTGTTACACGAAGAAGGCGGCGGCGAAGGATTTGATCGCACTGATTATGGTCAATGCGGGAGGGGGTGGCCAATCGGTCGCGCCGTTTGGCGGATTAGCTCGCCGTTTGGCCACCAATCCTGTGTCGATCGCGGCTCCCTCTCAAGAGGGTTATCCTATAGTGTTGGACATTGCGTCCAGTGTTGCACCGGAGGGAAAACTCCGTGACTATTATCAGAATGGCAAATCGGTTCCTGTCGGCTGGATCATCGACGCGAAGGGCCGGTCAACGACTGACCCAAAGGATTTCTATGAACGCGGCGGCGCCTTGCAGCCGCTCGGTGGAGCTGCAGGCTATAAAGGTTTTGGGCTGGCCTTTATGATCGACATTCTCGCTGGCGCGCTTTCCGGTGCGGGCTGCTGTCGTGCCGATGGGCCCGAACCAAAAGACGGTCTTTTGATGATCGCAATCAATATCAAACGGTTCATTTCGCTTGCCGCGTATCATCGGCAAATATCCCTTTTGGTCGAGCACGTGAGATCTTGCCCATTGGCCCCGGGCTTCAAGCAGATTTTTGTTCCAGGTGAACTGGAATTTCAGGAAGAGAAAAAGCGACGGAGCGAAGGGATTGAATTGGACAATGGGACTTGGCAGGCTATTAGGGATGCCGCGGCCGAATTGGGTGTAGGCGCCCGCTTGGCAGAACCCGTTTC
>Ga0137378_10001451_pt1 | contig 20019 bp, 15 predicted proteins | sample SagtaG_21_FD_104813 | JGI IMG/M metagenome (GOLD analysis project Ga0137378, IMG submission 104813) | Vadose zone soil microbial communities from Sagehorn Ranch, Mendocino, California, USA - Sage2_L_60_16 metaG | ecosystem: Environmental > Terrestrial > Soil > Vadose zone | place: USA... | reverse complement strand
CGCGGCTCGACGACCTTTCACTACTACAGCCCGGCTCACACATTCCCAGCGGTCAGACCTGGGCAGGCTCACCCGCCCATCAAATCCCAAGCCCAATTGCCCCCCCAACGCAGCGGCCTAGGTCAGGAAAGCTTCGGCGGGCCTTGACGCCGCTAGTCTACGCCGTCCTGGTCCTTGTCCTACCAGTCCTGCTGTTAGGAGCCATCCTCCCCGGCGTCCTAGTCCTCACCCGCATCAATCCTCTGGCGCATCCCTTCCTCTACGCGGCCGCCGTTCCACTAGTCGGAGCTAGCTTCACACTCCTCGTCATCGTCGAGGTCATACTTCTCAAATGGCTACTCGTCCACCGGGTCAAACCTGGAACCTACCGGGTACACGGGTCCTTCTACATCCGAAACTGGCTGGTCGAGCAGCTCTATTCATTGAGCCTCGACCTAACCGCCCCGCTACGCGCCACCCTCTACCTCGCACCCCTGTACAAAGCACTGGGAGCCAAGCTAGGCCGGAACGTGGAACTCTCCACGGCCGCCTGTCCCACCCCCGACCTCCTCACCATCGACGACGGCGCAACTATCGCAGACGAGGTCGCCCTTGGACCCTCACGCGTCGAAAACGGCTGGATGACTGTCGCGCCCACCCGGATCGGCAAACGCTCGTTCCTAGGCAATAGCGCGGTTGTCCCGGGTGGCACCACGACAGGAGACAACTCACTACTCGGCGTGCTCACAGTTCCACCCCAAGGCCCTGGCCAAGCTTCCCAGCCAGGCGCCTCCTGGCTCGGCAGCCCTCCCGTCCAACTCCCACACCGCCAGCCCAGCACAAGCTTCGAAGACAAACGAACCTACCAACCCACCCGCAGAGCCCGCCTCGTCCGCGGCATCATCGAAGCTTTCCGCGTAACCCTTCCACCAGCAGGCTTCATACTCACCACAACAACAGTCATCACCGCAACCTTCGCTCTGATCGGTCGCTTCGGGCTAGTCAAAGCCCTCCTCCTTCTACCAGTAGCATACGCCGCGGCCAGTGCGATTGTTGCTCTAGCTGTGGTCCTGGCCAAGTGGGTGGTCATGGGACGCTTTCGGCCCTTCACTTATCCTCTCTACACCACCTACATCTGGCGGCTAGAGGCTGTCAACGCGCTGTACGAGTTCCTCGCCACACCACTAGCCCTCGACGCATTACAAGGCACACCATTACTACCCTTCTACTTCCGCTTACTAGGCGCGAAGGTTGGGAAGGGCGTATATGCCCACACCACAGGGCTGATAGAGTTCGACCTCGTCACCCTCGGAGACCACTCCAGCCTCAACCAGGACTGCGTCTTGCAAACCCACCTGTTCGAAGACCGCGTCTTGAAAGCAAGCAGCCTCAAAGTGGGCAACCGGTGCGACATCGGCGCCTACTCCATAATCCTCTACGACAGCCAGATGGAAGACCAGTCCCAGCTCGACGCCCTCAGCCTACTAATGAAAGGCGAAACACTACCCGCCAAAACAGCCTGGGCAGGCATACCTGCAAAACGAAGCGACTAACATTGACCATGCTAGAGGCAATCCCCAACATTATCATTCACCGGTCGCCCGATGAGCCCATCACCGACCAAACCAAGGTTCACCTATGGTTCACGGACCTGGACAAACAAGAAACCGAAATGCCAGGGCTATCATTGCTCTCACCAAGCGAACAGGCCAGAGCGAGCCGGCTGAAGAGCCCACTAGAACAGCGACGATACATCACCAGTCACGTATTCACAAGACGCGTACTGAGCAACCTAACAGGCATCGCCCCTGGAAGCTTGGAATTCAACAAGGACAAGTGCGGCAAGTCCCTGTTGAATCGACAAGCCGAGGCAGGAAACGTACCGTCACGGCTCCTGCGCTTCAACATCTCACACTCGGAAAACATCCTCGGTATTGCGGTAGGGATGGGCTTCGAGGTAGGCATCGACGTTGAAGTTGTGAACAAGAGTCTGGACTTTCTAGAAATTGCTCAGGCCAGCCTTGAACAGCCCGATGTTGAACAGGTCCAGTCCTCGCCGGTAAGCGAGCGCGCCCCAGTCTTCTATCGCCTCTGGACCAGCCGGGAAGCATTCGCGAAAATGCAGGGCCACGGAGTCGCCTCAAATCACGTCTCAAACCCCTCAGCCCTAGCGAGCTCTATGCGCTTTCTCGAGTTCGCCATCGGCGAGAGGAAGATTGTATGCTCGATAGCTCTCGCAACCCAACAACCGTAAACGAGGCCGGTAACCAAGGGTCATCCTCCGAGAACGTCTTGGTCCTGGCGGAAGGCTCAACTCTTCAATAGTGTCTTCTGAGCTTGCGAGTGTTGTGTTGCTTCTGGACACTGAACATTGGCGTTCGGTTCTCGGGCTTCTGATTGTCCGAAACTTCGATAAGCTGGAGCAAGATATTAGACGGCTGCGAATCCTAACAGTCTCCAGTCTCTTAGCAACTGGATATGGAAACAACTACAATGAAACAGGAACTTGGGGCTTTCCATTTTATGGAGGGCATCACAATATTACCAGGGTTCACATTCCAGTCTGGATACACCTACACACTGACTCCAGCGACCCAAGACGAGAAGAGCTACAACTTCCAGATATACCGATAAACTGGATTGGGTTAGGGCAGATTACAGGTTCCTGCGTGGTCTAAGGACAATTATCCATAATATTGTAGCTTGGACTCGCCGCGACTGTAACACTCTACTGTGTTGGCCGTCCCTGGCCAGGTTCCCTCTCTCTTCCCTTTTCTTTCTCCGCACTCTCAGAGCTAAGTCCACAGTCCTCGACTCTAGAAACGCCGGAGTCGGGGCAGCACCAATGTTGCGTGGCACCGTTGGCTCGAACTCTTCCGGCATGCAGTGTATAGTTGCAGCTCTTCCTGTTTCTATCTGCGTATACCTTCGAATCGCGAAGCGCTTCCCGAAGTTCTGTTGAGTTCAATGGAACATCGTCGAACACACATTTCAAGGAACGGTACTTGAGGAACGATAACTTTTCTTTCTCCCGCTATATGAGCGATGCAAGCGTCGTAAGGTCCTCTGAGCAGTTACAACTTTGCAGTTACAATGTCAGTAAGGTGTAGCAGTCGCCATGCAAAACACTGCCCACTACCACCCACGACGCGTTTCGACCACCGATTGGATCTGTGGTTGTAATCGATCCTTACATTGGAGAAATCACGTTCACGCGTGTTGCTAATAGGTCATTGAAGACTATGAAAGGCTCTCATGGTTCACAGAGAATCTAAGGCCGCCGTGATTTACTCCTTGCCAATTAATACTCGAATTTCGTCTAGTCAAGTAACCTTTCATCAACAAAAAAGTAGATTTTCACATCTTAGTCATTCGCTTCCTAAGGGCCAAAAGCTTAACTCGCATCGGGTTTCCCTAACAAATTTATCTAGAGCACTTTTGGTTTCTACTGTTGTACAAACACTCGCGACCGAACACCAGCTTAAATTGGCAACTTTGAGCGAGAGCTTGTTTCCCTGAAGCGCCACGTCGGGACTGAAAGTTCATGTGGAAACTTGCTCCTGCCAGGCTCAAAGCACTGTTACTCCTTTTCATATTCCTGTTGACGCTTGCGCCGGCTCGCCTGAGCAAAGGCGAACCAAGCCAGCAAACCAACCAACTGTCAGCATCCACGTTAGAAGGACCAAGTCCCTTGACTGTGACACTGTCAGCCCTCACATGTTCAAGTTTTCCACCTTGCTTTCCCTATCGTGTTTGCGACCCCTTCACTTGCAAGGAATGGAAGGATCTGACCAACCAGTTCTTGTGGATCTTCGGAGACGGTGAAACTAGTAGCAACATGACAGTGGACTCAAAAACCACTCACACATATCGGGACTCCCGCAACTGTGCCCCCACCGGGAACCCTTTGGGGGTGGTGTCACTCGTGTGTGGTTACAGACCCATTCTCGTCATTTTCGGGGGTGACATAACTAACCGCAAAATGGACATCAATTTGTTTTGCGCAGCAATAGGACGATGCACCGTAATTTCCTTCCCGAGTTACTTTGGCGTATCGCCGTCCATAAGAGTGACTCAGGGAACAAAGCCGCCAAGCCGCCGCGTCGTCTCTATCCAGCCAAGCGCTGACTGCTCCATCAGGTCGCCACGGAAGTCCCCAGACTTCGCCTCCTACCAGCAATTCACAAGCGATGCAAGCCTTCACGGAGTTCCACCCTTCACCTTTCACTGGGATTTTAACGATCCAAACCTTGACCCCAGCTATCCGGGCTCTCAGCCCACGAGCACAGAAGCTGAGCCATATCACATGTTTCATCAGCCCGGCTACTACAATGTCACGCTGTCCGTTAGGGACTCGGCGAGCCGCTTGGGTCCGGCTTTTCAGAATAATACATGGGAGACGTGGAGAGTCGTACCGGTGTCAGACCTGCCAGGGCCTATTGCCTGGTTTGACTGGCGCGCACCCACTCACTACTGGTTTAACCCAGAGTACAATGGGACCATGGATGCAAATCCGGCATACTGGTCACTCGAATTCGATGCATCTCCATCATGCGTAACGGGGATATCGTATAATGTGCCTACAGGGCAAATCACTTCCGTCTCCAATATTAGCAATGGCGACGTATTCTACGATTGGGACATTTACAGTCTCTCCCGGGGTTCTCGGATTGACACAGTATATGAGAGAGCCAGCCCTACTTTCACCTACAACAAGTTCCCTGAGCAAGGCAAGTATAACGTAACCCTGACAGTCAGAGAAAGCAATCGGACAATCGACCTCTCTTTTCCTACCTCATCTACCTACTGGCAGATAGTTGAGGTCAAGGACATACTGATGGTCTCCATGGGAGATTCCGTAGCCAGCGGCCAGGGTTCTCCTGATGTTCCTCAAACAATTGTCGACGCGTCGTATTGCGATGACAATCCATGTGTGGGTAACGAAGGTGTGGGGTGGGGAGTACTGCCCCCTCCCCCGGGATTTGGACCATGTGAGGAACATTGCGTGCAGTGGCCTGCTAGATGGGAAGACCAGGACAAATCAATGACCAAGTATGTGTATGTTGATGGACAATATTGGCCAGACTGGAAGGGTCATCCTAATTTGAACGCGACCATCCACACTTCGGATGGCACACTGTTTACCGTCCCACTTTATGCAGAAACATCGAAGTGCAACAGGTCGCAGTATGCATATGGCTCACTAGCTGCAATGAACTTGGAGGAGATGGATCCGCATACTTCAGTGACTTTTATTCACGTTGCCTGTAGCGGTGCGAGCATAATAGGTTCGGACCCAGCATGGAGTGGATTGGACCCGAACTGGGGTGGACTTCTTAGCAATTATACGGGGACCTATGGGAATACCATGTTGAGGCCACAGATAGACCAGATAGCTGACTTGGTTAAGGGGAGACAAATAGACTATCTCGCGTTCACTGTCGGAGGAAATGATGTTCACTTCGCCGACGTTGTAGCTGATTGCGGGAAACCTAGTCCGGATTTCCCTCTCGGTCATTTAGAATGCGATAATGACTTCCACATGACTTCTCTTCTCTCACACCGTCTAAAAGCTCTTCCTCACAAATATGACATGTTGGCAGCCAACATTACCGCCAGACTGAGCTCTAGAGAAGGTCTACCACCAGCTCACATTTACGCCATGGAATATATCGATCCCGTGACTAGCCAGTCAGGCAACTATTGCGATGCTGATACGCAACCGCCGCCCCATGATCTCGACATAGACAACACATCGCATGACTCTGGGGGCTACTTATGGAGCCTGGGTGACGTATCTGGCGTTGAGGCCCGATGGGCAGAAAGGTTTCTGCTCAATGCCCTGAGCAATGCAGTCTATACTGCGGCACTGGCGCACGGATGGGAGTATGTCGGCGATATTGCGCGTGGGTACATTGGGCATGGGTACTGCGCTGGCGGTGCGCGAATGTCGAACACTATAGCTGATTCGCTCACAATCGAAGGGCCCGGTCCCTGTTGCGATATGAACGATCTAACGACGCGTGGGCCCCTCTCGAAGGGAAATGTCCATCCGAACTACAACGGCCATCAGTTAATGGCGCGGAGACTTCTAGGACATATCAAAGAGAGTCCGTTACCGCTCCTTCAACCAATATTTGCTATCATCAACCCCAAAATCGGCAACGAGAACTGGATATGGGGCAGCATCTATTCCGGTGGTATTCTAGGCACTCCAGAGTCGACTTGTACGAACAAGAAACCTGATTATTGCTCCGACCATCTATATGTAGTAGTCTTCATTCCGGGCCCGCCACCAGTCCCGCTAGGTGCGGTCATTAGCCCAGTTTCAAAGGGGTTGGATCTACAAGCCTATTCGGATGAATGTCCTCCTTCCCCCTTACTCTTCCCATCAGGGGTTAAGTGTGGGTCTGGGACTAATCAAGCCTCCCAGTCAGTCTGGTTACTCAAATTTGACAAGGTCCGTCCACAGGGAGTTACCCTGGATGGAGATTATGGGGTGTGGTTCGTACCGTCCGATAATCCTCAAGGACAACTCGTCTGGAATTTCTCCCTAAAAGTAGATTTGAACGATCCGATCATCGCCACGAATGTAACGTATGCGCGCATAATTGGCAATGAGGGATGGTACAGGTCAGAGGTCCGCGTGAGGGAGGTGGCTACAGACTTCGGAAACCTCGCAGACGTTCTGGGCACTCCAAGCGGTTCCTTAGATGCTGTTTGCTTTTTTTCCACCGTTGAATTTCTCGGAGGCTCTGGTATCAGCTCGGCACAATATACCCTAGACGACCAGCCACCTGTCAGTTTGGCTTTCTCGCAGGGGGACCAATGCGGGACTATTGAATTTGTGGTCAGTGGTGATGGAGTCCACACGGTTACGGGTTCAGTGCAGGACATCGCCGGGAGAAGCGGTCAAAGCTCAGCGACAGTCAAGATAGACATGACTCCCCCAACGATTACGGGAAGCCCGACAACAGCACCTGACGCATGCGTCCAGTATCTGATGATCTGCTGGTACAGGCACGATGTGACCGTACACTTTTCCGCCGCGGACGCCACGTCAGGAATTGCTTCGGTGACTCCGGACACAACTATAGCCACTGAAGGAACGACTGAACAAACTCAATTCGTGACAGGAACAGCTACTGACCATGCTGGAAACTTCGCATCCACGACCGTAGGCCCATTCTACATTGATAAGACACCGCCGACGATAGTCTCGCCCCAGGCAAATCAGAACTACATCCTCCATGAGATTGTCCCGGTCAGCGTCAGCTGCACTGATTCTTTGTCCGGCATCGCTTTCAACCCTAACACCCGCACCAACGTTTCACCATGCTCGGTTGAGACAGGAGGAAAAGGGGATCCGTCGAGCAAGTGCTCCAAACCTAATCCATTGGGGGTCATCACATTGTGTCTCGACACCAGCACAGTTGGTCCCCATTCTTACACCGTCTCGGCAATGGATAATGCGGGAAATATGAATTCGACGACCATCCATTACAACGTCATCTACAAGTTCCAATGGATATCCCCCGCATCAGGATCTAGCTTCCAGCCGAATAGTCAGGTAATTGTGAGGTTCAGGTTGGTGGATGCACTTGGCAACTCGGTCAATTCCACCTTGCCCCCCAAGGTCTGGGTCGACTGTCCTCCTAAAGCCGCTCTCAGCCCGACATTTTGTGTGAACGGTCTCATTTTTCCGAACCCCGCCAAGACCGCAAACTGCGCTTTTCTCCACTTTGCTGGGGCATGTTCGAACAACGCCACGTATGTTCGCGGCACCGGCGATTTCACCTTCAAGCTCAGCACCTTCGGACTAGTGTCGTCCACGGGGGTTCACTACGTCTGGGTGACTTTGGACGATGGAACAGCTTACTCAGCAAAGATCAATGCCGGATAACACAGACGCATAACGAAAGTGGGCCCCGGAAGTCGAACTTGAACTCGAAGTTGAACGCTGGGGTGTGTGACCCTGGACGACCGAACGGCGTACTGGACAAAGATTGCGGTAAAGTAGGAAGGGTTTGGAACGAGTATTGATTCAGTCATCACTAATTCGTTAGTCCACTTTAACGAAGTGGAGTTGTACATTGGGATATCGAGGTTTTCGGGATTGCATGTGCGCCGTGTCAGGGCGACGAAGTTGTCAATCGCTCTTGCCGACTTAATCAAGAGTGGCATTAGCTCTCCCTTGCTTTCCGTGTATCCCTCCGGAGGATATCCTTGTCGCCATATTTCGCAATGAAATCTGTATTCAAGGCCCGCTGTGGCAGAGGCCCTGAGCTACTCACTCTTGAACCCGTTGCGAAGATGGGTGCCATCACAAAATGGCTTGTTGCTTGACCCGTCGCAGCGGCACAGGAGGACACTGCTCCCCGTGTAGCATTTCTGATCGGTCCCGCGCAACTCAAAGGCCCCGAGTTCAAAACCTGCTGAACTGTCTCACAGAGATCCAAACCGTCGACGAGACAGGGAGTATACGATCAATGCTTGAGAGGATTAGGAAAAGGCTCTTTCTCGCAGAAATGCTCTGTGGGATAGGAAAGCTCTCCCTCCCACCCCAATTTGGCAGCTCGACCTTCACTCCTCATTGGATCTTCCACGCCGGACCAAGAACACAGCAATAGCTGCAGCTCCAATAACAGCCACAACCACACCAATCACATAAGTCCAGGGAAGATTTCCAACACCAAACCCTCCCTGGGACGTCACAGTAACGGCAACATCCACAGAATGAGAAACAGAACCACTCACACCCGTCACCCTCACAACATAAACGCCAGCAGAAACCATGGAGGCTCCACCAACAGCCGAAACATTCACTAGAATACTACCAACTCCGTCTCGAGCCAGAGCAACGGTCGCCGAACTCGGTGACACCGCGGGACCCGCAGGCATAACGGTCGCAGTCAAATCGACACTTCCCGAGAAACCAGCTAGGCTAGCCAGATTGACCACAAAGCTTCCAGACGAGCCCTGAGCAACAGACAAAGTCGGGGGTGATGATAGCGAAAAGTCGGGACTCACAACACTGACCATCACCACGACGGAATGGGACAACGGCCCGCTTGTCCCGGTCACATTCACACTGTAACTGCCAGCAGTCCCAGCGCTAACAGTCAGTGTCGAGGTTCCAGACCCTCCAGGAATAGACATAGGATTGACGTTAGCGATCAGGCCGCTGGACGGAGCTGCTGTGAGGTCCACGGTTCCAGTGAACCCGGCAATTGAACTAACACTGATCATAGAAGAACCCTGCGTCCCATTATTCAACGGGCCTACAGTCGCAGGATTCGCGCCGATTGTAAAATCTGGGCCCAGGACTATGAACCTTCCAATCATCGGGCTGCCATGAATGAAACAGTAGTAGTGGTAAGTTCCAGGCGTTGTCGTAGCTGTGAAGGTGAAGCTGGTTGGAGTGGTTGAAGAGCTGAAAGTGCTCGAGAGAGGCTCTCCGGAATCGGGAACCATATTGTTGTTATAATCAACGCCCCAGTTGTGCCCGACCGGGGCATCGCCTGATGTGAGAGAGAGCGTCACCACCTCGCCCGCGGCAACCGTAAGATCCGGGCCGGGAGTCATAACTGTCGACGTGAACCCCCAGCCCGCAGGATTGCTTATTCTTCCCACCAGAGAGAAGGAAGCTGGGTTGGCATGGCCAGTAAACGGTGCGAATCCTAGAAACGCGGAAGCCGCGAGGACTACAATAAGGAACAGAGGCAACGCATGTGAAGACATGGTTTCAGACCGCGAGGACAGTAACCTCCTATGAAAATAGCACGTTTATGTGCGTTCGCTTGGTTCTTGGCAAGAAAGAACGTTAGCGATGCTTCGCCGTTATCGGTCGGAGCTCAGACCGCGCTCTTCTTCGGCGGCCTTCGCCAGAGCAGAGCCGATATCGACGTTCCTACTAGGCCAAGCACTATTGCGACCGCGGAGAGCACGGTTCCCATGTCTAGCCGTGTGCCGATTGTTGAAATGTCCGAGTTGATCTTCGAAAGGTCTGTGGGTGCTAGCACTGCAACGTAGGCTCTCATGCCATCGTGAAGCTTGCAGAAGTAGGCGAAAGTGCCTGGCTGTGTGAATGTGTAGCTGAAGCTCTCCTGTCCACCTTTGATAACGAAGGGGAGTGCTTCAAACGCGGCCAGGGCCTGGGGTGTAATGTTCGGGCTCGAATCGAAGGCTCCAGTGTCGGATGTAACAGTGTGAGGTTCGTATATCTCCTCATTAGTCCAAACGACAGTAGCACCGTTCCTGACCGTTAGATGGTTTGGAGAGTAGGAAGTGAAGCTCTTGCTCTCTGTCCCCCAGCCCGCTGTAGCATATACGACCTCGCCGGAAGTGGCTGGTTGCGTTGTGACGGTTATCGTTCCTTGCATGAATGGGTGGATCTTGCAGTGGTACGAGTAGTCCCCCGCGGTTGAGAGCGTAGTGTTGAATGAAGCTCCGGGTAGGAGAAAACCTCCAGGACCGAAGAGGATTGGTCCTATTTGCTGCAGTAGAGTATCATTAAACTGGGGTGTACTATCGAACAGGCCAGTGGCCGAGGTAACCGTGTGGGGTACTGAGCTGTTCGTCACCCATCTCACCGTATCGCCTTGGCTTATGACAAGGCTGGGTGGGGAGAACGAGAGGTCGTCAATACCTAGGGCATCATTAGCTCCAAGTTTCACATCGTGGGTCGTAACGGCGTATCCTACGCCCACCGTGCTGATCTGAAGGGCCAGTGCCAGTAGCACAGCCGTGACTGAAAATACAGTTTTCATGAACGGCGCGGTAGGGTTTCTCGTCACTATAAAGACGTTCAGTCGAGTCGAAAAACAGGCTAAGGGCTTTTCATATTAGGAGGAGTGTCCAAAGCTGACCAGCCATGAATAAAAGAAGGGTAATACTGCTTGTTGTACCTATCGGGCTAGCTATCTTTTTTCTCGCTCCAGTAATTCCTCGACAAGTTGTTTATCGATTTCCAAGGACGATCTAATCGATTAGATGGGTCTCTCCCAAATCGACGCTTACTACTGTCTCTAGCGAGGCTGAGGCTTGATTGCGACGGTCAAAACCCGCAGAGGTTAATCCAAATGTCCTACCTAGCGTTGCAAAACCGAATTTCAGCAACGTGGCTGGTGTTCAGGACGGAAAAGCACAAGGACCTTCCTAACCTACGTGAATGAAACTATAGCCCACTGGTGCTCAGGTATACAGTCTGCCGAGCCCACCACTGGTCTAGCATAAACCGTGCAAAATAATCCAGTAAGGGGTCAAGTTTGACTGAGCTGGAACGGTCTGCGTACCAACGTCTTCTTGACAATCCTGATTTCAAGCGCTGGTTCTGCGACATCGAGCGTAGCAGTCAGCCTTCCAGTTGTGTGTGGGACTTTTCAGGCGTTGAGCATGGCTGCAAGCTTTTCTAGCCCGTCCACCTGTCTTACCCCGGGTCCTAGGTAGCCTCCCGGGAGAGGTTGGTTTTTCCTGTTCACCCATACTGTCTCAACGCCTAGTTTCCTTGCCGGTTCAATGTCGTGATACAGGCTCCCGGCAACGTGAAGCCACTCTCTTCCATCTCCAATGATCTTTCGTGCCTTTTCGAAATGGGCTATGCCGGGCTTGTAGGCCTTGACCTGCTCAGCGGTCACGATAATCTCGAAGGGAACAGCTAGGTGCTTCAGCGTGCCTGACAACAGGTCATCATCAACGTTGGACAGTATCCCCAGCGTGTATTTTCGAACAAGTCGTTTGAGGGCAGGATTCGTGTCCTGGAAGGGTTTCCATCTTGGAAGATCCCTTGCCAGGAAACCTGACTGTTCCGGTGCCAGTTCCCAGCCTGTCTTCCTAGCGACTCTCGAGACGGTCTCCGAGAGCACCTGGCGATACTGTCGGTACGGCAGCTCTTTCTCTATTCTCCTCTCCTCTTCCTCGTACAGTTCGAATATTCCATTTTCCTCAATATCCGACGACCCCTTTTCAGCCAAGGCTTGGCGAAACGAGTCGCGAATCCCAGTCTCCCAGTCAATCAACGTTCCATAACAGTCGAAGGTCACAACTTCAGGTCTCCTGTTCAACGCCGTCCCTCCAAGGCCCAGGTCCTCCTCCCCATAGCCCTGACGGGTCCGAGTGCGGCTGCGAGAAGATAGGAACGCCGCTGTCCAAATGGTTTCCGTCTATTTAGACAGCGCCTTCAGGCTACGAAAAAGAACCCGTCTTGAGAGTTCCAGCCGACTCGTAGGTGGCAATAATCACCCCTGTTGTGGAAATTTTGGAGTCGGTGAGTTTGAACCCTTCGGCTTGCGTGCCTTCCGCAAAGAGCCGCTTGCCCGCGCCCACTGTGACTGGGAAAATCCAAAGATGCATCCGGTCAATGAGATGGTGTTTAAGCAAGGTCTGGATAAGATTCCCACTGCCATGTATCCATAAATCTGGGCTGTCCTCTTCTTTGAGCTTCTTGATCTGCGCGACCACGTCGCCGGTAATACACCTCGAATTGTGCCACGAGGGCTCAAACGGTCTAGCCGAGACGACGTACTTCCTTGTGCTGTTGAATGGTTTCGCGACAACTTGGTCCTCCTTCGTATGCGGCCAGTAAGCAGCAAAGATGTCATAGGTTCGCTTCCCCAACAGGAGCTCAAAAGGAAGCTCCATAAATGTACTCATAACATTGCCCATCATTTTATCCCAGTGGTTGACCGACCAGCCGCCGTGCGCAAAACCACCCGTCGTATCTTCTGTGGGCCCGCCTGGCGCTTGCACAACGCCGTCTAAGGTTACGAATGTTGTAGTGATAATGTTTCTCATATTTCCATATCCTCTATAGCTGATAATTACTTTGAGTTTTTCATAAATGTATCCATAGCTCAGGCGACGTTTACTTTACAGCTTACCTCTTTGTCGCCTTGACAATCTTCGCTGCCGCTGAATCCATCGTGCGGGCTAGCCGGCACGGGCAGAGACGGTTGGTAGTTGTAAACCCGAATCTACGGTCCTGCCTAACCAATCCATACTGCGCAGAAGACCTGTCCTCACATTCAAAATGAGGCGAGTCGGACATCACCCAGAGACCCGAGCACGAGTCATGTAGACCATGTGCCTCTCGTGAGATCCGACCCGACTCTCAGAGCAACAGCAAGATATGCCGGAGAAGAAATGAAGACCCTCGTGAAAGTACTCAATCATCACCGTCTCGTTGAGCGTGGCATCGTTGTTGAAGAGGTCAGGGTTCTGAACATGTGCATCGTGGTTAGAGTTGAGCGCAATAATCGGTGATTGTGCATGAATCGCCGATATTTGTAATAGAGTAAGCCCGAACCGCCTCTCGCAATTTCGAGAACCTTCTATTCCCGCTCGCTGTCGAACTGAGCTTCCCCCCTCCATCCCTCATCATCAGCCCGGTACGTTGGAGTCCTCTTGATGGGATTTCTGGTCGCGCACGGCAACGAACCTTCCTGGGGAGAGCGTACCGGGTTGAATCATGGGACCCGCTACCCAGCGCGTCGAACGTCTCGCCAGAAGGACAAGGCCCAGCACGACCACGCCAATTACGACGACTGGTATGACATACCAATAAGATCCCAGCAATGATCGTGGAGAAAGAATGGCCGGCGAGACTGCGCAGACCGGCGCGGCCGATAGGCCCCCGGTTACAAATTGATAGCCGTTAGAGGACTCGGAGGCGCCGTTCGAAGAGAGGTTCTGAAACAGGTTCGGAACGCCATAGTCGTAGGATCCATACTGGTCGAATAGAGATGGTGTTTTGTCTGGATAGGGAAATTCTGCGATTCGCATCCAGGCGGAGGAAATGGGATTCGAGCTTTTGTAGACAGTGGATTCCTCGTCCCCGTAGAAAGGAGCACTGTAATATTGACGGGTCATTAGGCCACTAAACAACCCCTTCGAGTCCGTCGGACCGTCTGGGTTTCCAAGGAAGCTTGTCGCGCCGAAGGCCGAGTAACTCCTCTGATCCGTTACGGAAGAATTCCAATCGTGAACATACATGACGACCATGTTATTGGAAAATGATAGCTTCAGCATCACAAGGTCCCCGTTGCTTATGCCGTTTAGGCTGGCTCTAGCGCGAAATAGAGTGGTATCGCCGTTGTCAGCACCGTAATGCACTTCGAAACCCCGTGAGGGAGAGTACGGATTCAGGCTGGAGGGCCAGTTCCACCCGACGCCGACTAGATACCAATATTCGGGATTTGAACGCCCGGCTATTGAGTAAAATGGGCCGCTTCCATTTGTCCCACACTGGTCAACCATCGTTACGTTATAGGCCACACTGCCCAGGTCTTGTTTGAACGATAATGTTAGGTCTTCAAGATACGGGGAGCTGGACGCAGCATTGGCCACGATTGGATAAGTTTTCACTGTTCCTGCCCAGAGCAAGACCGCGAGAACTAGCAGAGTCGAAGTCTTCAAATCAACTCAAAGGACGTGAGTAAACCGTTAGCCGATCAACATCATAAGGCTTTCCGAAAACTGACTATCACTCCTTGTCGTATTCTTTCCCCAAGCACAAGCCCAGGCAATCCCGACCCTGAAAACAGGCCCCGGCCAACCTAGACACTCGCCGAAACTGAAACCATTCCGGCTAGCCCAAAAGACGAGACTTGCCAAAACAAGCAAAAACCACACTGAAAACATGCCAAAACCCCCTGAAAACCACAATCTCCTAATGGAATCTGAAGCAGGGCCCGGAAGGGGGCACCCTGGCCAAACCAGCCAATCCAAGCACAAACAAGCCCTGGAACAGGGCCAGCACCCCAGAATACTTTCACCCCTCACTCTTGGAGATTAACAGTTCAGAAGGCCAAGACACTCAGACTCTACCCATGACAACGGAAACAGTTGAACCTGGAGAAATCAAGGACCTGGAAGGAGTAGGCCCCGTAACAGCAGCCAAGCTTCACGAAGCAGGCTACGACTCCGTCGAATCCCTCGCCATAGCCCCCATCAAAGAACTGGTCGAAAAAGCAGGCCTAGAAACCAGCACAGCCCACAAGATCTCCAGAGCAGCCCGGCAAACCATCCAGACAGACTACATAACAGCCAAACAACTCTGGGAGAAACGCCAAACACTCGAAAAACTCAGCTTCGGCTCCAACAACCTCAACAAGCTGCTAGGCGGAGGACTGGAAACCCAGGCTATCACCGAGTTCGTGGGCGAGTTCGGCGCCGGGAAAAGCCAAATCTGCATGCGCCTAAGCGTCAACACCCAACTACCCCCCAAAGAGGGGGGGCTAGAAGGAAAAGTACTCTTTATCGACACTGAAGGGACCTTCGCACCCCAAAGGGTCTACCAGATGGCTCAAGCACTGCAACTGGACCCGGAAAAAATACTGGACGGAATAATCTACAGCCGGGTCTACAACAGCGACCACCAGATACTGACAGTTGACCACGCCTTCAAAATCTGCCAGGAAGAAAAAATCAAACTGCTAGTGGTCGACTCGATACTATCCCACTTCCGGGGAGAATACATAGGCCGGGAAAGCCTCGCGGAACGCCAGCAGAGACTCAACAGCCACCTCCACAAGCTCCTGCGAATAGCCCAGGCCCTAAACCTGGCCGTGGTGATAACTAACCAAGTCCAGGCAAACCCCCAGGCCTTCTTCGGAGACCCCATGAGGCCCGCAGGGGGAAACATCCTGGCCCACGCCTCAACACACAGAGTAATGCTCAAAAAAGCCTCAGGAGGCTTGCGCATCGCAAAAATAATAGACTCCCCATCTCTCCCCGAATCCGAATCCTACTTCCAGATCACTGAGAAGGGAGTGGAAGACGCAGCGCCAAAAGCGAGACGCGACGACTAGAACCCAACAGTCAGGGCAACTGAAATAGCACCCCCTGTTTCGAAGCCACTGATCGGCAAAATCTGGCAGCTAGACCCTTCCGTGCAGGGATATGATGGCTACCTCTACTACTGCACACTCTGCGACGAGGCCCTGGTTCTCTCGGCCCGGGAGATACACCCGAAAAAAATCTGCCTATTATTCGACCAGACCTGTCCTGGCTGCGGGTTCGAACTCGACAGGTTGCTGGGCTGCGACGCGTTCAAGGCTCCGGCTGGGGCCGTGGTCTACGCGAACCCGAAATGCAGCGACCCCGACAGCTTCTTTGCCGAGGATAACCCGTTCCGGCCAAGCCTCACCAGAAGCAGCTCTCTAAACCGGGATCTTGAGCCTGACCTGACAACGGGAATAAGACAGGTCGACAGGGCACTCGTCCTCAAGCTCGGCCAGCTGGCAGTCTTACAGGGAAAGGCCGCCCACAACATCTCCCTCCTCCTCTGCGCAAGAACCATCTCCCCCTCAGGGATAAACAGTGACGCAGTGTTCATTGATGGAGGCAACAGGTTCGACACCTACACCATAACCCAATATGGAATGGCCCTAGGAATGGATTCAGAGAAGGTTCGAGAGAGAATCCATCTCAGCAGAGCCTTCACTCACCATCAGCTTGCCCTACTAGTTAGGGAAAAACTGCCTTTGATTATGAAGGAGCATGCTGCAAAGTTAGCCGTGGTCTCTGACATTACCCTGCTCTACTGCGACCCCGATGTGAGAGAGAAGGGGGAAGCGCTTGACATTTTTAGGAAGAGCGTTAGGTTTCTCGGCTCGCTGGCTGAACAGAACAAGGCTCTGGTCTTGATAACGAATCTTGAGTCGAGGAACCCTAGAATGGAAGACGCTCTTGTACACTCTGCCCATGTCTATGCCAGGCTGGAAGACCGGGGTTCCTCTACCCAACTAACGGTCCAAAGACACCCCTTCACGGTTCAACGGGAACCTGTCAGGTTCGACAGACAGGCCCTTTCAACATCCCTTGACGAGCACTTTCGGTGAAAAGACAGAATAGTTTCACGGTGTCTTTTTGCTTCTCTCTTTTGCCGATTAGGCCTGTCCCTCGAACCCCTGTTAGGTTCTATGAAGTATTCAGGCTGGATTCTTGACCTCTACCACAGAGACGGCCAGATGATAGTCTGGCTGAAGAAGCAGGATGGAAGTTGCGTTAGGCTGGTAGATGATTGGAAGCCGCGACTCCACGTGTGCGGGCAAACTCGGGACCTTCTAGACCTGGCCTGCAAGCCCTACGTGCCAAATGCTAGGTTTGTGGAAAAGTTCGAGAAGGCCGGCGACCGGGAACGGACCAGGAGCCTGGAAATAGAGGTCCGTAATGACAAGGAAGCAGATTCACTAGCGAGAAGAATCCAGCGGCTGGGTAACTATTCAAAGTTCCGCCTCTATGACGTAGACATTCCAGCCGCGCAGATGTTCCTCTACCACAAAGACCTGTTCCCGCTGGCTTTTGTGGAAGCAGAAGAAACCGGGGGGAGGGTTAGCTGGTCCCTCAAAGACTCGCGAGAACACGTCGACTACCAACTACCCCGTTTCAGAATTATCAGAATGAAACTGGAAACTCGCAGGGAAAGAACCCTCAAGAGTTTCGGGGACGAACTGGACCAGATACAACTGGTAGGGGACGAGGAAGCTCGCACAATAGATTCGGGCGATGAGGCGGAGAAAATTGGCCAGTTGGCCAAAGCTTTTCGTGAAATGGACCCGGACATTGTCTTGACGGATGGGGGAGACTCCTTCATCTTTCCCTTTCTCGCAAGAAAAGCCCAGGAGCATCGAGTCCTCGAAAAGCTGGTCTTGGGAAGAGAAGAGTCGCCACTTCGAGTCTACGACGTGCAGGGCCACAGCTACTTCTCCTACGGCAAGATATTGTACCGGGAAACCGCGGCCAGGTTATTGGGAAGACTTCACATTGACGAGAAGAACGCTTTCATCAGTAGCGACTGTGACCTAGACGGGCTGTTCGAAGTATCCAGAACCTGCATAATCCCGACCCAGAGAGCATCCAGGGCAACCATTGGAACAAGCATGACTTCCCTCCAGCTTTACAACGCAGTCAAACAGGAAGTTTTGATCCCCTGGAACAAGAACGAGGCGGAAGAGTGGAAGGGGGAAAACGAGCTTGTGGTGGCAGACAGGGGAGGATTCGTCTACGAACCCGCCACTGGAATACACGACAAGGTAGGCGAGCTGGATTTCTCCTCCCTCTACCCAACCATAATGTGGAAGCATAACCTGAGCGGAGAGACGATCAAGTGCCAATGCTGCCCAAACTCGACAAATAGAGTCCCCGAACTGGGATACCACATCTGCCAGAGATGGCAGGGCATCGTTCCCAGGTCACTGGATATACTGCTCCGAAAACGGGCTGTGTTCAAGAGTCTCAAGAAGAAACTCGGAGACTCCCCTGAAAGAGAGATGTACGATAAACGCCAGGCGGCGCTGAAATGGATCCTCGTCTGTTCCTTCGGCTATTTAGGGTTCAAAAACGCTCGGTTCGGCAAGATAGACGCCCACATCGCCACCTGCGCCTTCGCCCGGACAGTCTTGAACAAGGCGAAGGAAATCGCTACGTCTCAAGGCTTCACCATGGTTCATGGTATAGTGGATTCCATGTGGCTCAGAAAACCCGGCGCCACCGCCGAGGAGTACGAGCAGCTATGCGGAGAGATGAAGAAGAAACTGGGCCTACCGATAAGTTTCGAAGGCTGCTACAAGTGGATTGTCTTTCTCGGCTCTAGGGTTGACCCTAGAGTGCCAGTGCTCAACCGGTACTTTGGCGTCTTCCAAGACGGCACAGTCAAGGTCAGGGGAATAGAACTGCGAAGGCATGATACTCCGGGAATAGTGGAGAAATGCCAGAAGGCTATGCTGGGTGTGCTGGGCCAGGCTGGCGATTCGTCCGAGTTCAAAGCCGTGATTCCCCAAGCGTTGGAGGTTCTTGAGAGATTTGTGGCATTGGTGAGGGCGGGCAGGGTCCTGGTCGGAGACTTTGTGATTAGGAAAAACCTGAGCAAGACGCCCGGAGAGTACAGGAATCTGGTTCCCCAGGCCGTCGCAGCTCGACACCTTGAGAAAGAGGGAGGAAAAGTACATGGGGGGCAGAGTATCAGCTACATCCTAACGAGAGAATCGATGGGAGCGTCTGAGACAAGGGCTCTACCAGTGGAACTGGTAGAGAAGGATGTACGGGTTGACAGGGAAAAATATGTGGACCTTCTGGTCTCCTCAGCTAGGAACCTTCTCGAACCCTTCGGATACAACAAGAACGCGTTGATGGCAGAGCTCTGCCTGAAGGCCTAACTTTAGCCCTAGCAGCCTTGAACGGTTCAGTGTCTTCGGCCGTGTTCTTCCTTCGACAGCCACTCTGGTAGTATGACGGCCCGTATCAGCTCCTGGACTGATATCCCGCGCTGCTTGGCCACTTTTTCCAGTTCCTTGTACATGCTGTCGTTCAGGGTTTGCATGAACTTGGGCAGCCAGTGCACCAGCCGGTTTTCCAGAGATACCATAATCAGCATGGGGAAAGAAATGGAAATGCCCTATGTAACCTATAGAGGGCTGCATTGGGGACGATGACCGCGGGCCGGATTGAGGAGGGTTGTCAGATTATGGGTCTATGAAAACCCGTTAGCAAGTGCCGCCGAGGGTCTCACGTCTTGAAAGGCCGTTAACGTACCCCCCTTTTTGAAAGTCGTTTTCTATCCGGTAGGGATAATCAGTGATTTTCGCGATTCACGGCGTAGAATCTGCCCGTCCACGGTTTTGCTGACCCCGTGTTTCTGCGACATTTTCCTTGTGACTGATAGGTGGGTGAATGTAATGGGTGTTCAGATTCGGAAAACGGGCTTGTTCTGGGCGAATTCCGGCCAGGTAGCCGGCTAGCGCTGGTAACACTCTCCGTATCTAGCATTCTTCGAACTGGCCTTCTGGCTTGAAACTGGTCGAGACTCTTTCCAAGGGCGTAGGGATCTTTCTCGCCGCCGGAGTGGCTTTTATCGGCGCCGTTGTGAACCGCCGAAAACGCCGAGCGTGAAGACAGAACCTTCCCTGTTTCCCCAGAGTGGCCTCTTGCAAAGGGCGACCTTTCGAATAGCCAACTCTCAGGCTCTAACAGAACCTAGATATTCAGACACGACTACGCAACCCTCAATCGTCCCGGGGAATTGAACGGGGAGGCATCTACGCT